>Ga0265594_1001350_pt1 | contig 18998 bp, 12 predicted proteins | sample saktaG_11_FD_190147 | JGI IMG/M metagenome (GOLD analysis project Ga0265594, IMG submission 190147) | Saline water microbial communities from Sakinaw Lake, British Columbia, Canada - sak_2011_5_24_80m | ecosystem: Environmental > Aquatic > Non-marine Saline and Alkaline > Saline ... | reverse complement strand
GCATTAGAAGAGAGCGATTGTCTCTCTATCTTTCAGAATATGTTTGGCGATATAATAATAGACGTTTATCGATTGATAAACAGATTAATAAGTTACTAGATTTAGTGGCAAAAACTTGACTTTACCCTATAATATATAGTTTGTGTTAAGAGGGGCCTTTTTAAGATTATTACTGATTTTCTTTTCTTTAGCTTGCTTTTTTGTTAGCAGTTCTTCGGTCTTGGCCAATAACAAAATAGGTATTCATGTCTTGGAGCCGCAAGACTTGATTAAAGCGGCTCATCTAGTTAACTCTAGCGGCGGTGATTGGGGTTATGTAACGTTTGTTATTCGTGAAGATGACTTTAATCGGGATAAATGGCAAAGTTTTTTTAATGAATGCCGCCGACTTCATTTAATTCCTATTGTCCGTTTAGCGACCAGGATGATGACTGGTGGATTTTGGGCCAAACCCGAAATAGAAGAATTAGAAAAATGGCCTCAGTTTTTGAATTCTCTAAATTGGCCAATCAAACAACAGATAGTGGTAATCTTTAATGAACCTAATCACAGTCAAGAATGGGGCGGAGAGATTAATCCGCAAGAATACGCTTTAGTTTTAGATCGGCTTATTAATCTGTTTAAACAAGTCAATCCTAATTTTTTTATTTTGGGAGCGGGTTTAGATCAAGCCGCTGGTAATACCAAAAGTACGATGGATGAAGTCAAGTTTTTACAAGAAATGATTATGGTCAAGCCTGAAATTTTTAATCTGCTTGATGGTTGGGCTAGCCATAATTATCCTAATCATGGTTTTATTGGTTTGCCGGAAGATAAAGGCAGGGCGACGATTCGGGGATACCAATGGGAGCTTCAAGTTTTGGAGCAACTGGGTTTAAATAAAAAATTACCTGTTTATATTACCGAAGCTGGTTGGCCGCATCAGGAAGGAGTAGATAACGAACACCAATTTTATCCTGCCGAAAAAACGGCTGTGTTTCTAGAAAAAGCATTGGCAGTTTGGCAGGAAGATAGTCGAGTCAAAGCGATTACCCCTTTTGTTTTAAACTATCCTCTGCCTCCTTTTGATCATTTTTCCTGGTTTAATCAAGATGGCTCTTCTTATCCTCAATTTGATCGAGTTTTGGGAATAAGCAAGAATAGGGCCGAGCCAGAACAAATTCAATCTTACGAGATTATCAAGGTTGTTTTAGCTGATTTTTTACCCACAGACTATTTATATAAAGGCAAAATAGTGATTAAAAATACCGGCCAGTGGATTATGGGTGAAAGAGGAAGTTTTAAGATTGAAGTAAAACAATCGGATAATGAAATACAAATTTCTGAGATTAAACTGCCAAAGAACAAATTAGTTTTTTCTGACGAAGAGATAATTTTGGATTTTGAGGTAAAGACAGGGACACGATCAGAAGAGCACAATTTGGTCCTGGGAGACAACGACTATAAAATTTATGTTTTTAAGCCTTGGGATTTAAAGAATCAAAAAGTGAGTTTATGGCAGCAGATAAGAGCGAGAATAAATCTTTGGTGGTTAGATTTTACGCGAGGTTGACAAGTTTTTTTTGATCTGTTATTATTCAATTAATTGAAGGAGATTCAATTAAGATTTTAATGAGAAACCTGAGCAAAAAAATAATTCTTGAATTAGGGCCGTAGAGGTTATTGGTTTTTCTAAGAGATTATTGGTCTCCTTCGGGAGACTTTTTTTGTTTCTGGGCCGTTAGCTCAATTGGTAGAGCGCTACATTTGCAATGTAGAGGCAGAGAGTTCGAATCTCTCACGGTCCACCCGCCTGCAAAAGCTGTTGCTTTAGCAACTGCGGGCAGGCCGCACTTTAACAAGTAAATAAGTAAGTGCCCAATCGAGTATTAAGATTGGGTGAGTTGAGGTTTAAATAAAGCAAACAATGGATGCCTTGGTGCAAGAAGCCGAAGAAGGACGTGGCTGACCTGCGATAAGCGTCGGGGAGGTGGCAAGCAACCTTTGATCCGGCGATTTCCGAATGGGGAAACCCACGCCGTGGCAACACGGCGTACGCCCCGCCAGATGGCGGGGTGGGGTAAGTCGGGGAACTGAAATATCTTAGTACCCGGAGGAAAAGAAAACAATAGTGATTCCCTGAGTAGCGACGAGCGAAACGGGAAAAGCCCAAACCCCGACATTATGTCGGGGGGTTATAGGATCTCTCTTTTTCCAAACCGAAAAGATAGAAGAACAACTTGGAATAGTTGACCAAAGAAGGTGAAAGTCCCGTATTCGAAATCCTAATAGGTTTGTTGAGGGACTCCTGAGTACCACGGGACACGAGAAATCCTGTGGGAAGGTATCCCGGCCACGGGATAAGGCTAAATACTTCTTGCGACCGATAGTGAACTAGTACCGTGAGGGAAAGGTGAAAAGTCCCCCGGGAGGGGAGTGAAATAGTACCTGAAATTGTTTGCTAACAAGCTGACGAAGCAATTCGCTGTCGCTCATTGCTTCTTAAATTCAAAATTAAAAATGCAAAATGCAAAATTGTAATTCAAAATTAAAATTTTTTGATTTGTAATTTGTTATTTGCAATTTGCAATTTGCAATTTAAGAGCAGCGAGCGGTAGCGAGCTGTGACGTCGTGCCTATTGAAGAATGAACCGGTGAGTTAATTGATACTGCTAGTCTAACCAAGTCAAACTTGGGGAGGCGAAGTGAAAGCGAGGCTTAAATGGCCGAATAAGCAGCATCAATTAGACCCGAAACCGAGCGAGCTACCCATGGGCAGGGTGAAGTTCCGTGAAAACGGGATGGAGGCCCGAACCCGTGTCTGTTGCAAAAGGCTGGGATGACCTGTGGGTAGAGGTAATATGCCAAACGAGCTCGGAGATAGCTGGTTCTCCCCGAAATATATGTAGGTATAGGGTCAAAATTAAAGCAGTAGGGGTAGAGCACTGAATGGTTATGGGGCAGCAATGTCTCATATTCAATCAAACTCCGAATACTATTGTGTAATTTTGGCACTCAGTCTTGCCGGGCTAAGCTGGTGAGACGAAAGGGAAACAGCCCAGACCCTCATCTAAGGTCTCTAACTATTGTCTAAGTTGGAAAGGAGGTTGTTTTCCTTAAACAACCAGGAGGTCGGCTTAGAAGCAGCCATCCTTGAAAGAAAGCGTAAAAGCTCACTGGTCGAGGGAAGCAGCGCCGAAAATTTAACGAGGATTAAGACAATGACCGAAGATAGGGATGCCGTTGCTTTGCAACGGTGTGGTAGGGGAGCGATTTGACGACAGTGAAGCAGGAGTGTAAACGACTGTGGAGTTGTCAGATGTGAGAATGCCGGTATGAGTAGCGAGAGTCCGGTGAGAATCCGGACCGCCGAATGCCTAAGGTTTCCCACGCAACGTTCGTCGACGTGGGGTTAGTCGGTCCTAACATGAGTCGTCCAGTGGACGAGTAGTGGATGGATATCAGGTTGATATTCCTGAACCTTAGTTGTTTCGTTATTAGTTGGGGAGTGACAAAGTTTGATAAGTCTAGCGTTTTAATGATTTGGCGTTTAAGCTGTGAGTTAGTTCCGGTGAGAAAATCTGTCGGAATGAAGGCGAGCAGTAATAAAAACCCTGAGTTTATCAAAGGGAATTAGACTGCGTTAAGTTTTCGAGAAAAGCTTCGCAATGAGAAACAATTAAGTCCGTACCGCAAACCGACACAGGTAGGCTGGTAGAGAATACTAAGGCGAGCGGGAGAACTATTGCTAAGGAACTCGGCAAATTAGCTGGGCGTAACTTTGGGAGATGCCCTGCCCGAACCCGAACAAATTTCTTCGGACATTTGCGCGGGCGCGGGTCGCAGCGAAAGATTGTTTACCGACTGTTTAACAAAAACACAGGTCTCTGCAAAGCCGTAAGGCAAAGTATAGGGGCTGAGGCCTGCCCAGTGCTGGTAAGTTAAGGGGACTTGTCCTTCGGACAAAGTAACTCAATAATTCAGTAACCCAGTAACTCAATTTTTATTGATTTATTGAATTATTGTTTTATTGATTTATTGTGCCCGGAGGGCAATGAACTGAAGCTCCAGTGAACGGCAGCAGTAACTATAACTGTTCTATGGTAGCGTGATCTCTTGCCGGGTAAGTTCCGGCCTGCACGAAAGGTTCAACGAGTAAACAACTGTCTTGGCAATAGACCCGGCGAATAATGAAATGGCCGTGAAGATGCGGCTTACTTACTGCAGGACAAAAAGACCCTAGCAGCTTTACTATAGCTTGGCATTGGGGATTGGTTTGTGATTGTATAGAATAGGAGGGACTCCGACATTACGTCGGGGGTCAGTGAAATACCTCTCTTCACGGTCCATGACTCTAACCTAACCCGATTGCAAACATCGGGGGGAACAGTGCCTGGTGGATAGTTTGACTGGGGAGGTCGCTTGCTCAAAGGTAACGCAAGCGTACAAAGGTTGGCTTAGCACGGATGGAAATCGTGCTGGACGTATAAAGGCAAAAGCCAGCTTGACTGTGAGACCTACAAGTCGAACAGGTGCGAAAGCAGGTCTTAGTGATCCTCCGGTGCTTAGTGGTAAGCACGGAGCTTAACGGATAAAAGCTACGCTAGGGATAACAGCGTGGTCGGGCCCGATAGTCCATATAGACGGCCCGGATCGCGACCTCGATGTCGGCTCAGCGCATCCTGGGGCTGAATAAGGTCCCAAGGGTTGGTCTGTTCGCCCATTAAAGCGCTACGTGAGCTGGGTTCAGAACGTCGTGAGACAGTTCGGTCTCTATCCGCAGTGAGCGTTGAATACTTGAGGGAAGTCGCCCACAGTACGAGAGGACCTGGGTGAGTCAATCTCTGGTGTGCCAGTTGTTCCATCAGGAGCATAGCTGGGTAGCCACATTGGTTCGGGATAACCGCTGAAAGCATCTCAAGCGGGAAGCCTATCCCAAGATAAGGTATTCTTAAGACCCCTCGGAGACTACGAGGTTGATAGGCTGGAGGTGTAAGCTCAGTAATGGGTTTAGCTAACCAGTACTAATCGGTCAAAAAACAATCAACTCACCTAATCTTAGTACTCATATAAAACATAATCTCTGTCAGTATTAAAACTTGCGTAATTCGAGATTTTAAGTTAAAATAAAGATGTCTCAGTGATTAGAGCGCCGTCGAACTACTCCTTCCCATTCCGAACAGGATCGTAAAAGGCGGCAGCGGGGATGATAGTTGAATCGCAAGGTTCTGCGAAAATACCTCATTGCTGAGACATTTTTTTTGCGCTATAATTTAAATACTTTATGAAAAGGGGGAATGTGAATGAAATCATCTCGAATCAGAACGAATTCGACTCAAAGTAAACCTCAGACAATGGAGGCGCTTCTCAAAAAAACCGGCTATCGACTTTTTGGTCTTAAATGGGGAGAGTTTATTGAGGGTAGAGTTACTGATATCAAGAAGAAAATGGTTCTTATTGATATCGGCGCCAAGACTGGGGGTATAGTTGTAGGTAAGGATTATGAAGAGGTAGTGAGTTATATTGCCAAGCTTAAAATTGGCGATATCGTTCTTTGTTACGTTAAAGAGCCGGAAAACGAACACGGTCAGATTATTTTATCTCTAAGAAAGGCAGCTAATGATTGGCGGTGGAAGTTTTTTGAGGAAAAACTTTCGACGGGTGAAGCGATTGAAGTCAGGGCCTACGAGGTTAATAAGGGTGGAGTGATTGTTCAGATGCGTGGAGTCCAAGCTTTTATTCCTGCTTCTCAGTTCGCTAAAAAATATCAAGATAGCCTTGATGGATTGATTAATAAGCTTTTCAAAGTTAAAGTTATCGAAGTTGACAGGAGTAATAATCGTTTAATTTTTTCTGAAAAGGCGGTTTCCGAAGCGAAATTGATTGCCAAAAAGAGAAAGCTTTTGGAGAAGATAAAGATTGGTGATGTTCTCAAAGGAGAGGTGACGGGCATTACTCCTTTTGGTGTTTTTGTGGAAGCTGGTCCTTTAGATCAGAAAGTCGAAGGTTTAGTTCATATCTCGGAAATTTCTTGGGAAAAGGTTGAGAATCCAAAAGATTTTTTCAAAACAGGAGATAAAGTCGAGGTAAAAGTAATTGGTGTCGATAAAGAGACGGGCAGGTTGAACTTGTCGGTAAAACAGAACAAGCCTGATCCTTGGGAAAAGGCGGAAAAGAAGTATAAGGTTGGCAAGAAACTGAAAGGTAAAGTAGCCAGCTTGGCACCGTTTGGCGCTTTTATTAATTTTGAGCCCGGAGTTGACGGTCTTTTACATATCAGCAAGATTCCAGTTGATTTCAGTATTGATATTGGTAAAAGTGTTGAGGTTGAGATAGAGACTGTTGATCTTGAAAATCGTCGTATGAGTCTTTCACTAGTTTTAAAGAAAAAACCAGTAGGGTATAAGTAAAATTTCTAATTTCTAATTTCTAAATCACAATGGTGAGGTAAAGAATAATTTTTGTTTGCCAAAAGCGTGGTGGAGTAGGAAAACTGTGCGTGAAAGATTGAAAGAACTCTTATGGCGATTAGATCTTAAAATAGATGGGGAAATTGCTATAATGAGCGAAGAGCCGTTAACAGAAGAGAGTTTTGGGTTTTCAAGACATGGGATGACTCCAAAAAGGATTTATGGAAAGCATGACGTTACCCTTAGAGGAAGCGGAACAATGATGGCAATAATAGGAGGAGGAGATAGGATGATGGTTTTTATTTCGCCTGATGTTGTTGGCCCACTTAAATTAAAAAAAGGCGACAGGATTAAAGTAGGATTTTTTACTAGGAGAGTAGAAGTATTAGAAGAAGCCTAAAGAGTCAATAGCTTTTCACACGGGGGGGTGAAGAATGACTGGACAAAGAACAATTTTTGTTTGCCAAAAATGCGGCGCCCAGAGTCCGAAGTGGATAGGGAGGTGTCCAGAATGCGGCGAATGGAATAGTATGGCGGAAACGGTGTTAGAGGTTAGAGCAGGAGAGCAGAAGAGCAGGAGAAAAGCTGTTAAGCCACTAAGACTTTCCGAGATTAAAAAGAGAAAATTAGAGAGAATTAAAACGGGCATTTTAGAGTTTGATCGGGTTTTGGGCGGAGGAATAGTGCCTGGTAGTGTTGTTCTTTTAGCTGGCGAGCCAGGAATTGGAAAGTCAACCCTTATAACTCAAATCTTAGCTAAAGTTGGCGGACTTTATGTTAGTGGGGAAGAGTCGGCTGAACAGATTAAAATTCGCACAGAACGGTTAAAAGTTAAAGAGGATAAATTCTTAGTTCTTCCCGAAACCAATGTGGAGAGCATTATTTCAGCTATTCAACAATTTAGCCATTTAATTATGGTAATCATAGATTCTATTCAGACGATGACGACCGAAGATTTAACGGGTACTGCCGGTTCAATAGGTCAAGTGCGCGGGTCTGCTAATAAATTACTCAAAATTGCGAAAAAGACTAATATTCCAATATTTTTAATAGGGCACATTACTAAGTCAGGTAATATTGCCGGACCGAAAGTATTAGAGCATTTAGTTGATGTAGTTCTTTATTTAGAAGGAGATAAGAAGTATAACTTTAGAATTTTGCGAGCTCATAAGAATCGCTTCGGTGCTACAGATGAAGTTGGTGTTTTTGAAATGAGAGATTGTGGTATGAGTGAAATATCCGATCCTTCCAAGCTTTTTTTAGCCCAAAGAGTAGAAAAAGTATCTGGTTCTGCAATTGTTTCTGTTCTTCAAGGAAATAGGCCGGTTTTAGTTGAAGTTCAGGCTTTGGTAGTGCCGACTAGTTTGGTGATTCCGAGAAGAGTAGCTAACGGTGTTTCTTTTCAAAGATTACAGCTTCTCTGTGCTGTTTTACAAAAACGGTGTCGTTTGCCATTAAACAGATTTGATGTCTATCTTAATGTGGCCGGAGGATTAAAAGTTGATGAGCCGGCTGCTGATTTGGGAATTTGCGTAGCGATTGTTTCTTCTTTAAAAAATAAGCTTATTAGCAAAGAGACGGTTTTTATTGGCGAGGTCGGTCTACTAGGAGAGATAAGAAACGTTGGCCAGTTGGAGAAGCGGATTAAAGAAGCAAGAAAGCTAGGCTTTAAAAAAGCGATAACGACGGAGAAGCACCGATCGATTACTGAAGTTATCCACAATATCTTAAAAACCCCTTAAAATCTCTATTTTTGAACCTGTATTCTAGAGCATTTTAACTATAAGACTATAGAATTTTCAATCCAGTTTTCTTATAGGTTGACAAATTTAGTGAGATGTGTTACAAATATAGAAGCAAAAAAGAGCATCGCTACCGCTGGCATGAATACATTAACCACAAAAGGTTTATGAGAACTCACCACAAATAGCAATGCTCTCAAGGGTAGATTTAAGTCTGGACAGGAGACTCAAATCTATAAAAAAATTAACATATTAAATTTTTTTTGTCAAGATGATAATTATTCCTAAAAAATTTTTCCAGGGAGCGATTCTAGGGGTTTTGACCCTAGCTGTTTTTATTCGTTTAGAGATTGCCGAAGGTTTGGTCATGGCTTACGGAAATCGGCAAGAGAAGCGCTATTTTACAGCAACAGCAGGGACATCAGCTTGCACTTTGCTTACTGATAACTGTACCGTCGCTCCAGGAGATGAAATGTGTACTTCGACTATCAGATGGACAGCAACAGATAATATACAAATTTATGTTTACGATTCTGATTATCCTTATCCTGATAAGGGCCATCTTTTTGCTTCAAGCGGCCCCAGTCTTCCTGGTCAGTTTTATACTCAGAATGCTGAATGGATAAAATGTACCGATACATATTTCTTTGAAGGGAAAATTAATGATATAGCTAAGTGCGGTATAAATGTCACAGGGATTTGTCCAACACCCACACCCACACCCACACCCACACCTACACCTATTCCCTGCGATCCCTATATATGTGAGCCAAATTCTTGGACAGTCGGAGACTATGAAAACTTGATTGATACTTGTTGGCGAAAAAACAACCCCGAATGTATAGTCTATGATCATGATTGTGATGGTGAAATAGGCGCTGTTGATGTTTCACATATTGCCAAAAACTGTCTGCCGTATTATAAAAGATGTATTGACAGTAAGTGTATTGAAATGCCTGGAACGTCGCAGCCGGGAGATCTGTTGTGTGAATGGAATTGGGAATGTGTAAGTATGGGAGATTGATTATTCTAGTGGGAGGTGGAAATGCAGGGCAGGCTTTTCACCTTCCACTATAGTAATCAAAAAAAACTCCCCTTGACAAAAGTTTTTTAATTTGTTCTAATGGAGATTAAGTTATTAAAATCCTCTTGGTGTGTTGTGTGTTTTTTAATTTTTTATATTTTATTTTTAATTTTTAATCGTGCCTACTAATAACTCTCAATCTGATGCAAGAAACTTTAATGGCGTGGTTGACAATCGTTTAATACCGGACTCCAGTTTGCCTACTAAACAAGCAACTGGTATTTTGGATGCCACACCCGAAGGACATGGTCTTCTTCGTCCCAAATTTGTTCCATCTGATGAAGATATTTACATTTCTTCTTCGCAAATCCGCCGCTTTAATCTGCGGGCAGGTGATATGATCACCGGCCAAGTCAGAGAACCGAAAGAAAAGGAAAGATATTGGGGTCTTTTGAAAGTGGAAAAAGTGAATGGCATCGATATTGAAAAGCTTAAGGAGCGGCCAACTTTTAATAATTTCACACCGATTTATCCTGATGAGCATATTGTCCTCGAAACAGGTAAAACTCCTTTGTCAACAAGGTTAATTGATCTGGTTTCTCCTATTGGTAAAGGCCAGAGAGGTTTGATTGTTAGTCCGCCAAAAGCAGGCAAGACATGGCTCTTAAAAGATATTGCCAATGGCGTGGCGATTAATTATAAAGATATTCATTTAATGGCTGTTTTAATCGGTGAAAGACCCGAAGAAGTAACTGATATCCGGCGTTCGATTAAAGGTGAAGTGGTGGCCAGCAACTTTGATGAACCGCCCGATCATCAAGCGAGAACAGCCGAAATCGCCTTGGAACGGGCCAAGAGGTTGGTTGAGTCAGGAAAAGATGTCTTTATTATTCTTGATTCGATTACTCGTTTAGCTCGTGCCTATAATTTAGCTATTCCTACTTCGGGCCGTACTCTTACCGGTGGTTTTGATCCGATGGCTCTCTATCCTCCTAAGCGTTTTTTTGGCGCCGCCAGAAACTTTGAAGATGGAGGTAGTTTGACAATTATCGGTACTTGTTTAGTTGAGACAGGTTCGCGAATGGACGATTTGATCTATGAAGAGTTTAAGGGTACGGGAAATATGGAATTGCATCTGGTCAGAAAATTTGCCGAGAAAAGAGTTTACCCGGCTGTTGATATCCAAAAGTCAGGTACGCGGCAGGAAGCGCTTTTATATGATAAGAAAATTTATGACAAGATTGTTACTATGAGAAGAATGGTTGATATTTTAGGTCCGGAAGAGAGACTTGAGGTGTTTTTGGAAAGACTGAGGAAAACAAAGTCGAATAAAGAATTTTTAGAGGCTTTAAATAAAGGATGAAGAGTGAAATTTGATGCAGAATCTGCTTCTATCAGAAATAAAAGACTTTCTTATTTCTTTCTTTCTTTACATCCGCAAGCGTTTCTATCAACTTTTTTCTCATTTTGAAAATTTTAAATGCTCACTGGCAGGATTGCTTTATAAACAAAGAGGCCGCTGGGCGCGGCCATTTGAACACTTTTCTTATGCGGGCTTGGTTATTTTGGCCGTCCTTTTAGCTCCGGTTATTGCTCAGTCTTATAGTGACAGAACTCATGGTTTAGGCAGCATTCCTTTAGTCTTAGGAGTGACTACGGAAGCGGCCACCTCGATTTCAGAGAAACCAAGAGGCGAAATTATTACATATAGAGTCCAGCCAGGCGATACTGTTTCAAACATTGCCCAAAAATTCGGCATTTCGACTGATACCATTCGTTGGGCAAACAATTTGGAGAGCATTAAGAGCATTAAGGCTGGCCAGGAATTAAAAATTTTACCTTTGAACGGTATTGCCCATAAGGTTCAAAGGGGAGAAACGGTTTGGTCCGTTGCTAAAAAGTACAGCGTAGGTTCTCAGGGAATTGTTGACTTTCCTTTTAATACTTTTGTAAATGATGAGAATTTTACTTTGGCTGTTGGCCAAACTTTATTTGTTCCCGACGGCGTTATGCCTAAGGTTAAACTTTGGCAGCCAAGCGTCTATATTTCCCAAGAAACGCCGGATGCCGGCACAGTTACTGCTGTTGGTTCTTTTGTTTGGCCTACCGGTGGTCGGATCACTCAAGGATATCATTGGTATCATAAAGCAATTGACATTGCCAACAAATCTGCTCCCGGGATTTTAGCGGCTGATTCGGGTAAGGTTGTTTCCGCCGGCTGGCCAAATGGCTGGGGATATGGTAATCACCTGATTATTGATCATGGAAACGGTTTCCAGACACTATATGCTCATCTTTCTAAGATTTATGTTAAAGTGGGCCAGACAGTGAATAGCGGTGATTCGATTGGCCAGATGGGATCTACTGGTCGATCCACAGGTATTCATCTGCATTTTGAAGTTATTAAAAACGGTGTGAAGGTTAACCCGCTGAATTATCTTAAATAATTATTTAATAATTCAATAAAACAATAAAACAATAAAGGCAATAAAATTTTGTTACTGAATTACTGAGTTATTGATATTCGGGCCTGTAGCTCAGTGGTAGAGCGCTGCTTTCGCATAGCAGAGATCGTGAGTTCGATTCTCACCAGGTCCACTACGGAGTTTCAATAGGTTCTTCTTCCGGGGTTGGAGAGACTTCTTCAGGTGTTTCCTCGGGCTCCTCTGTTGGCGTTATTACTTCAGTGGGCAAAGGAACAATTTCAGGTCCCGATTCTTCCGGCAGCTCAATAGGCGGCGTCACTCTAGGTGAGGGGAGCGGCTGGGGCGCTTGCAGGGTTTCCGGCTGACTCACTTCTCCAGTTTGCTCTTCTTTAGGCAATTGTTTTTTTAATTCTTCCAGTTCTGTCTGCGCTTTTTGATAATCACCGGAATCAAGTTCAACCAAACTGAGAACAGCTTCCATGTTATTTACCGCTTTTTGAATTTCACCTTTTTCCCGATAAGCAGAGGCCAGATTATAATAGCCATTAGGGTAATCAGGCTTAAGTTCGGTGGCGATTTCAAACTGTCTGATGGCGGCATCAAAATTACCCAAGGAGAAATAAAGGCCGCCAAAATCGGTCCGTAAAAGAGGGTTGCTTGGATCTAATCTTACCGCTTGAACATAAGCAGCTACCGCCCATTGATCAGCGCCTTCAGCAAAATTAATCAAATTGCGATAAATACCGGCTAAGTTTTCCCAGTTTGTCACCTTGCTTCCGCTCAAAGAAGTGGCCACTTTGGCTTCTTGGATGGATTGCTGGACAAGCTGAGTAATATTCTGGCGGTCCTGATCTGTGATATCGGTTTTGGCGGCAATACTGTTAGCTAAAGCGAGATTTGTTTGGGCGTATGTCACTCGGTAGCTGTCAAGATAAGGATTAAGATTAATGGCTTTGATTTGCAGATCATAAGTATCTTTGCCTCTATTTTCTGCCGCCGCTAAAAGGGATTCTCTTAAAGTATAATCAGCCATCCAAACCCGACCCGCCAAATAATAAAGGCCGCCAACCAGGACAAGAACGGGAACCAGAATCAGCCAGGGGCTTTTTTTCAAAAATGGAAGCTGGATGCTGGATTCACGGATATCTTCAGATTGATTTTTTTTCAGTTTAATTATCAAAAGACCAAGAAGTAGATATTCAAGGAATAAAAGAAGGAGATTAGCGGGCAGAAATATCTGAAGAAGGGGTATGGTGTATAGAGCATAGAGTATAGAAGAAGAGAGAGATCGGCGAGTTTTGAACAGTTTCCAAATTAAGAGTAGATAAGCTCCCAATCCCAGAGCGCCGACAGTGGCAAAGAGATGGAAATATTCATTTGAAGAAGAAATAAAGCGAATGGTCCAGCTGTCAAAACTATTAAGAAAAATTGGCCGGAATCGGGTAAAAGCAGAGAGAAAGTTTTCCGGACCAATACCAAGCAGGGGAGACTGGCCAAAAGCGGAAACAGCAATCTGCCAGCCAGCCCGATAAGGCAAAAGATTAATAGCAAATTCTCCTCCGGGCATAATCAATGAACCGACAAGAATGACGCCGATCATTTGCAGGGCCGCGGCTAAAAAGAGAAGAATTTTAATCAAAGACTCTTTCTTTTTGAGCGCCAAACTGATTGAGAGAACAAAAGTCGGCAAAAGAAAAGTAAGTAGAGACAAAGGCGAACCGGACGGCGTCCAAATCTTGCTTTGCATCCAAGCCGGTAATTGAAAAAGCTCTTGGCTAACGCCGATATATTGATAAATGGCAATCAGGGATAATAAAGAGGCGCTGGCAATCACAGTATGCAGTATACGGGATACAGTATGCAGGTTATTAATGACAATAAAATAAAGAATAGTCAAACTGATAATTAAACCGCCGCGGTTCAAAAGAGATTCAACTTTGTTCGGAGAAATAAAGATAGTAGATAGCAAATAGCAAATAGCAAATAGCAAAATAGGGAAGTTAAGAGGCGAACTCGTCAGTTGTATTTTGCCTTCCTTAATTATTCGCCAAGCCCAAAGGATTAATAAAATCCCTACGCCGACCGCCAACAGCATTAGTTTGTTTAAGAAATAGAAATCCATTGTAAAAGGCAGGAAGAAAACGGGTATTAAAAAAGCTAAGATGGCGATAGTATAATTAAACAGTTTTTTCATTTTTAAAGGTTTCAACCCTTATACATAAATAATCGAAAGCAGATGATCGAAAACAGAAAATAGATACTGAAAATGGAAAATAGAAAAAATATCTATCTTCGATCTTCTGTCTTCATTTCGATCCTCGGTCTTCGAATTTCTATCTTCGAATATTAAATGTCAATTAGGTTAATTTTATTATATTTTTTCCTGCCTTGTCAATGGTCAAATTGCAACAGTCATCAGCTATCAGCTATTTGATTAAATCCAAATTTCAAAATCCAAATTACAAACAAAATCCAAAATCCCAATGACAAATTTCAAATTCATTTCTTTTTTCTTTTGTTTAATATTGATGAAAAGATCAAGGTTAATTCACGCGCTTCTTGGTATAGCTTGCGGCATTTTTCAGTCTTATTAGGATTGGCCTTGGCAATCATTCTCAGCCAGTGAGTGGTTTCTTTGGCTTCTTTTTTGCAAAGAGCGATTTTGTGATTAAAATCTCTACCGGATTCTGCCGCATCAGCCTCCATATAATTAGCACCAACGCTAGTGCCTGAACGAATCATTTGACTTTTTAAGGGTCTATTGACAGATGTTTCTGGCAAGCTGCTTACAAAATCAATAACGTTCTCTCCAAACTTTGCAGTTCTTTCAGCTAAATCATATTTTTTGGATTTTGGGTTTTGAGCTTTATTTGACATTTGAGCTTTGAACTTTGAGCTTTGTTTAACTACTTCCTATTGTCTATTTTTCTCAGTCTATCTTCACTCCCTCCATTTTCACTCCTTCAAACTTAAAACCTCCCGTGCTTAAATCAACCACACACGTATAGCACCAATCTGAATTACCGGCGGCGTCCTCAGCCCTAATCCGATACTGGTAAGTATGGTCGGCCGCAGTAGTGGTATCATTATGGGAGCTGCTGTCAGCGCCGGCGTCAGCCAGCCAAGCCCAAGCGGCGGCATCAGCGCTTCTCTCTACCCGATAATTAGTTTCATTGTCATTAGTATCCTGCCATTTAACCGTTAGTTGGCCTGGCTGGCCGCCGTCATCAATAACGCAGACTGCTGGGGGAAAGAGTGGTGAGTAATGCACGGCAATATCATCTAAAACAGGAGTATCCGTGCCGTCTGAAGTAAAAGCGACTTTATAATAAAAATTAGCGCCTGACCAGCCTAAACCAGAGAGGTCAATAGTATTATCTGCACCTGTAGTTAAAGTATCTGTTCCATCTAAAGTGCCTGAGGAGTTATACCAGTTAGTATTGTCCTGGCTAAATTGGACTGTTGCTTCTGTTCCTGATGGTTTAGCGGAGAGATTGTAAACAAAGGAATTAATAGTGCCAACAGTTAAATCTGATAAAAGATTAGTAGAAGTTAAATTGCCTGAAGAAGCGTAATCAGCGGAAGCTTCCTTGGCAAAACCAAAACAAGCTAAAATTATGGTAACAGTGAAAACCGCAATTAGTTTCTTACGATTCAATTTCATGTTAAGTTTTTAGTAGTTACAAACACACCACCTATTATAATTAGGCGTAGTACTACAGCTTTGACCAATGCCCGATCTATACATGCAGACGTTGGCAACGCCACCATACCAACCCGGAGCCCAGCTAGACGTTTGAGCATTACAAGTACTGCAGGAATAACCAAAATGGCTTCCCACGGTGCAAGATGTGCTATCATTCCAATTAGCAGCCACACATCCGTTGCTGCAAGTAGTTGTGCACGATGCCCCTGAACTTACTTCATTATACCAACATCCATCTCCTCCCTGGCCGGCGCAGCCACTGCACCCATCGTCATATACCCAGCCGCCGCAGGTTACACAAGTTCCGTTATAACAGCGTTCGGTTGAACCTGAACAGCCATACAAATTATCTCCCCAGCCTGTTGTTTGCGGAGATGCTTCGCTATAGCAAATTTGCTCAAGTTTCACTTGTCCAGCGCCAGTATCAACATCAATATTTTCTGATGAAGCAATCTTTGTTTCATCTGTATAACTATCACCAACAGCATCAGGATTATTATAAGCATACTTTATTTGATCGCCGAATTGGAATTTGAGAACATGAGGAGCGGCAATATTAACAAGATGAGTTATTTCTCCTGTTGTACCGCAAGACCAATCAGGATAAAAAATAACATCGCCAGCTAAAATCTGAGGAGTTTTTTCTTTACTGCCGCATTTTAAAGAAACAAAGTCTATGTCATCAATCGTTGCCTGATCATCAGGAGTAATAGTTAAATCAGCCGTACCAATGGTTTCAAAAGAAACAATCCAGTTATCTCCTGCTTGAGGATGGGAATGAACATTAAGAATGTTCAGAATAAAACTTGGGTCAATGATAACAGGGTAAACACGATTTGGATCAGCAAGCCAAACGGTGTCAGGAATAATTTTAATAATCGCGTTTTCAATAATAATTTCCACATCTTCACTTTTTACTCCCTTTTTATCTACCATAAAAGGCTTAGGAATATAGAAAAGTTCTTGTTCTGTTTGGTCAAAAAAGCGCCAAAGACCAGCGGCTTTTCTAGTCGTTAATCCTTCCAGGTTCATTTTAAAGCCAATTTCCAAAACCGGTTCTTGAATAATGATTTCTTCTTTAATGCCCGTTTTTTGAAGTGTTTGAATAAATTTAGTTCCGTCTAAAGCAATGATAGTAATTTTATTTTCACCTTCTTTTTTAATTTCTTTAATTTCTGCTTCCGGAATAGTGGTGATTGAGCTATTGGAAACTTCAAGTTTTGTAGGCGCGTGGGCAGGTTCTTTTTTATTGCCAAAACTAGCTGAATAAGGAAGTGATCCGGCTGATTGATAAAGAACAGAGGAATTTTTTTTGGCTTGGATTACCTGGATTGGAAGATTATATGAAGGTTTTTCTCCTTTTAGTAATAACCAAGGGAAAACCAAAATTGCCAAGATTGAAACGCCAATGAGAGCGAATTTTAAACGAATTGAACTAGACATTTTTAGGATTATTCCTATCTGTTTCCCAATTTTTGGGATTATTTTTAATATATTCCCGAATTTCGTTTAATGATTGTTCGTTTCTGATTACGTGTTCATAATAATTGCGTTGGAATGTTTTTTTAATCACATATTCCCCCGTAGGGGTCGGGTTTTCCGACCCGTTGATAATATCATTGATTTGTTTGGTGGATTGGTATTTGAAATACGCCACAATTTGTCCTAACGTCGGGCGGGATGACCCCGATTGCGGGCGGGATAACCCCGCCCCTACAATAATGATAATCCCATGTATATGATTGGGCATTATTTGATAAATATCTAATTTGACATTTTTTCGTAATTTTGACGTTTTTAACCATTCTTTTTTTGCAATTTTTCCGTATTCATTTAATTTCATTTTTCCATCAACAATATTCCCAAACATACATTCCCGATTATTGGTGCAAACGGTGACGAAATAATATCCTGATTGTGAATAATCATATTTCGATAATCGGATTTGTTTTCGGGAATTCGCTTTATTCGCTTTCATTTGCGTGGAGGGGCTTGCCCCCGATAATCCACCAGTTAAATTCTATATCTTCTTCGATTGAGTGGTCAATGGCGACAATGAACCACCCGGATTCGTTGGCGGAGGCTTTCTTCGCTTTCACATAAAGAACCTGATTTTGCGTATTGCTGATTGGCGTAATGTAAACAAGTGATCCATCAGTTATTTCGTTATTGTAAATGATTAGCTCGGTGTTGAGGGCCGGTAGAACAGCAGTGCCTGTAGTGGCATTGGTAGTAATCGCCGGTTTATTAAATGTTCCTGATGGAGTTGATTCGGCCGTGGCAATGATCAGCTTTTTGAATGTCGCCGAGCCCGAAGCATCGATGCTGGCGACGATATCTTCACCAATACCCTTAACTAAAAGCTTGCCGAGATTACTTTCTTCTTTTTTATTAGCCTTGTTTAGAAGCCGCCCAAAGCCAGATTCGCTCATTCGCTTAGATTCGCTTTCTGATTCGCTTAAATTCGCGTGACCGAGGTCAATAATCAAATCTTCATTCACAGGCTTAATCAGATTAGCAAACAAGCTTCCTGAAATAGTCGCCTCTTTGTCAACTTCAAGACCGCCGGCAATATGAACATTGCCTTCAATATTCACATTTCCTTTTTCATCAATCGTGAACTTACCGGCCATCATATTTATCGTGCCAATACCCGCCGGTTGAATATAAAGCGTAGAATCTTTGTCAATCACCCCAATGCTGTTATTAGTAATCTGCATCGTGTTGTCGACTATTAGATTATTAGTTACTTCCAAGTCAACAATGCTGGCTTGGCCCAAGACGGCCAAGAATTCATTGAAAATACCGGCATCAGCGTCAATATAAGTAGAATCGAGAGAGGGAGAATAAGTATCCGGGGATTCGTTTATTTCTTCTTCGAGTTGAGCCAATATTTCAGTTGTTTCTTCAGGCAATTCCTCTTCCGGCGGTAAAGTGTCTTCCAACACACCTTCATCATACTCATACTGATTCAGTTCGATGATTTTAGCTATTTTTTCGTCGAGTCCTTCAATTATATCTGCTTCAATTTTGCCTGCCACATGGAGTTCATCAACTTCAAGACTTGAACTCTTAATGTGATCTGCTGCCAGTTCTCGAATTTTAGCGCTTTGAACCTCAAGCTCATCAGTGATAATCGCTTGACTGACAGCTAATTTTTCAGCATTAATTTCACCAGCAAAGGTAGCGTCTCCGTCTTCATCAATCTCCATTACCGTTTTTTCTTCTTGATTTACTATTCGCCATTCGCCATTCGCCATTCGCACTTTTTCTGTTTCTACTACCGGGCTGACAAATTCTTTCTCGACAACTACATTTTCGGCAATCAAATTCTTTGTTTCAACTAGACCAGCCTTTATTTTCCCTGCCGCTACTTCGGCAAAATCAGCCACTGTTTCGATAACTTCACCTGTTTTGGCAACAACAGTATAGATTTGGTCTTTCATCTGGCTGCTTGCCGAAGCAATCTCCTTGACGGCGGAAGGGGAGGAGCCAAAAACATCACCGCTGGCGGTAAGAAACGTATTAGGATCATGCCAGCCGACATTAACCATGATCATAATTTTGCCGATGCCTTCGCTGTCGTACGGTTCTAAAGCTTTTCCAACAATCGCTCCTGCTTTAATAGCTTTTATTCCTACTCCCGGAACCTCACTTGAAGTAATCGGATCACCGGCCTTAATCGGGCCATTGGCATTGGTCACTAAAGCT
>Ga0265594_1001349_pt1 | contig 19005 bp, 18 predicted proteins | sample saktaG_11_FD_190147 | JGI IMG/M metagenome (GOLD analysis project Ga0265594, IMG submission 190147) | Saline water microbial communities from Sakinaw Lake, British Columbia, Canada - sak_2011_5_24_80m | ecosystem: Environmental > Aquatic > Non-marine Saline and Alkaline > Saline ... | reverse complement strand
TATAGCCAGAAGAATGGCCGAAGTTATATATGTAATGTTAAAAGAAGGCAGAGAATATATTGAAAAGCCTGTAGATATAAAATAATGGCTGCCCTCATGGTTCTATAACCTTTAAGAGTTGCCAAGTTGATTAGGGAGCCGCAACCGGAGAGCTATTGTGTACTAGTTAGGTACGAATAGATGAATGATTTCGGATAATTTAATAGTGTTTTTATATTATATTGGTTTTTTCTCTTAGTTTTTATTATAAGTGTAATAAGAGGTGTACTATGTTTTTTATATTATTATTTTGACATGCTTGTCAGTAATTATTTATTGACATGTATTTTCATAGATAGAACCAGGATTATAGGGTTAGGTGGAGATATTTTTATACCAGAGTTGAGTTTTTAATATAAATTTTTATATTTTATTTAAAGCATTTAAGTAATTCGTAAATATTATTTACGCCAAATTCAATTGCCTCAACTGGTATTCTCTCGTCCGCACTATGAACAAGTTTTGTAAAATTCATCTCTTTATACAGTATCATTGGTGTAAAACCATATGTTTGAATACCCAGTTTATCAAATGTTCTTGCATCAGTTGGACTTGTAAGCAGTATTGGAACAGCAATTCCTTCTGGGTCAGCCTTGTGAAGTATTTCTTTTAAAGTATCAAAAAGCCCCATATCCAGTTTATATGGTAAGACTTCCTCTCGAAGTATTTCAAACTCAAACTCACCGATTACTTGTTTCAATTCAGAAATAATATCGTCCGGATTGTAATCGGGAAGCAGAACCGCAGCCAGTATAATTTCAATCTTTGAAGGAATACCAAATAACTGCTCACCCCCGCTGATATTTACAACATTTACTGTATTGTGAAGAAGTGGTTCAAATACATCAGCATTATTTTTAAGTAGCTTTAAAACCCTGTCAGTTAACGCAGGTACCTTAAGCAACCTCATAGCCAAGCTTGCTGGAAACGATAGATTTGATGCTATGGTATCAATTTGCATTTTTACAATATCTGTTATGTGCACTGGCATACTACATTTATCAAGCTTACTTAATATTGCTCCTGCTTTTGCTGTTGCCCCACCGTGCATAGGCAGTGCACCATGCCCGCTTGGTCCTCTTATAATCACTTTAATTTTACAAGCACGTTTCTCAGCAACCATTATTGGGTAAAGCTTTTTATTTCCTACATAAAGGGTAAAACCACCAAATTCCCCAATTGCATATTTTATCCCTTTAAATAAATCATAATGATTTTCTACAAGGTATTTTGCTCCAAATTCTCCTCCAGCTTCCTCATCAGAAACTATTGCACAGATTACGTCTCCAGGGGGAGTTAAGCCTTCTGCTTTTGCTTTGAGCAGAGCTGATACCATCATTGCCACTCCACCCTTCATATCAAGGGTACCTCGTCCCCACAGATAACCTTCTGAAATTTTTGCTTCAAATGGAGGATATTTCCATTCCTGGTTCTGTACTGGTACTACATCTACATGACCATAGAGGAGCAAAGGGTTTACCTTCCCCTGACCGGTAAGGCGTGTTATTAAGCTTGGACGGTTAGGGTCTTTGGCAAGTATTTGTGTTTCAAATCCTACATCTGTAAAGATCTCATTTAAATATTTTATGCATGCTTTTTCATTTCCTGGTGGATTTGAGGTATCAAATCGGATAAGATTTTGGAGTAATTCAATAGGATTATTATTAATGTTATTCATTTATGCCTCCTCTTTTAAATGTTTAAGGAAACATTAATATATTGTAAAATTATATTCCTTTATAGTAATTGTTACAAAATACTTATAAAATATTTGTTTGCTGCCCCAAGTTACGAAATTTCGAACCAATTTTTAAAAAGAATTAGAGAAGTTTAGAAAACTTATTGATGGTAGTGGATTCCAGAAATAAAGAGTTCGAAATTGTGCAGCTTAGATCCACCGTATGAAATAAATGTAATCTTATTGAAAAAAAATCAGGAATATTCCTATAAGCAGGCAACCACTCATCTTGCCCAATGATGAACCAAGCACAGTTCGTGTTGCATCTATTCCTTTTGAACGTAGCCATACAGATAGGCTGCCTTCAAAGATACCTGCCACAGCATCTGAAATAGCATTACCGACAATAGCACCTGCTAATGCTCCTGCAACTCCAAAAAGTTCAGCACCAAGAATTGCCGGTATAAAAAGAATTAGATTATCAATAATTCCGAAGATAATATCCGGTAACATTTTTTTTAAATCAATTTTTAAAATATAAGCAAGTAATATTGGAATAATTCCAAGACCAAAAATTACTATACTTACAAATCTGCCAAGTCTCATTGAAAAAAATGCCACAATAACGGTAAAAGCAGAAAGAAGAACCACTACCGTTATTTCTAAAATTTTTTTCTCATTTCTTTTTCTAATTCTTATCATAATTACCTCATGCTTTGTTGTTTGAATTTATATAAATGATATGTTTTGTTGAAATTATATTATAAATAACTAAAAAGCCAATTCTAACGCTAACCTAATGATTTGCTATTTCCTAATTGAACAAGATTATCGACAATTAGAAGAAAGATACTTGAAGTTAGAACCATAATTATTAGGTCAAATAAGGATATTTTTATACCTGAATTGAGTAATAATAATTTCTGCTATTATATTTTTCAAGATATACTTTCAATATTATTAGAAATTACAGGGAAGAAGAAATAAGTATTAATCATTATACTTATTAGTTATTAACTATTCTTAACTCTCGTATCTTTTAAGGATTCTTTTAACCAAAAAAGTCACCCACCTTGAAGGCTCCTTTTTCTGTGCGAATTCCCATCCTTTTAATTTAGTATATATGGACTCTGGGGTAAATCTACCCACACTATCAGATTTGTCTTTAACTATATCTATCATCTCTTTTAATCTAATATCATTTTTCAAGAAGGAAAACTGAGTTAGTACATCAAGGATATGTAAAATATCATACCAAACTAGAGGAGCTTTTAATTTCCTAAAATCAGTTCCCATATAAAAAAGGTAGGGATGTCTTTCTTTACTTTTATCCCAAAGATTAAGAATAACTTCAGTACCTGTTTTACTTTCTTTGGATTCAATAAAATCATCTGATTGGGAAAGTAACTTTAACATTAAAAGAGTAGCGTATGGGCAAGGGTCATCTTTTCTACCAGGACCTCTAAACTTTATTTTTGGTGATACAGTGCATCTCCATCCGTTTTTACTTATATGGCTTGCAAGGTAATCTGTAGCATTTTTTATGTTGATATCCTCTTTTAAACCTAATCTAATTAATGAATATAGAATTAATGGAGCATCACACAACATCCAAGTCCACATACCTTCTCCAGTACCTCCAAAATGTTTAGGTATATTTATGTAAATCTGGAATATGCCTTCCTCTGATTTATTACTTATGATTTTGTTTATAACTGGACTTATCTGGGGATCACTTTTTCTTAATCCTATATCAGAAAGAAAAACAAGTTTATGAATTGGATGTGAAGGGGATTTATGACTTTTTAGTGCTGGCCCTGGCCAGTGGTTTAATTCATCTATAAGTTCTTTTATTTTACTGTCTATTAATAGTTCTTTTCTTACAGCTATAACTTCTGTATCTTTTTCAGACTGGTCCATTAAATCTAATCTTGTTCTATATTGAATCCAGGAAGGACCTTCCAATAACCAATTTATTAATTCACTCATATTTATTTTCTAAAGGTATTACTAATGTTGTTAATAATTTTATCTAAAATGACTATTATAGTAAATATTAATTTGAGATAACAAGATATACTCGTGGGGTGGGCAGGGAGAATTCGAATTAGAAATTATTTATTTATAATTATATAAATATTTGTATTGATACAAGTATAGTGGTGGGCCTATCTGGACTCGAACCAGAGACCTCATCCTTATCAGGGATGCGCTCTAACCTGCTGAGCTATAGGCCCAATTTAACAGTGGACAAAATAGCAATTTAAAATATTTTTGTCAAGATGATTTAAAATGTGGCATCTATACAAGATTTAATCTACTTTACAATCTTTAGTAACCTATTTTTCTTATTTTACATCCGACTTCTTAATTCTGCCTATTCACTATGGCTTTAACCTTATTCGGACTCTGAACTTTCTACTGGTATAGCTCCCTTTCTGAATCTTAGCTCTATCCCGCCACTGATTCTTAATACAACATTTGCTATCCATGTAGCCAATGCACCAAAAGCAGCAACAAATACAGACGCAATTAATCCGCCAATAATAATACCAATAATGATTAACACTCCAGATCTACCACCAGCATTAATATAATCATTAATATTAAACCCAAAGTTCTGTGCTAGATCTGCTATTCCAAAGGCCCATCCAATTAAAAATATAATCCCAAAAATTATCGCATACAATATAAAGAATATTAAATAAGCAATAAGTATGTACTTAAACATTGATAATTCACTGACACTTCTAAGTACTTTTCTTTCAACCTTCATAGATTTCTCCCTTGATTTATTATTAATAATACCAATAATAAAACATTTGTAATGACTATTTCCCAGAGATAACTTTATGGTTACTCTGTATCCATTACTTAATATTTAATCTATTATTAATCGCTACCAGTACAATTAATATTTTATATATTTATCTGTTAATTTTGATATTCCAGGAATTCTATAGGTTTTTCCCTGAAAGGCTTGAACAATTGCAATAATCTTAAAGGCTAAGCTTGCAACAAGTGCTAACCAACCTAATACCATAAATAAGATTCCTATAAAAGGAATCCAACTTAAAAATCCAAAAAATACTATTAGAATGATTACATCACAAATACCAATAATTAATGCCTGTAATGCATTCCATTTTACAGCTCTATTTTCCTTTTCTATCAGATAAAATACCAGGCCTCCTATCCAGCTAAAAATATAAGCCAGCAATATTGCAACTTTTGCATCCATTCCTGTAGAACTTTTTTTATTAAGATCTGGATCAACAACAGATTTATTTACTTCTACCATTAAGCTCCCCTCCTCTCTTTTAAAAATTAATAACATTATATTAAATATTTCGAAAATTTAATATAACAATTTCAATATTTTCCCAATATTTAATTAACATATAATACCAGATACAGTTAACAATTCAAGAGAAGTTTATTTTTCAGAAGCAACAATTCCAAAAGATGCAACTTTTGCACCTTCTTTAATATTCATAACCTTAACACCCTGCGTGGATCTCCCAATTCTCGAAATAGACTTGGCGGGAATTCTAATCAGTATCCCATTAGTAGCAATTATCATTACGTCATGCTCATCTTTTAATATACCTGCTCCTGCAATTTTCCCTTTCTTTTCAGTAATTTTTATAGTTCTAACTCCACGCCCTCCTCTTTTCTGCTTCCTATACTCTGTTGCAGATGTTCTTTTACCGTATCCATTCTCAGTTAAGACAAAAAGATCTCCATCAATTTCCTTTACTACCATCATGGTTAAAACTTCATCGTCACCGGAAAGCTTCATTCCTTTCACACCCTGCGCAGTTCTGCCCATCGGTCTGCAATCACTCTCTGCAAATCTTATAGCCTTTCCATTCCTAGATACCATAGTTATTTCATCACTACCATTTGTTTTTTCTACATTTATTAGTTCATCATCTTTCCTTAATGTTATTGCAGCTATGCCACCTTCCCTTGAAGTGTCATAATTAACAATAGATGTTTTCTTAATCATTCCTCTTTTAGTGGCCATTATTAAGTATTCATCCTTACTGTATTCTTTTGTAGCTATTATTGCAGCAACTCTCTCTCCAGGTTTAAATGGAAGCAAGTTTATAATCGCTTTACCCTTTGAAGTTCTGCTCCCAGCAGGAAGTTCATGAACTTTCAAGCGATAAACCTTACCAAAACTAGAGAAGAACATTATATAGTGATGAGTAGATGAAATAAATAGATGTTCAACAAAATCATCTGTTTTTACATCAAGCCCTGTAACTCCCCTTCCACCTCTTCCTTGCTTTCTATATGTAGTTACCGGGACCCTTTTTATATAACCTGAATGTGTGATTGCTATTACATTTTCTTCTTCTGCTATTAAATCCTCAATATCAAGGTCAGCAGTACTGGTTGTTAGCTCTGTTCTTCTTTCGTCTGCATATTTTCTTTTAATTTCTTTGAGTTCATCTTTTATAATTTCATAGATTAGCATATTACTTTTTAGTAATTCTTTTAAACTTTTAATTTTTTCTATGAGTTCCTTATGCTCAAGCTTTATTTTATTCCTTTCAAGGCCCGTTAGTTTTTGCAGCCTCATATCAAGTATTGCCTGTGCCTGAACCTGAGTGAGACTAAATTTACTTATTAATCTTTCCTTAGCAGTCGGAACATCCTTTGAGGCTTTTATTGTTTTTATAACTTCATCTAAATTATCTAAAGCAATAAGTAATCCCTCTAAAATATGCGCTCTCTCTTCGGCTTTCCTTAATTCATATTTAGTTCTTTTTACAACTACACTGAATCTATGCTTCACATACTCCTTAATCAACCCGGGTAGACTTAAAGTTTTGGGAACTCCATTAATTAAAGAAAGCATTATAACTCCAAAAGTATCTTCAAGCTGAGTATGTTTATATAAAGAATTAATTACTATTTCTGGAATTACATCTCTACGAAGCTCTACTACTACCCTCATTCCGCTTCTATCCGATTCATCCCTTAAATCACTTATTCCTTCTATTTTCTTACTTCTTACAAGAACAGCTATTTTTTCTATCAATCTAGATTTATTTACCTGGTACGGAAGCTCGCTTATTATAATATGAGTTTTTCCCTTCTTAGGCTGTTCTATATGAACCCTGCCCCTAATAACCAAACGTCCTCTCCCACTATTATATGCTTCTAAAATTCCGCTAATTCCCATTACAATTCCACCAGTAGGAAAATCTGGGCCCTTTATCTTTTTCATTAATTCTTTAACTGTTGCTTTAGGATTATCAATATAATAAATAACACCATCTATTACTTCTCCAAGATTATGAGGAGGAATATTTGTTGCCATCCCAACAGCAATGCCAGAAGAGCCATTAACTAAAAGATTAGGAATTTTTGAAGGAAGAATAGAAGGCTCCTCAAGAGAACTGTCAAAATTATCTACAAATTCTACAGTATCTTTATCAATATCAAATAGAAGCTCTTCAGCTATTTGGGAAAGCCTGGCTTCTGTATACCTCATTGCAGCAGGGCTATCTCCATCCACAGAACCAAAATTACCGTGACCATCTACAAGTAGATAGCGTTGAGAAAAATCCTGTGCCATCCTAACCATAGTATCATATACAGCAGTATCCCCATGAGGATGATATTTTCCCAATACTTCACCAACTATACGGGCACTTTTTTTAAATGGAGCATTGTGTCTCATGCCCATATCATACATGGCATATAGAATTCTTCTATGTACAGGTTTGAGCCCATCCCTAACATCAGGTAAAGCCCTTCCAATAATTACACTCATGGCATAACTGATATAAGAATCCTGCATCTCCGATTCAATTTCCACATTTTTTACTTTTCCTCTTAACTCAAATACCATCTTCCATCCTTACTATATATCAATAAATGAAACTTCTTTTGCATTCTTTTCTATAAACTCCCGCCTTGGTTCTACCTTCGGTCCCATAAGAGTTGAAAAAACATCATCTGCAATCAGTGCATCTTCAATTTCTACTTTTAGCAGCGTTCTTGTTTCTGGATTCATTGTAGTTTCCCATAGCTGTTCCGGGTCCATTTCTCCTAATCCTTTATACTGCTGGGTAGTAAATTTCTTGCCGCCAATTTTTTCTTTTATTTTAGCCAGTTCTTGATCATTGTAAGCATAGAAAATTTCTTTTCCACTTTTTACCTGATAAAGGGGTGGCTGTGCTATATAAACATATCCTTCTTCAATTAATTTGTGCATATATCTATATAGAAATGTTAAAATAAGTGTTCTTATATGGGCGCCATCAATATCTGCATCAGTCATAATTATTACCTTATGGTATCTAGCACTTTTTATATCAAATTCTTCAGCAATCCCTGTCCCTGCTGCAGTTACTATCACCTGTATTTCCTCACTACTTAATATCTTGTCCAACCTTGCTTTTTCCACATTTAAAATTTTTCCTTTCAGAGGTAGTATAGCCTGGAATCTTCTATCCCTGGCTTGTTTTGCGCTGCCTCCCGCAGATTCTCCCTCAACTAAAAATAGCTCACAAAATTCTGGTTCTTTCATTGAACAATCTGCTAATTTACCTGGAAGAGAACTGCTTTCAAGCAGAGATTTCTTTCGAGTAATATCTCTTGCTTTTTTTGCAGCAGCTCTTGCCCTGAAAGCTTCAAGGCATTTACTAACAATTGCTTTACCAACTGAAGGATTTTCTTCTAAAAATTCAGCAAGCTTTGAATTTACAGTAGATTCAACAAAACCCTTAATTTCACTATTTCCAAGTTTAGTTTTAGTCTGACCTTCAAATTGTGGATCCTTGAGCTTAACACTCACTATCGCTGTTAGTCCTTCTCTTATATCTTCTCCAAGTAAGTTCAGGTCTTTTTCCTTTAAGATATTATTACTCCTTGCATAATCATTCACAGTTCTAGTAATAGCTCCCTTAAACCCGCTTAGATGAGTACCTCCTTCAGTCGTATTTATATTGTTTGCAAATGAAAATATACTCTCACTATAGCCAAGAGTATACTGCATTGCAATTTCAACTTCATGGTCTTTATCCTTGTTTGTTATATAGATAACCTTCTTATGTACAATATCTTTTTTTTCACTTAGATACTTAACAAAATCAACAATTCCTCCTCTATATTGAAATATATCTTTCTTTTCTATTTTCTCTCTCGAATCCTGTAAAGTTATTTTTAATCCTTTATTTAAAAAAGCCATCTCTCTCATCCTGGCAGCAAGTATCTCATACTTATAATCAATTTCTTCAAATATACTCCGGTCAGGATAGAAAGTTATTGCAGTACCATGCGAAGTAGTCTTTTTACCTTTAATTAATTCAGTTACAGGATCTCCCTTCCTAAATTCCTGTTTAAAAATATGACCGTCTCTTCTCACTTCAACTGTTAACTTTTCAGATAGCCCATTTACTACAGAAATTCCTACTCCATGGAGTCCTCCCGAAACCTTGTAGCCTTCACCGCCAAATTTAGCACCTGCATGCAGCTTTGTTAAAACTATTTCTACTGCTGTCTTATTAAACCTTGCTATTTTTTTAACTGGAATACCTCTTCCATCATCAACTACTGTTACTGATCCGTCTCTATTTAGCACTATAAGCACATTATCACAGAAACCAGCCATTGCTTCGTCAATACTATTATCAACCACTTCATATACAAGATGATGAAGTCCTCTTGAACCAGTGGAACCTACATACATCCCTGGTCTTTTTCTAACTGCTGAGAGCCCTTCAAGGACTGTTATATCTTTTGCATCATAACCAATTTTCTTTTTCAATATACTCCCTCAAATTCTAAAATTTAATTACTAAAAGCATAAATAAAGAGTAACAAGTACCCTGTAAAATATATTAAAAAAAAATACTTATTACCCTTTTTCCTGTAAAGATAAATTTCCACAACATATATAGTAAATTTTTATAATATTATACCATATTTTGGGTTAGTTTTGTTTGAAATTTAATAAAATTTAAAGAAAATTTAACTAAAGATCAGGTTTAAATCTTACTTCATTTACAACTTTTTCCTTAAGGAAGAAATTGATTTTATCTATAAGCTGTTCGGACATCAGACTTAATTCATTAGCCCATGTTGAACTCGATACCGATACAAACAAAATTCCTCTTTTTAGTCTTGTTGGCTTTGATTTTTTGCTAATTTCCTTACCAACAATTTCCTGCCAGTGATTAAATAAATTATACTTATTAATTTCTCTTCCAATTTTTGAACTGGAAATTAAATCTTTTATAATATTCCCGATATCTTCATAGTTTTTCATTCTTTTAAACCTTTTTACTTTTCACTATCATATTGCCATGTGACTCTTACATTTATTCTTAATTTATATATTCTATCCGAGTGCCTAAAATTCGCTACTAATCTATTTTCTCAATCTTATTATTCTTTACACTGAACTTTTGTGTAAAATTTATATCAATATCGCTTAGATAATTGATATTAGTAGTAGTAATGAAAGTCTGCAAGTTATTATTTATTGCCTTTATCAGTAATTTTTTCCTCTCCAAATCCAATTCTGACAACACATCATCTAAAAGAAATACTGGATCTGTTTTTAATTTCTCCTTTAATATATTAAGTTCACACAGCTTTAAACTAATCGAAGCAACTCTCTGCTGGCCCTGAGAGCCAAAAGACCTTATATCTTTTCCATCTATTAAAATTGCAAAATCATCTCTATGCGGACCAATTGTCGTAGTCTTAAATGATAAATCCTTTTTTAAATTTTCTTTAAGTTTGGACCCGAAACTATCAATTTCTTCCTTACTTCTAATAATATTTCCTAGGTTATTGCCAGTATAGTCAAAACTACCATCATCATAACTGCCTCTAAAGTTTTTCCTATTCCAGCTGAAAACATAAAAAATATCTACATTTAGTTTATCAAAAAAGAATTTCATATATTTTATAAAATCTTTCCTAATTTCCTGGATAAACTGATATCTTTTTTCAATAATTTTTGTCCCATATTTAACAATATTATCATCCCATGATTCAAGGGTTTTATTATCTGCAATCTTCATAGAACTACTAATGCTTTTAATTAAACTATTTCTCTGATTTAAAATCTTTTGATACTGAAGTCTTGTTCTGTAAAAATCATTATGTATTTGATCTAAAATACTATCTATAAAATTCCTTCTATTTGAAGGGCTTGACTTTATTATTCTAAGATCATCAGGGCTGAATATTACTGAGGGTAAAATTGATATAAACTCTGACTTTCTTTTGCGGTATGCTTTGTCCACTCTAATCTTAATATTATTTTCTTTCAACTCTATTTCGATAAGATGCTCAATCTTTTTAGCACTTTCTGAGCTGACTTCAGCTCTAAGAATAGAGAAATCTTCTTCCCATCTTATGAGCTCATTATGATTATAGCTTCTATGAGATTTGCCCGTAGATAAATAATATATTGATTCTAACAAATTGGTTTTTCCCTGCCCGTTATCACCTACAATCAGTATTACACCTTTGCTAAAATTTAAATTAAGCTTGCTGTAATTTCTGAAATTAATTAATTCTAACTTTTTTAAATACACTATTAATTAAGTCAAATAAAAAATGATTAAATATTATAACCGAAATCATATTATAACTGGAATTACCAATTCTTTAACTACAGCCGGAACAACTGGTACAAGTACCAGAGCAACTTTTAGAAGAATCCATACTTGATGAACCATTATTACCAGTAGCACCTGTAAAACCAACAGGAGCAAATACTCTTGATGTATTCTCACTACCACATTTATTACATTTAATCTGAGTCGTATTATTATTTTCTATTACTACTTCAAAAATATTACCGCAATCATTGCACTTATAATCAAAAAACTTCAATCTCAACACACCTTCTTTTTAATATAACTAGGATATTATTATAATAATACTAATTATATATTCAAGTAAACTTTACTATTTTGTCATATGCCTTTCTTTCTTTTAAGATTTTTCTTTTTTAAAAAAGACTTTAATAAATATTCTAAAAAAATTAGAATATTAAATTAAAACAATTACTGTGGATAAAAATAAATATTATAATAACTTAAAAAAAGATGGGAGTTTTAATGGCTTATAATTTTAATATTAAAAATTACATACCAGGAAAAATAATTTGTGTTGGTATGAATTATAAATCACATATTGCAGAACAGGATGGGCGCTTCCCTGATAAACCTGTTATTTTTTCCAAAGCAAGAACATGTATAATTAAAAATGGTGAAAATATAGTATATCCTACTGAAGTCAGGGAACTGGATTATGAAGTCGAGCTTGCAGTAATAATTGGCAAGGAAATGAAAAATACTTCTGAATCAGAATCTTATAGTTATATTTATGGCTACACTATTATAAATGATGTTACAGCCAGAGACATCCAAAAAAAAGAAAGTCAATGGTATCTGGCTAAAAGTTTTGATACATTTGGACCTATCGGTCCTATAATCATTCCTAAAGAAAAAATTGCTGATCCCCAGGATTTAGATATAAGATCATATGTAAATGGCCAGCTCAGACAAAATTCTAATACTTCAGAAATGATATTTGGAGTTAAAGAATTATTATCTTACCTCTCAAAATTTATTACTCTTGAAAAGGGAGACCTAATTGCTACAGGAACACCAGCTGGTGTCGGCATTTTCTCTGGACGCAAAAAGCTCCTTAAACCAGGTGATGAGGTAACCTGTGAGATTGAAAAAATAGGCAAATTAATTAATAAGGTAATTTGATTTTTAAAAAATTATGAGTGAAGTCATCCAAATCTTTATAGGTTCTATGATGGTAGCTTTTTCAGGAGCGTTAGTTCCAGGTCCTATGTTAACTCTTGTAATTAGCAGTGCTGCAGAAAAAGGATTCTGGACCTCTTTTTTTATTGTAGTAGGACATTCTCTATTAGAACTGGTCTTAATTATATGTTTCGTCCTGGGCGTTTTAAATTATCTTAAAAACCCTCTGGTACTAAAAATAATTGGCATTTTGGGAGGAGCATTTCTACTTTATATGGGAGCAAATATATTATATTCTGTATTTAAAAAAAAGATAAATATAAATTTTAAATCAACCACCAGCAAATACAGTATAAATAAAAAAATAGCAGGTACTTTTACATTAAAGGGTATTATAATCAGCCTTGTAAATCCTTATTGGTATATATGGTGGATAAGCATAGGTGCTGCATTCTTAATAAGAAGTGTTAAACTCAGCACTATTGGTATTACCTCATTTTATATTGGACACATTTGTGCAGATTTTATCTGGTTTTTATTTATAGGTTTTTTAATCAGCTCAGGCCGGAAATTCTTTAATAAAAAAATATACAGCGCCATTTTAATTATCTGCAGCTTATTCTTATTTTATCTGGGAATTAGATTTATAATCGATGCTGCTATTTAAATAACCGTTAAGTATGAATATAAATCAATAGCAACTCTTACTATTATTAATAATATTATTAGAATAAAAATAATTTTTATTATCAGCGGTTTTACTCTTTTATTTAAATAAGTTCCAAGTCTTGAACCGCCAATTGCGCCAATAGCAACTATAATTGCAGTTACAATATCAAATTCTACTGAAATAACTTTACCCACCACTCCAGGAACTGAATTAAATAAAATTATCATAAGAGAAGTTCCAACCGCAATAGTAATTGGAAAATTAAAAAAATATATAAGCATGGGAACATATAGAAATCCTCCGCCAACTCCTAAGATCCCGCCTATTAATCCTGCAAGAGCTCCTAATGGAACAACTTTTAAAAATTTATATTTATCAAAAACAATTTCTTTACCAGCTTTATTCTCTTCTTTCCACCTTGATAAAAATAATGCCAGTGCTGTTATTGCTGATAGGAAATAAATTATTTTAATAGTTAAATCTGGAATATATTTTGTAAGAAGAGAACCAATAAATGAAAATGCCATACTTGAAATACCAAAATATACAGCATGTTTTATTTTTATATTCTTCTGAAGATAATTAAATAATGTACCAAATGAGCTTGCAAAAAAAACCTGTATCATTGATATTGCTGTAGCAGCTTTGGGAGAAATATTTGTGACATAAACTAAAAGAGGAATTATAACTATTCCTCCACCAATACCTAATAGTCCGGATGCTGTCCCCCCGATAAATCCTAGCAGTAAAAAAGTTAAATATTGCATCATACCTTTTTAACTTTTTCTTTTCTATGTAACCTTTTACAAGATAGCTTGGTCTCGATATGTTGCTCGTAATCTTCTCTAAAGTATTTTATAGTACTAAGTACAGGATTTGGAGCAGTTTTACCTAACCCGCATAAAGAAGTCTCCTGAATCATTTTACCCAGTTCCTCTAATTTCTCAATATCTCCCTCTTCACCTTTGCCTTGAGTTATTCTTTCCAGTATTTCTAGCATTCTTCTTGTTCCAACCCTGCAAGGTGTGCATTGCCCGCATGATTCTTCCTGGATAAAGTCCATAAAAAACCTTGATAGATCAACCATACATGTATCTTCATCCAAAACTATCATGCCTCCTGAACCCATTATTGCCCCTGCTTCCTTTACCTTCTCATAATCCACAGGTGTATCAAGATATTTTTCAGGAATACATCCTCCCGATGGTCCACCTATCTGAACAGCTTTAAATTTTTTATCTCCCTTAATTCCTCCACCAATTTTATACACAATATCCCTTAAAGTTATTCCCATAGGTACTTCTACAAGCCCAATATTATTAACTGCCCCAGTCAAAGCAAAAATCTTGGTTCCCTTACTTGTATCTGTACCAACACTATTAAACCATTCTGCCCCATTTAAAATTATTTGAGGTATATTAGAGAATGTTTCCACATTATTTATAAGGGTTGGCTCTTTATATAAACCCTCATTTGCAGGAAATGGAGGTTTTGGTCTTGGCATTCCTCTCTTCCCTTCAATAGAACGTAGAAGTGCAGTTTCTTCACCACAGACAAAAGCACCTGCGCCCTGATATATTTCAATATCAAAATCAAACCCACTTCCCAGGATATCCTTACCTATCAGACCAAATTTCTTAGCTTGATGTATTGCATTCGTCAAGGTTTTTATAGCCAATGGGTACTCTGCTCTTACATAGATATACCCCTTACTTGAACCAACAGCCAATCCTGCAATCAATATTCCCTCCAGAACAGAATGAGGGTCAGATTCTAGAAGATTCCTATCCATAAACGCTCCAGGGTCACCTTCATCACCATTACATATTACATATTTTAATCCATTTATTGATATTGCTTTATAACAAAAGTCCCACTTTTTACCTGTAGGAAACCCTGCTCCACCCCTCCCCCTAATACCTGATTCTATGATAATTTTTATAATCTCATAGGGGTCGTTCATCTCTAATGCTTTAAGAAATCCTCTATATCCATCTTCTCTTATATAATCCTTTATCTCTAATGGGTTAATTTTTCCCTTATTGTGAAGGACTCTTGGTTCTTGATATCTATAAAAATATGAAAGTTTAGAGTCCTTTACTATTGGTTCTAATTCGTCAACTACTTGCCCTTTAAGAATATGATTAGCAAATATCTTTTTAACTTTATACCCATCTAAGCTATGATATATAACAGGTTCTTTACCGCTAGCTTCAACAGTTAACATTGGTTCTATACTACAGAAACCAATACAGCCAGTTGTTGAAACATCAATCTCATTACTACTTACATTTCTTACCTCATTGCTAACAACCCTTTTTATTTTATCAGCACCCGCAGCTATCCCGCATGTTCCCATATGTACTACAATTCTAAATTTTTTGCCTTTTAATTTCTTTATATTCTCAGCAATAATTTCTTCTTTTAGCTTAATAAGATAATTTTTTCTTAATTTATCAACAGACTTTACAGCCATATTTAAAACCTTCCATTATTTATAAGAATAAATAATATCCATAACTTTTGCAGGATCGACCTTTTGATAAACTTTATCATTTACCACTATAACAGGAGCAATCCCACAGGCACCCAGGCACCTATTTGCTTGTAATGAATACATTCTGTCAGGAGTCGTCTCCCCCTGGTTGATTCTAAGCTCTTTCCCTATTCTATCAATAATTCTTTTACCACCTTTTACATAACATGCTGTCCCCAAACAAACCCTTATATTTATCTTACCCCTGGGAATCATTGTAAAAAAAGAATAAAAAGTAACCACACCATAAACATCTTTCTCTGGAATATTTAGTCCTAAAGCAACCTTCTTCTGTGCTTCTACTGGTAAAAACCCTATCTTTTTTTGAATTTCTTGAAGAACTGGTATTAAAGCTCCTTTTTTGCTTTTTAACTTTTTAATGATCCTATCAATTTTTTGAATCTCTTCCTTCTTTAAATCATATTTTGGCAAGTCTATTACTCTCATTTTGAAACTTTCCTTTATTATTTTCTAAGACAAAAAAGCTAATTTTAAATTTATTGAAGATACATTAGCAATTGATTATAACAAATAATAAATAATAATTGTAAATTTTTTTTTTCTCAATATCTTATTATTTGCTAAAATTACAATAATTATATAAAGAAGTAGGAAAGGATTTTAATGAAAAATAACAATATTTTTAACCAGACAGAAATACCTAAAAAAATATTTGATGACAGATGGGTAAAATTTGCATTTGGCCCGCAGGGTACTGTAAAATCTAAAAATTTAAATTTAGGAATCGTCAATTTTGATGAAAATAAAGTATCTTTAAATCATAAACATAGTATAGAGGAAGCATTGTTCGTACTTTCCGGTAGAGGAAAAATTAAAATTGGAAAAAATACTTTCAGTATGGAAGAAAATGACTTTGTTTATATACCCAAGAATACAAATCATTGTATAATCACAGGACCAAATAGTAAAGTTAGGATCTTATTTATATTTTCAGGTGAAATCATTATAGACAATTAAGATCTGAAACCTGCAGCATGAAATAATTAATACATACGTAGATGAATTCAATATAAGAAAATTATTGTAGACAATTAAAATTTAAAACCTGCAAAATTAAAAATTTATGGTAAGAAATCCATCGGATTCTTATTTACTCCATTAACCATAACCTCATAGTGCAAGTGAGGTCCGGTGCTATACCCTGTACTTCCTACAGTACCGATTACATCACCCTGTTTTACTTCGTCACCAACACTCACATATATTTTACTAAGATGAGCATAAACTGTAGTATAATCAAAGCCATGATATATTATCACTTTGTTTCCAAACCCTCCGTGCCATCCAGCAAACAACACTACTCCGCTGGCTGTAGTACTAACAGGAGTACCGGTTCTGTTTGCAATATCTAAACCCTGATGAATATGAGAACCTCTTCTCTCACCAAATAAAGAAGTTATCATTCCCCAGGTAGGCCACATGGAAGGAGTGTGTTCCATTAAATAGATATGATCCTCCATATGCTGCTTATCCTGAGAAAGTTTATCAGATAATTCAGGAGCTTTGCTTAGAAGATCATCCAGTAGTGCGTCAATATTATCAAGACCTTCTTCGTAGGCAAAACTATAATAAAACATTTCATTTGGGTCGTTTTCAATTTCCACATTTGCATTTAAATCAGTATTATAAATTACCACTTCTTCTTCATATCCGCCCTTACCTGTTATATCTCTAACCATTTTATCTAAATCTTCAACTTCCGCTAAATAATTTTCCAGGATTACGGTTTTTGCTTGAATTTCCTCTGTCTTCTCCTTAAGATTGGCGAACTCAATTTCTTTGTAATTAATTTTATATTCCATTCTTTCTATCTCAGCAATCTTATTTTCTAACTGTTGATGAGTTATAATAAGATTAAAAACAAGAAGTGTTGTTGAAGCAAGAATTATTACTAAAAAAACAAAAATAAACCTGAATAAATTAAATGATATGCTGAACTTTCTTATTTTTGACTTTTCGTCTGATAATACAAGTATTGTAAAGTGTTTATTTTTTCTATCAAAAATCATAAAAATTAAATTATTCTTTTGTAACTTTTATAGATATTATAATTAAAAATAAATATAAATCAAATTTTTAAAAATTACCTTTTTAAAAATTACCTACTCCATTTAGCTATTAAATATAAAAATTAGTTCAAGTTAAGTATAATCTTATATTAAAAATAATAAAATCTAAAGCAATCAGCTGAAATTAATTTGGCAATTTGATTAAGCAATTAATAAATAAAGGGGATAATTGCCTTTCTATTTTTAGGATATTCGGGAAATTTATTCATATACCATTTATGATTTGAGAGAGCTCTGGGCGCAAGATTTGCAATTGTAAAAAGTGCAAAAGCAAGTCCTGGCAGTGACCAGGTCATTATAGCCCAACCAATCCATTCTATTATTTCACCAAAATAGTTTGCGCTTGAAATATATCTAAAAAATCCCCCGTAAGGAATTTTATATCCAGCACTATCTGTTTTTCGCAATTTACGAAGAACAGAATCTGAGTGAATGTTAATAATAAAACCAACCAGAAATAGCACAAGACCAATAATAAACCTGGGATCTCTAATCCAATCAGAAGTATGCACTGGTGAAAAAGAAAAAAGATATCTTCCATTAAGATATCCATTTATAGAATTGAATAGAATCGAAAATGATATAATCAATATTGGAAATCTTCTACTTCCGCCACGCATTATAATAGGATAAATAAACGTTCTATGAATATAATGAATCATCCACAGAAGTAGAAAAATAATTGCTACAATATTTATTTTTTGACTTCCAAGCAGAAATAAAATAAAAAAGACAATAACAGCAGGAAGCTCCATTATGATCCATGCAGTTCTTGCATTAATTGTTAGCCCCCAGCCTCTGCGAATAAATCGTCCATACGGGGCTGAAATAAAAAAAAGGGAAATATAAATAATAATTGCAGAAATAAATACAATTATTAAAAGTATATTATAAACTAATAATTCATCCATACCATAAATTCAAATCTAAAAATCAGATATCTTTATTCATACCATAATCCAGCTATCTTCGTTTCACCATTTACTTCTCTAAATACAACTTTAACCTTAGTGTCTTCATTGGCATACTCTGCCTTATAATAAACAATAGTAAATTCATCTTCTCTGGTTAAACTTAAATATTCCTTGGAGTCAGTAACATACTCTCCCAATCCTTCTTTTATTTGGGAACCAAATTCCCCAAAGGATTCTTCAGGAATAGCTCCTTTCATCTCATCATCAAAATCTTTAGAAAACTTCTCATAATCCCCATCACTTAACCCAACTAATAAATTT
>Ga0265594_1001345_pt1 | contig 19017 bp, 14 predicted proteins | sample saktaG_11_FD_190147 | JGI IMG/M metagenome (GOLD analysis project Ga0265594, IMG submission 190147) | Saline water microbial communities from Sakinaw Lake, British Columbia, Canada - sak_2011_5_24_80m | ecosystem: Environmental > Aquatic > Non-marine Saline and Alkaline > Saline ... | reverse complement strand
TTGACAGTCAAGAGAATTTAGGTTTAATTAAAGGAGGCAATTCAGAGCTAATCAAGACGATATTTAAAGAAGAATTGCCCAGTATTCCTATGGGGATAATAAATAATCTATGATTAACAATATATCCAAGTTTATGAGACCTTTTTTAAAAAATAATCATATTTTGCACCGATCGCTTTGGCTAATAATCATTATAATTTTAATAGTTCTATTGGGTTTTAGTTTTTTAATTTTTGAAGATGAATATCGGGGGCTGGCTGATAAATTTCTCAATATTAAGATAAAATTTTTAGATGTTTTCTATTTCTTTCATCAATTTGGCAGCTCTAATTTACCAGTTTATGATTTAGTTATTCAACCGGCTAACCTTGAAGAATTAAATCAAAGTTTGCCCGGAGTCGATGGATGTCCGTCGTTTTTAGAAGAACATCAGAAAAAAGTGCCGGCGACGTTTATTTATAATAATCAGAAATATAAGGTTAAGGTTAGATATCATGGCGGTGCGGCGGCTCACTGGCAGGGTAAAAAAAAATCATGGCAGATTATTTTCTCCGAAACGAATTTATTTAACGGAATGAGAAAAATTAATCTTGTTATTCCAGAGGACAGAGCTTTTAGTTTAGAACACTTAAATCATTATCGGGCCAAAAAAATGGGTCTTTTAGTACCGGAGACACGCTTCATTGTTTTAAAAGTCAATGGCCGTAATCCGAGCGCTTATTTTGAAATAGAGGGTTGGTCTGAAGAATTTTTAGAAAAACACGGAATTTTGGAGAGTAATTTATATACAGAACGAGATATGCCGGCTTACCATGTTGACCCAGTTGATATTTTGAGCCAAACAATTTACTGGAAGAAACATGTTAATCGCCAAGACGCTGTTGATGATTTTAGCGAAATTAAATTATTGGTTGATTTAATTACTCAAGCCTCGGATGAGGAATTTTATCAAAAGATTCCTAATTTGTTGGATATGGATGATTTTTACAAATGGCAGGCTCATTCTATACTGGCGGGCAGCATTCATCAAGATTTTATTCACAATATGAAGTTATATTTTGATCCAGCCCTAGGAAAATTTAAATTAATTCCTTGGGACCAGGAGCAGAGAGACCAGGATCGATTTATGGATTTGCATTACAATACTTTAGTTAGTCGGATATTAAAAAATCCTCAATTTATTCACCAAAGAAACAAAATTTTATGGGATTATGTTAAAAATGAAGAAAATTTAAAAGATGATTTAGAGTTCTATGACCAAACTTATCAGCAGATTAAAACTGCTTTTTATCAGGACAAAATCAAAATATACAGCAATTTCCATTTTGACCGTCAAGTTGAAGAAAGGCGCGGTTTATTAATAAAACAGTATCGTAATATTCAAAATACCTTAAAAATAGCTGAGGCATCTACTGAAATAGAATTTAATTTGCTTAGAGGGGTTAATCAGATTAATGTTATTGCTCATAGCTTTAGTGATATTCTTTGGTCAGGCCTTGATTTACAATTTGACAGGGATATTTTTAATAGTTTAATCGGTAATCAATTCCACCTTTACTATGACCTTAATCAGAACCAAGTTTTTGATAGAGGAGATAGGTTGGTTTCTAGTTCGGATTTTGATTTATCTAATCAGAAAATTATTTTTTCCTCCATTGATTTTCAGATGTTTGCTCAAAGAGGATTCCCAGAAGAAGATTGGCCGGGAGTGCCTGGTCAAGAGATAAAAGTCCTGCCTAAAAAATATTCTTTCTTTTTGGTTAATTCAAAAAAACAACCCTTAATTGAGCCGGCCTTAATTAAGAATATCAATTTCAATATAATCAATGCAGTAACCAGAGAATCAGCTTTAATTACCAGTCAATTCATTAATCAGGAAACCTTTAGCTATTTTGAACAAATTAACGATTCTCAAGAATCCTTTCTTCAAAGATATCATATTTTCAGGAAAGGACTTTTAGCTAATCAGGTTGTTTTACCCAGGGGGATTTACAATATTTCAGAAAATATTATTGTTCCCCAAGCCGTTTCTTTATTAATTGAGCCGGCTGTCCAGCTAAAATTTGCCCCGGACGTGTCTTTAGTCAGTTATGGACCGGTTGAGGCCAAGGGAACCAAGAGTTTGCCGATTGTCTTTACGGCCCAAGATAAAAACAAACCTTGGGGAGTAGTTGGTTTAGTTGGTCAAAAGACAAATAAGAGTGAATTTGAGTATTGTTATTTTGACTACGGCAGTCAGGCCTATATCAATGGTGTTATTTTTTCCGGTATGTTATCGGCTCATTATACTGATATTGATGTTAAATATTGCCAATTCAGTCAGGCAGAGGGCGATGACGGACTGAATATTAAATATAGTCAAAATAGTAAGATTGAAAAAAATGATTTTCATCATAATCAATTTGATGGTCTTGATTTAGATTATTCAAATGGACAGATTAAAAACAATAATTTTTTTGCCAATGGCAATGACGGTTTGGATATTTGCGGCGGTCGGCCTTTAATTGTCAGTAATCGTATTGAAAAATCTTCAGACAAATGTATTAGCTTGGGGGAAGAAACCAAGGCAATTGTTTTTAATAATCTTCTATTAGATTGTCAGACAGGCATAGCCGTTAAGGACCTGGCCCAACCAATAATTATTAATAACACTATTATTGATAATCAAACTGGCTTAGCTCTTTATCAGAAGAAAGAGGTTTTTGGCGGCGGATTCCCGCAAGTGGCCAATACGATTATTTGGCATAATCAAGAACAGATTTCTTTGGACGAAAAATCAAAAATAGAGATATCTTATAGTGATATCCAGGGCGGTTATTCAGGCAATAATAATCTTATTCAAGAACCAATTTTTCAGAATCCAGAGCAAGGAGATTACACTCTTCTTGACAGTCAAGAGAATTTAGGTTTAATTAAAGGAGGCAATTCAGAGCTAATCAAGACGATATTTAAAGAAGAATTGCCCAGTATTCCTATGGGGATAATAAATAATCTATGATTAACAATGATTTAATTAACTTACCTCTTCAATTAAGATTTCGGCGATTTGAATTTAAATATCAGGTGCCTAAAATTATGGCTGATAAGATTCTAGAGGATTTGCTTAATTATATGGAATGGGACCCTTATGCTGTTGAGCAGCCGGATAAGTCCTATCAAGTGAGCAGTTTATACCTTGATTCAACTGGTTTTAGTTGCTATTATGAAAAATTGGCTGGGGTAAAGAGGAGAAAAAAACTTCGGTTGCGGACTTATGCCACGGTTTTTGAACCAACAACTAAGATTTTTTTAGAAATAAAAGGAAAAGACGATATGGTTATTCTTAAAGATAGAATGGTTATTGACTATCAGACAGTTAGTGATTGGTTGGCTAATGGTCAATCCAATCTTTTGACTAATCAGCTTTCTGTTCAAGATGAAGAATTTTTGAAAAATTTTTTATGGCTTAAAAATTATAATTGCTTATTACCAAAAATTATGGTAGTCTATAAAAGACAGCCCTTAATTAGCCGTCTTGATCATAAATTCAGAATAACCTTTGACAGTCAAATTCGGGCTTATCCGGCTAATCAACTCTATTTTTCTGAACAAAAAACAGAAATTTTATCAGATAGTTTAATTATGGAGCTTAAATACAATAACACTATTCCTAATTGGTTTCATTGGATTATCCAAAAATATCAGTTAGACCGAAGGCCTTATTCCAAATATTGTCAATCAATAGCCGGTTGTCATAAAAATCAACAATATGTTTAATTTTCTATCAACCAATCAAAATATAGGTTTATTAGAGACAGGTTTTAACATTGCCTTGGCTTTTGTTTTGGCTTTAATTATTGCTTGGGTCTATCAAAAAACACATAAGGGCTTGTCTTATTCTCAGGGTTTTGTTTTGGCCTTAACCTTTCTTTGTCCCTTATCTTCAGTTATTATAATGGTTATTGGTAATGTTTTGATTAGGGCGGTTGCCCTTTTGGGTGCTTTTACAATTATTCGTTTCCGAACGGCTATCAAGGATCCTAAGGATGTTTCTTTTATTCTTTTCAGTTTGATTATTGGTATGGCTGTGGGGACTAATAGTTACTCTATTGCTTTGGTGGCGACTGTAATGATTTGCCTGATTATTTATTTTTTGAGCAGAATCAATTTTGGTTCTATCAGGAGATATGATTATGCTTTGACTTTTTCTCTTAATAAAGAAAAGGCACCCAGTGATATCTATGAAACTATTTTTAAAAAATATTTAAAGACCGCTGATTTATTAAATATTAATACTCATCAAGAAGGAAAAATTATGGATTTAACTTTTAATCTTAGATTTTTAAGCGGCTTAAGAACTGATAAATTTGTTGAAGAATTAAGCGCTCTGGCTGGCTTGGAAAATATCCATTTAATTATGGCGAAAAGCGATATAGAGTATTAATTAATAAAAGAATCGGCGAATTACTACGGATACTAATCCTTCCAAGGCCTCTTTTTTCCACCTATGGACATAGACCAGAGAACAAAAATAGAGGAAGGCTATTTGATTAACTATTTTGTTACCTCTAAAGGCAGCCAATGCTACGGCTGCTTTTATTTAGAAGTAAAATTATTTTTGGTCATAATTTTTTAGTTAAATTTTTCTATCACAAAATGTTAAGTATTAATAAAATTAAATTCAGTTTAATTGATTTAATAGTCCTATTTTCTTATTACCTTTTGTGGACGCTTTTGATTTTGGGTTTATTCGGCTGGTTTAATAAGATATTAATTGGACTTATTTTAATTCCTCTTGTATTCTTCCTTATTTTATTTAGGAAACATATTTCCCTGCCCAAAAAATCTTTGTTCTTTTTTATTTTCGTTCCGCTTTTATGTTTAGGTATTGTTTTATTTATCGGTCGTTACGAAGGAGATGCTACGGCTCGATGGCTTCCCTGGATAGAAGAAATTGCCTTGCGAGAGAGGATACCTGATATATTATTAAGTACCCCGTTCTGTTTTGTTTATAGGATGCCTTTTATGGTTTTGCTTTCAGCGGCTGTCTTTTCCATTTTCGGCGTCAATCCATTTTTTTTAAATATTTTGATGTTTTTCTTTGTGGCGGCAACAGCTTTTCTGATTTACGACTGGGCTAAAGAAAAAACACTGCCTAACAAGTATCTTGTTTCTATTGTCTTGCTTTTATTTACCAATCCTGTCTTTTTTAGATATGCCTGGACTATTCATCAGGATATATTTCTTATATTTTTTGCGACAGCTTTTTTCTACTATTTAGAAAAATACGAGAAAGCAAAAGACAGCGAGCTGACTAACAAGAAATTTTATTTCCTTTTTATGGCCTTTAGCCTTGTTTTGGCTATCGCTTCTAAATTTAATGCCCTAATTTTAATATTGGTTTTAGCTTGGTTTATTTTTAAAAATAGATATTATAAAGGAGTGCCTATACTTTTTTATGCTTCTCTGCCGGTATTATTTTGGTTTATTAGAAATTATTTAGTTTATGACAGTCCTTTCTTTATACCCTACTTAAATGACTTTTTTGCCGGAAGATATTCTTCGGTTGTTGAGGCGGTTAATGAAATCAGTAGATTTTCACCGGAAAGGACTTCTCTCATTCCCTTGTTTGCCAGTAGTCGTATTCTTGAAGGATTGATAATCTTTGCCAAATCTTTGTTTTGGATGTTCTGTCCGCTTTTGATTTTGTCTATCTATGGTATCTGGAAAGATAAAAAATTTTCCTATCTCTTATTAATAATATTATTTTTAACCGGCGCCTCTTTTATTTACTCGTTCAATGCCCCTCATCCTCGACAATGGCTTATTGTTTTGGGTTTATTGCTTGTTTATGGTTTAATTGGTTTAAATTATGTTAAATCGCGTTTGTTCTTATCTTTTATTTTCTTCTTTAATTTGTGGGGATTATTAAATACAACACTCTATTTATCTGAGAGTTCATTTATCGGCCCAATAGAAAAATATCTATCTCCTTTTTATCAAATAAGTGATTTTATTCATCAGCATCATTTTATCTTCGCTTTCTTATTGGGATTATTTTTTTATCTATTTATTTCTAAACAAAAAAGCGCTAAATATCTACTCCTTCTGCTTTTTGCTTCTTACTTGGTGAAAATAGATTCTATTCAGTTAAGTTGGCTAAATATTTGGCTGCCTATTTTATTCTTGATTTTGATTACTTTAATTTGGAAAGTGATTGCCAGTTGTTTAAGGAAAGATTTTTTATACAAGTTAGTCGTTGCTTATATTATTATTTTTTTAGTACTGAATTCGTGGGGATTGATTTCTTTGTATTACATTTTCCATAAAGATTTTGTCTTTCCCCGGTTTCCTGGTTCAAGTTTTTCGGAAGCAATTGAGAAAATTAAACAAATAGAAGACGAGAATAAAGATTTCTATATCTTCGCGGGATTTACTCATTATTTGACTTGGTATTATAAATATAAGGCATTTAATAGAAGGCATTATACTTTTCATCTGGTAACCGATGTGCAATATTCTAAAGAAATGCCTAGCGCGGAGTTGCATCAATTATTTAAAGAGAGTAATATAAAGTACATTATAGAAAATGTTCACAAGTCCTTTCAGCAAGATTTTTTTGACAAAGTGAAAGAAAGGCCAGATCTATTTGAAGTGGTATTAGAGAAAAATGGTTATTATTTATGGAAAGTTTTTTAATTATAAGTAGGTTTAATTCCCCGAGCTTCCGGGCTCGTAAGATGATTATTCTCTTAAGCCAGGCTTCCGTACCCGAGGGATAACCTTATATTTTATCAGTTTTAGAAATGAAGAAAATTTCACAGACAAAAGATGTAGTTAGATATTGTCTTCCCTATATTTCCGGCCGGGTGCTTGATTTGGGCGCCGGCTCCGCAAAATATCGGGAGATTATTAAACAAAAGACCTCTGATTATGTTGCTTTTGATATGGTGGCTGGGCCGAACATTGACGTAGTGGGTAATATTTTGGATTTGCCCTTTAAAGATAAAGAATTTGATACTGTTATTTCCACTCAAGTATTAGAACATGTAGAAAATCCCTGGTTAATGATTAAAGAAATTAATCGAGTCCTAAAGGAGAATGGAATTTGTATTTTAACTGCTCCTTTTTTACAACCTTATCATCCTGATCCAAGAGATTTTTTCCGCTATACTAAAGAAGGTTTAATTTTTTTATTTAAAGACCAAGGATTTAGGGTTATTGAATCTGATTATTATACAGAAACCGTTTCTACTATCGCCGAATTTATTAAATTTATTTTTTTTGACCCCTATCGAAAAAAGGACTGCGGTCCAATCAGACGAAGAATGCTCAGGGGTATTCAAAAAATAGCCAAATTTTTAGATAGATTTACTAAGTCAGATAAAATTTACGCTAATAGTTATATTATTGCTAAGAAATAATATTTAATTCATCAATACTTATTTGCGTATATTATCAACGTTGCCTTTTAAGTATTAAGAAAAATTCTTTAAATGAAAGTTTTATTTATTATTCCCCAAATTAGCTCACAGGCAAAATGGTTAGTTGGAGTAGCTTTTCTGTCAGCCGTTTTAAAGAAAGCAGGACATCAAGTAGATTTATTAGAAATAGAAAATAGAAAAGATATCAATAAAATTAATCCTTTCATAGAGTCAAAGCAGCCGCAGCTAATTGGTTTATCAGTAAATTCTCACCAATATATTTACGCAATTGAAATTGCTAAGGAGATTAAATCTAAATTTAGTATCCCAATATTTTTAGGAGGTGTTCATGCCACCATAAGACCAAGTGAAGTTATTCAAGAAGAAAGTTTTGATGGAATTTGCATTGGTGAGGCAGAAGATGCTTTTTTAGAATTAATTAGAAAAATTGAAAAAAAACAGGACTATACTGATGTTAGTAATTTTTGGTTTAGAACAGATGAGGGGATTGTAAAAAACAAGATCTGTCCCTTATTAGCAGATTTGAACCAGTTGCCTTTTCCTGACCAGTTAATTTTTAAGTATTTCAAAGAAGCCGGCAAAAACGAAATTGTTCCCCGATTTATATTTTCCCGGGGCTGTCCTTTTAACTGCACTTATTGTTGTAATCATGTCTTTAGGAAGATTTATGCCGGTGGCGGCCAATACTTAAGATTCCGAAGCGTTGATAAGGCAATTATGGAAATTGATTTGGCCGAGGAGCGGTATAAGTTCAGGCACTACAAGATTGATGATGACACTTTTTCGTTAAACAAGCAGTGGGTTTTTGAGTTCTGTGAGAAGTATCCTAAAAAATTTAATATGAGCTTTGAATGTAATGTTAGGCCAGGGACTGTTGATGAGCGAATCTTATTGGCTTTAAAAAAGGCTGGTTGTAATTTAATTAAAATTGGAGTGGAGACCGGCAACGAAACCTTGAGAAAAAAGATTTTAGATCGCAATATTTCTAATCAGGAAATCATTGAATTATTTGATTTGGCTAAAAAAATCGGACTTTTAACTTTTTCTTTTAATATGATTGGCATTCCTGGCGAAACAAAAGAAACTATCAGAGAAACAATTGATTTGAATGCTAAAATTAGACCGGATTTTATGCAGGTAACCGCTTTTTACCCTTATCCTGAAACTGTTCTTGGCCAAGAATGTCTTGAACAAGGGTTAATTGCCAGAGAGCATATTGATAATTATATGGAGGATTCAGTTTTAGAGCTGCCTGGCTTATCTTCGCGGGAAATAGAAAAAGCTGTTAGAGATTTTAAATATAATATTTATAGGCAATATGATAAAAAAAAGGCCTTCCAAGAAAAAAAGAAAAACCTTAAAAAATTTATTATTTCAACACCGTTGCTTTATAAATTAGCAAAGCCAATTTATAGATTAATTAAAGGAAGAAAAGTTTAGTGTTGAAATTTACTGATAAAAAAGCCTCAAAGAGTTATCACCTCTTTCGTGTTAAGATTTATTTATTTTATTTTGACATTAACACGTTAGAGACTCTAAATTTTTTATAACATTATGAAAATTGGTTTAGATTATATATCTTCCTTTGGCAGTGGGGGAAATGCTACATACACTCGTGAATTGATTAAGGGATTAGCTAAAATTGATCAAAAAAACGATTATTATTTGTATACTTATTTGCACAAACTACTGTCTTTTTACAAAAAAGATATTATTAGTCAGAGGAATTTTCATTACCGAGCTGGTTATTTTTGCTGGCCATACAAGTTTTTTAAGAAAAATATTGAGAACTTTAGTCAGCAATTATTGCCAAGAAAAATAAAAAAAGATAGAATAGATATTTTCCATTTGACCAATCCGCTAAAATTTAATCCTCAAATAAAAAATTTTATTGTTACTATCCACGACCTTTGTTATTTAAAAGAACCTGATTTTATTAAGAAATCATCAATGGATTTTTGTCAAAAAAATCTTCAGGCCATTTTAGATAAAAGCCAGGCTGTTATTGCTGTTTCTCGAGCGACCAAAAAAGATATTTTAGATAATTTTAAAATAAGGACCGATAAAACTTTTGTTATTTACGAAGGAATTTCAGAAATATTTAAACCTCAGTTAGATAAAAATTATTTAAAGAAGAAGTTTAATTTGAACAAGGAATATATTTTATTTATTGGTCAGCTCCAGCCAAGAAAGAATTTACCTCGGCTTTTAAAAGCCTATAGCCAACTTGCTTTAGATTTTAGAAAAAAATATCAGTTAGTCATCGTTGGACGTTCCAGAAATCAAACTATTTTAAGGGAGTTAGTTAGCTTAGCTGCTCGTCTAAAAATAAAAAATCAAGTTAGATTTTTAGGCTATCTTGAGACAAAAGATTTGCCTTATCTCTATAGCGGAGCAACGGTTTTTATTTATTCCTCTTTATATGAAGGGTTTGGCTTACCGATTTTGGAATCCTTGGCTTGTGGCACACCGGTCATTGCTTCCAATGTTTCTTCACTGCCAGAGGTTTTAGGTCAGGCTGGTTTGTTAGTTGATCCCTATAATTCTGAAGAAATAAAATTAGCTCTGGAAAAAATCTTAACAGAAGATGGTTTAAGAGATAGTTTAATTAAAAAAGGATTAGCCCAAAGCCGAAATTTCAATTGGCTATCTACCGCCCAAGAAACTCTTAATTTATATCAACAAGTTGATAGATATTTAGAATAGTTCAAGAAATGTATTTTCTGATTACAATCTTTTGAATAAAAATAGCAACATAAAAAAACTAATAAATCGAGTGCATAAAATAGCGAAAATTGCCCCTAAAATACCATAAAAAGGCAGAAGGATTAAAAAAAGAGAAATACGGATAATTGAGGTGGTTATACTTAAAATATATATCTTTTTTTTATGGGCATAGGCGGCAAAAGTTGTGTTTATTAATGTGGATGGTTGGAATAGCAGAACTAAAATAAATATTTGAGAATAGAATACAGATTCGATATATTGAGGAAAGAATAATTTATAGATGTAAGGAGCGAGCAGAATATAAATCAAAACCAAAGGAATAAGAACTATAAAAAACTTTAGCATTTTAGCAGGCAGAGTTTTTTTTATTTCCTTGACTTCTCTTTGGGCGATTTTCGGGAAAGCAAGAGGTACGATGTTTTTAAATATTTTCCGGATTTCTATTGGCGGCGCTGTGGCGAAAGAGTAAACAGCTAATGGGACAGCTCCTAAGAAATGCCATAGTAATAGTTTATCTAATTGGTCGGCGATGGTATCTAATACTCCAACTAAGCTTAGATGTTTGCCGTAGGAAAGGGTCTGGGGGTGTTGAAGAGGATTAAATTTATGTTTGGCAATAACTAAGAGAAGAACAAACAGGCGAAGTATGGTATAAGAAACAAAATAGGTGAAAATAATAAGAAAAATATTATTGGTAAATAGAATGGTAGTTAGCATTGCGGCGGTGGCGAGGATTTTAACAGCTATATTGAATTGGGTGGATTCTTTAAAAAGTTTTTTGCCATAGAAGAATGCTTCATAAGTATTAAGGGTATCCATAAGAGGTGTAAATACAGATGCGATTAAAAAGGTAATAGTAAGCGTAATATTATCTTGATGAAAATAATAGCCGGCCAGGATTAGTCCGGCTAGAGCGCCAAAGGTGCCCCATTTAATTTTGGTTTTAAGTGCGGGAATTATAGAACCCTCATATCCTCTGGCTACTGCTTGCACTAAGGCAGTTTCCATCCCTTTGAGGGTTGGGATAGAAAGAAGCGCGGCAATGGATAAAATATATTTATATTCTCCATAGGTTTCTTTGGGAAGTAAATTAGCAAAAGCAATGGCTAATAAGAAACTAGCGATGCTAGAAATAGCTTGCCCGGAAGTTAGCCAAAAGCCGCCTTTAGCTAAATAGACCATATCAGTTTTGGTATATTTTTCGCTTTGGTGCAAGAATTTATATATTTTTTGCTTGATTTTATTAATCATTTTGGTAGTATAAGTTTATGGGATTTAATATTAAAAAATCAATTTTAGTATTTTTGTTTCTTTTAGTGATTTTTATTTCATCTGTGATTGTTTGGTATTCGCCAATTTTGTTTAAGGGATTTGTCCCTTATAAAATATGTCCAAGCATTAACGCAGCAAGAAATATTAGCACGGCAGGATTTTTTTCATTAGAGAGTAATCTTAATGTAGTTTTAGCATCATCTTTAGTCGCCGAACAAGGCGAAATATCTAGTCTTGGCAGTAAGTTTACCGCCTTTTCTTATTCTGGAATTCAAAATGTCTTCGGATCTTTTTCTCCTCAAGAATTAATATTTACAGATATTATCTTAAGGGCAGTAGCCTTACTGCTTTTTACTATATTAGTTTCTAATTTATTTAACCGAAAGACAGGATTACTATTTGCCTTGGTATATATATTTTTACCTTTTAATTGGAGAGCGTCTTATTCAATTGGTTCTTACGAATTTGCTTTGATTTTTATAGCGCTCTTTTCCCTTTTCTATTTTCAAGCGGAAAAGAAAAATATTCAAAGATACGCAAGGTTTTTTTGGATTTTAGCTGGTGTGTTTTTAGCTGGAGCAGTTCTTTCTAAAGAATGCTTTATTTTGGTACCTACTTTTTTAGTTTTGTTTCTTCTTTGGAAAAAAAGAAAAGAGGCCTTAATTTTTATAATGATTCCTTTTGTTCTGCTGATGAGCGTTTTTTGGTTGCCTAATTTTATTCAGAGATCAATTTATTTTAATCTTTTAACCGGGGTTCCTATAGAAAAATCAGCAAGCGTAGATTTTAGTTTTTATGGACATTTTTATCCTGATCCTTACACTTATCATTTTAACAAAGATGCTTTTTTGCAAGAAAATTTAGAAAAGTATAATCAGGGAACTTTTTCTGTAGAAAAAATAGAAAAGTTGAAAATTATGGAAAATATCGGAGCTAAAAAAATTTCTTTTTTAGAGAGGTTAAAAGTTGGTTTGATTATTGGCTCTCGTCATGTTTTTAGGCTTTTCTCTTTAGAAGATGTAGGGGGACCCTTTGTTTTTCTCTTAATTCTTTTAGGTCTTTATAGTTTAAGACGGAAAAATAGATATTTATATCAGTTTTTTGTCTGTTGGTTGTTTTTGTCCATATTTTTAATGTCTTTTATTATTTTGGTAGTACGGAGTCATTTAGTGGATTTTAATTGGGCAATTGCCTTAATGATAACTTTAGGTATTTTTACAATTGTTCGTATAGTTTCGAAATATTTTGGCTTGAAAAAGAAAAAAATAATGTGGATACAGATATTGGTTTTTGGGGCTGTGCTCTATAATTTTGTTTTAGCAACCCATGTATTATTAGGAAGAGTTTATAATGATACAAGCGTACTTCAAATGGAGGCCTATAGTCAATTAATTAAACCTTTGGATATTGACGATAAAGAAGTAATTGCTTTGGATGTGCCCGAAGACCGTCTATATCATCTAAACTATTTAACCGATAAATCATTAGTTATTTTTCGAGCCGGGACTATCAAGGATTTGATAGAAGAGAATAAGTTAGAATTTGCCTTTGAGAAGTTTAATGTAGGGTATATTATTGGTTATTCAGACGATTTGAGTGAGAAAATTATTGAACAAGTAAATATTGTTAATATTGGCTCTAGTCCAATAGAGCCAGTTGAACCAGATATTTCACGTAATAAGGGCTGGTTTATGAATTTGATTAAATAGGTTTGATTAGCCAGCAGATAAATCCAACAAAAGTGTAGAATAAATACATTAAAAGCATTAAAGAAGAGAAAACAATTATTTGTTCTTTAGGAATTAAAAATGGAGAAAGAAAAAATATTAAAGCTGCGTCGCGAGTACCAATACCTGAAATAGAGATGGGGATTAAGGTAATAAAACCAATTACGGTTAAGATAATAGATAAGTGCAAAAGTGGAATGATAGTAATGTTTGCGCTTTGGGCTACAATATACATTTGAAGGTAGTAGAAAAGCCAAGAAAGGCTAGTTATTAAAAATATAATCAGATAATTCTTAAAATTATAAATTTTAATATCTTTAACGAAATCCTGAAGATTAACTCCCCATGATTTTTGATATTTTTTAGGGACGATAAAGTAGAATAGTTTTTTTGAAAGAGTTTGAGATGGTTTTGATTTTAAGAATCCAAAGATTAAAATAATCAAGAAGACAAAGACAATAACTATTAAAAAAATTAAGATTTGTTTACTAATAAGATCGAGAAAGAATATTAAACCAAAGAAAAGGAATGTTAACAAAAAGGCGAAATCAGAAATCCTGTCTAATACTAAACTAACCAATGATTTTCCAAGAGAATGACCATTATTTTTTAAGTAAAGAACCTTACTCACTTCTCCTATTCTGCCAGGAGTGACGCCGCCGATATATAGTCCAACTCCATACATAAGGAATGAATCTTTTAAGCTGTAGTGGATATTTTGTTTTCTTTTAAGATAATTCCAGCGATAGCTTTTAGTTAATAAGATTGGAAAACAAAATAAAATAGCAAAAGGCAGATAAGAAAATTTAACATTTTTAATATTTACCAAAATACTTCCAAGATCTATTTTAGCCAGAATTATAATAAATAAAAATATCCCAAGTAGATAGGAATATTTTTTTAGATAAAAAAATATTGGTTTTGACATTTTAATTAGATTTTTAGAATATCTAAAGCCGTTTTAGTTTTGTTTAATAGTTCTCTGACTGATTTTATTTGAAGAACTTTTTGAAAAACATAACTAGGCCGTAAATAAAAAGAACGATAGGCTTTTTTTAATAAAGATAATAATTCTTGACGGGATATTTTTTCTTCCCAAACAAAGGGTACAAAATTTGGTTGAGGATTTTGAGCAAACTTCTGCCAGTAATCATGGGGCAATATTTTCTCTTTTAAGCCCAGAGAATAAAGTTCAGTTAAGGGATAAGGAGTAGTAATAGAAAAACAGACAAAATCAGGCTTAATTTTCTTGGCAAATTTAATTGTTTGAAAGATATCTTCTTTTGTTTCGGTGGGCGAACCGAGCATAAAATAAGCTAAGGTCTCAATGCCGGCTTTTTTTGTTAATTTAAAAGCTTTTTCAGTTTGTTCTAAGGTAATGCCTTTTTTTAAAACATTTAAGATTTTTTGAGTACCGGCTTCCACTCCATAGTGTATTCTTTGGCAGCCGGTTTCCTTCATTTCTTTTAACATTTCTTTATCTACTGTATCTACCCTGGCCCTAACATCCCAATTTATTTTTAAATCCCTATTTTTTATTTCCGAGCAGATATCAATAACTCTTTGTCTCTGTATAGTAAAAGTATCATCATAGATAAATATTTCTTCAATACCTTTTTTTTTACATTCTTCCATTTCATCAACTACGTTTTTAGCAGAACGGGCCCGAAAAACTTTTCCTAAGTGGGCTCGATTACAAAAAGTGCATTTAAAAGGACAGCCCCGGCTGCTAAACATAGTTGCTACTGGATTTTTTTTAGATAAAACAGAGGAATACTTTTCATTAGAGATAAGGTTTCTGGCTGGAAAGGGCAGTTCGTTTAAATCCTGGATTAATTCTCTGGGACCGGGGTTAATAACTCTGTTACCATCCTTAAAGGCAATACCTTTAAAGTTATACAAGTTTTCAGTTTGATTAATGTTGTCTATCAGATCCTTGCTCGGTTTTTCTCCTTCTCCTAAGATCAAGTAATCAACTTCCGGGAAGTTAAGCGTTTCTTCGGGATAGATATTAACATGAGGGCCGCCTAAAACAACTTTTATATTTTGATTTACTCCTTTAATGATTTTAGCTGTTTTAAGAACGTCAATTAGGGTGAAAGTCAAAGTAGTTATTCCAACCAAATCAGGTTTCTCTTGTTCTATTTTTTTCTCTAACTGGTCATAATTTAGCTTCTCTATAAGACAGTCTAATATTTTGACTTGATGAGAAGTATTTTTTTCTAAATAAGCAGCCACATACATCAAACCTAAGGGCGGCATAATGTCTTCTTGAGCCAGAGATTCAGGCAGATTGGTTAAGATTAAGTTTTCATTAGGTGGATTAATAAGAAGGATTTTCATTCTTGATTTTTAAGAGAGTTAAAAAGCCAATAAAATATTTTTTAAAAGTGGCCCACGAATTAATGGTTTTGATGAATTTAAGAAATACTTTCGGTCGGAGATAGAACAAGACCATTGCTTTTTTCTGAAGAGATTTCAATTCCCTTAAACTTCTCCCCTTAGGTAGGTAAGGCATTTCATTTTCTGTCCAGCCGCCCCAAGTGTTATAACAATCCCAATTAAATGTTCTAATTTCTCCGGCTTCCTTGAGCGATTCAAACATAGGCGTGCCTGGATAAGGTATGGTTATGGTAAATTGGGCCCAAAGAGGGTCTAGTTTTTTTGCGAATTCTATGGTTTGAAGGCTTTCTTGACGCGTCTCCGTTGGTAAGCCAAGCATAAAAAAGCCCCTGACAGTGATACCTATTTTTTTAGTTAAGGCAAAAACTCTTTCCATATCTTCTAATTTTTCTCCTTTATTGATTAACTCTAACAGCCTCTGAACGCCGCTTTCCACGCCATAGCTTATTTGCCAGCAGCCAGCTTGGTACATTTTAGTTAATAATTCTTCATCGACTAAATCAACCCTATTTTCACAAGTCCATCGTATTTTTTTATTTAGACCTTTATCAATTATTTCCTGGCATAAAGAAAGGATAAAATTACGATTGACGCATAAACTATCAGCTTCAATATTAAATTCGGAGGTGCCGTAGTTATTGATCAACGATTCTATTTCCTGAATAATTCTTTCTTTTGAATGGTGTCGGAAGATTCTGCCAAAAGGATGAGAACAGTAGGAACAGTTAAAAGGACAGCCTCGGGCTACCATGATAGTTGGTGCGTATGATTGACTCCGAGTTCTTGAAGCGGTAAAGTTATATTTTTTTACTGGCAAGAGATGTCGAGCCGGGGAAGGAAAATTGTCCAGGTTTTTTTCAAATTCTCTTGGTTGCGTTAAAACAATTTGGCCGTTTTTTCGGTAAGCTAAACCAGCTACTTGGTCTATCTGTTTTTTGCCTTCTATGAATTGGATAAATTCAACAAGCGTTTTTTCGCCCTCTCCAATACAAACATAATCAATTGCCTCTATTTCTTCAAGAATATCTTTTGGCAGGGCGGTTGCATGGGCTCCGCCTACAATCACTTTTATTTGAGGATGGTTTTTCTTAACTGTTTCAGCAGTTCGTTTGACTTTTGAGTACATTGGGGTAAGTATGTTTATCCCGACTATATCATAGCTATCCTTGGCCAGCTCCTGCGAAATATTTTTAACACTTATTTTCAAAGCAGGACAATCCAGTATTTTAACAGGATAGTTATGGAGTTCCAAATTGGCAGCCAGATAGGCTAATCCCAAGGGATCGCTTAAGGCTCCGAAATACTTCAGATTTTTCCCATATCTGTCTTCAAGAAAGAAAGGGGGATTGATTAATAAGGTTTTTGGTTTATTCATATTATTATCTAAATTTTTTGCCCATTTTCCTAAAGAATTTTATATCTGTCATTGATGGGTCTGAAAAGTAATCTTTGTTTTTGACATCAATCTTTTTAGTTTTGACGCTTCCTTTATCAATGAGTTTGAGGGCTTCTATTAAGGCCTGGCTTTCTTCTGAAATAATTTTTTTATATAAACTATGAATAGTTTCTTGAGAATGAATCTTTATTTTTTTTTGAAGGATAATCTCTCCAGCATCTATTTTTTCGTTCATGTAGTGAACAGTAACACCTGTTTCTTTTTCTTGATTAAGTAGAACCCAAAAACCAATATTTTTTCCTCGATATTTAGGCAAAAGCGAACCATGAACATTAATACAACCAAGCGGTGTTAAAGATAAAATTTCTTTTTTAAAAACTTGAGGGCAGCCAAAAGAAATAATTATCTCTGGTTTAGATTGTGCTATTTTTTTGAGATAATTTTTATCATTAATATTATTTGTCGGAATGATTGGGATGGAAAAAAAATTAAAGATTCTTCTGGCTGAGTAGAATCTTTTTAGCTTGATTAAAAGAGATAAAGTATCCAATAATTTAAATAGAATAAATTCAGCTGTCTGAATAAAAAAGGCTTTTACCCCGTAAAGTGACAAAAGTTTTTTAAGAACTTGTCTTAACGGTGTTTTGCCGAATCGAAACAATATGGTAGCACCGACAATTTCTTTTTTCCTCTGGCTAACTAATTTTTCTAAACCAATTGGCAAGTAAAATGGTTCTTCTTGGGTGATAATGAAAATCTTCATTTTTTGTAGAAATTATATAATTTACTCATAAAGATAGATTGATAGTTATGTTTTTGGGTAAATTGAAGAAATTTTTCCAGAATCTTTAATCCATTATTTCGGTTCCGAAAATGGGTTAATCTTAGATAAAATGGCAGTCCTTTGGTTGTTCTGGTTTGTGTTAAGTTATCCAAATGGAAGTCATAGATAATAATATCGGGCCAGCCAAAAATAGAAAAACTCATTTTATAAAATAACCAGCCAAAAAGTTGTTGGTAACTTAAGGTAATCGGAATTCTGATTTTTGGAATTACCGAAAATGGCATTTCTAAAATTCCATAATTAGTCAAATAAGGAAATATTGGTTGTTTAAGATTATTAAAGAGACCGGGGCGCCAAGAAGGAAAAAGACACGAGCTATATTTAAAGTTTTCTCGAGCTAATATTTCTAGCTCTTGATTAGAGATTACTCCTTGAGGAGCGCGATAACCAAGAGGGGCTTTGTTAAAGTAAGAAACATAAGCTTGTTTGGATTTGATTACCTCTTTTATTTTTTTTTCTATTGGGAGAGGGGAATTGATGGAATGAGAGTAAGAGTGGAGCTCGAACTCAACGGGAAGATTTTTAAATTTTTTAATTATTCCAGGTTTTTCGTCTAATATTTTTCCGGTGACAAAGATATTTAATTTCATCTGGTATTTTTTCAGTAATTCCAAAAGGGGTTCAATATTTCGTTGGCTAGAGTAAGAATTTGTTCGTCCATAATCCTGTTCCAGATCCAAAGTAAGACAAAGATATTTTTGAAGCTTTTTGGTATCCGATTTCATCTTTTTTTACAAATATAGAATTGCCTAATACCTAATTCTCGAATAGGTGTGTTTTGTAATTTATTAATTATTTTTTCACCAAGTATTTTTAACCATTTTGGTCCAATAGGAATAAGTAGGGTTCCTTTGTGGAGAATGAGTTCAAAGCCAGCTATGCTTAATAGATTTTTGACTTTTTTTGAAGATAAAAACCTATGAGGGCCTTCTCCGTGATTAGCAAAAAAATATTCATATATTCTTAAGGGTAATTCAGCAGTGGCCGGCGGTAAACTCATTACTAGTAGCCCGTTTGGTTTTATGGTTCGATATAGTTCCTCTAAAAAGAATAGGGGCTTAGGCGTATGTTCAAGAGTCTCTAAGGAAAGGATATAATCAAAGTAATTATCCTCAAAAGGTAATTTACCTAAATTAGTTTCTTGGAATTTTTCTCGGGGGAATTTTTTTTGAGCAATTCCAATAAATTTAGGCGCTACTTCTAAATTAGATATTTTGATATTCG
>Ga0265594_1001343_pt1 | contig 19044 bp, 27 predicted proteins | sample saktaG_11_FD_190147 | JGI IMG/M metagenome (GOLD analysis project Ga0265594, IMG submission 190147) | Saline water microbial communities from Sakinaw Lake, British Columbia, Canada - sak_2011_5_24_80m | ecosystem: Environmental > Aquatic > Non-marine Saline and Alkaline > Saline ... | reverse complement strand
TGGAGAGTTTTTTAGATGCCAGTCATGTGAACAAACTGACAATGCTGATATGAATGCAGCTCTAAATATACTTGAACGATTTCTTACAGGCTCTTACGGTACCTGTTACAAATCTTTAGATTTAGGAATTGCTAAGTTTTCTTAAGTTTAAAGGAACGGTAGACGTTTCTAGTTTTAAATATTTGCCTAATTCTTTTATAGAAAAATATAAAAAACATTTAAATTGGGCTGTAATTTCTCGTTACCAAAAAATATCTGATTCTTTTATAAAAAAATATATATATTTAATTCAATGGAGACATTTGTCCAAAAATGAAACATTGTCAGAAGAATTAATTGAAAAATATATTCATAGATTTTCTTGGAGTACTCTTTTATTGAATCAAAAACTTTCAAAAGAATTTTTAATAAAGCATATAGATATTGTACAATATTATTTAAATTTTTTATTAAGAAATAAAAAAATAAAACTTACAAATAAATTTAGAATTAAATATAATTTATTTAGAGAAGAAGATATAATAGAATTAACAGAAAGAGAATATATAAAATTTGTTTGTGGAAAGGGAAACTGATGAGTAAAATAAAAGAATTAGAAAAAGAAATTAAAAAGCATAATGAATTGTATTGGGAAAAAAACGAACCTATTATTTCAGATCAAGAATATGATTTATTAATTGAAGAATTAAAACAATTAAATCCAAATTCTATTTTATTAAAAGAAATTCCAGATTATGTTAATAATTATGGAAAACCTGTAAAGCATAAGATTCCTATGCTTTCAATGGGAAAGGCATATAGTTTAGAAGAAGTAAAAAAATGGGCAGAGAAAACAGATAGTATTTTTGTATCTTCTGCAAAACTTGATGGAGCTTCTTGTTCTATTGTTTATAAAAATGGTATAATTTATAAAGCATCAACAAGAGGAAATGGATTAGTTGGAGATGATATTACAGAAAATGTAAAAGAAATAATTAATGTTCCTAAAAAAATTACAGATTTAGAGGAGATAGAAATTAGGGGCGAAGTTATAATGCCTATTTCCTTTTTTGAAAAGAATTTTTCTGAAACAAATTCTAATCCTAGAAATATGGCAGCAGGTTCTTTAAAACATAAAGATGCAAAAAAGATTGCAGAAAGAGGTCTCGTATTTTATGCATATAATCTTTTAAAAGAAAATATGAATTTAAAAACAGAAAATGATAAATTTAAATATATAAAAAGTTTAGGATTCGATGTAGTTTCTTATCGTAAAATAAATAAAACAGAAATTCAAGATTCTTATGATTTTTTTGATGAAAATAGAGAAAATTTTGATTTTGAAATAGACGGAGTTATTTTTACAGCTAATAATTTAAATATTCATGAAGAATTAGGAAATACAAGTCATTATCCAAAATATTCTATTGCTTGGAAATTTCAGGGAGAATCTGCTACAACTATATTAAAAGATATTGAATGGAGTGTTTCTAGAACTGGACAAATAACTCCAGTAGCTATTGTAAAACCTGTTTCTTTGTCTGGAGCAATAATTAGAAGAGCTAGCGTTCATCACGCTAATTTTGTTTTATTTAAAAAATTATCAAAAGACGCTATTATAGAAATGACAAGAAGAGGTATGGTAATTCCTCATGTAGAGAGAGTCGTTGTTGCTGGTTCTGAACTTTTTTATCCTCCAAAAGAATGTCCTATTTGTAATTCCAAAACAAAAATGAAAGATGATTTTCTTTATTGTACAAAAAAAGATTGTCCTGCTGTTGAAATGGGAAGAATTGAACATTTTGTAAAAGTATGTGAAATAGATGGGATTGGTAAAAAACTCATAAAACAATTATATGAAAAAGGTCTTATTCATTATGTTTATGATCTTTTTTTCTTGACAAAAGATGAACTTTGTGATAAGTTAGATAGAATTAGAGAGAAGAGTGCTCAAAATATAATAGATGAAATTAATAAAAAAAGAAAATTACCATTAAATGTATTTTTAAGATCTATTGGAATTGAAGAATTAGGTAAAAAAGTTTCTTCTGTTTTAGCTGAAAAATATAAAACAATAGAAAAAATACAGAAATTAGAAATTTGTGATTTAGAAAGAATAGATGGAATTGGACCACAAATTGCAGAAAAAGTAGTAAGTGGTTTGCTTGAATTTAACACACTTATTTTTTATCTTCTTTCTTGTATAATAATTGAAGAAGAACAAAATGTTGTAAATAATAAATTAAATGGTAAATCATTTGTTTTTACAGGAGCATTATCAATAATGGGAAGAAAGGAAGCTCAAAAAAGAGTAATAGAATTAGGAGGGAAAGCACCTTCTTCAGTAAGTAAAGATTTAAATTATTTAGTTGTTGGAGGAAATGAGTTTACTAGTAGTAAATGTAAAAAAGCAGAAAAATATGGAATAGAAATTATAACTGAAAATCAATTTCAAGAAATGATTGGTAGTTAATATGGATTTTATAAAACATGAAGAAAACGCTGAAAAAATAGGTAGATTATTAAAATATGGGAATAAGTTCGCTTCAGATGTTGATTGTATGTGGTTTGTCACATATTCAGAAGAAGGAGAATACCCTAAAATATTACCAAGTACAGCTTCTTTTAATAAGAAAGGAGTAGAAATACAAAAACAAAAAATAAAGAAAAAAACAGAATTTGAAAAGTTTATGATAGATATTATGAAAGTATACTTTTTTGTGCAAGATACAGATTTTGAAGGAATAAATTATAACAAAATAGATAGCAATTTAGTTAAATTAGTAAAAACTTCTTCTAGACATGATAATTATGTAAAAGATTTTTTATCTACTCGTAGTTTTTGTATGATAGATACAGAAACAACAGGAATGAAAAAAGATGATGAAGTAATCGATATATGTGCTATAAAAGTAAAAAACGGTAAAATAATAGACGAATTTCAAAAATTTATTCTTCCTAGCGTTTCTATCGCAAAAGAAGCTTTAAAAATTCATGGAATAACTAAAGATTTTTTAAAAGAGAAAGGAGAAGAAGCATTTAATGTTTTTCATGAATTTAGTGATTTTGTATCAGGTTATAAATTAGCTGGACATAATGTTATGTTTGATATTAGAATGATAAAACAACATTGCTTTTCCATAGGTATTGATATTGAATTAAAAGAAGCGTTTGATACTTTAAAGTTGTCTAGAAAAATGTTAAAATTAGAGAGTCATAAATTAGAAAATATTATTAAACAGTTTGAATTAGATAAAGATTTGGTTTCTCATGGATCTAGAGATGATGCAATAGGGACTTTAAGATATTCTAAAATTTTAAGAAAAATATTGGATTAAAAAAAGTTGTATATAGTATTGAAAGAAAAGGATTTAAAGAAAGAGGGGATAAAGGACAAAGGGATGTTTGGCATATTTTTGGAATCCTATTATAATGATTTCAATAGAGCTTTTTAGAAAAACTATTGAAAGGAGAACGAAAATATGATAAAAAAATTAATATTATTAATTGTAGTGATGATGTTTTGTGGATGTGTTACAAATCCGTGGGATTCTATTCTAAGTTTTTTAACAGAACCACCTAATGATTTTAAAGATATTGGTGATTATATTGATGATGCATCATTTTGTAAGAAATCTGATGAAGTAATTGAAGTTGAAGCTAGTTTCGACGATGTAACAACAACAGAAACAGAAGAAGGAAGTTTGTCTGTTGCTGAAGATTGTAAAGAATCTTTAATTTCAAAATTGCCTTTGAATATAGATTCAGATGCTCCTTTTTATAAAAAAACTATATTTTGGGGAACAATTGGGCACTGAATTTTTTGTCAAGCAGCCGCAGGTGCGATTATTCAAGTAAAAGATTTTTTAGGATTTAGTAAAGAAAAAGATTTACTCATATTACCAGAAATTAAAGAAGAATTACCAGAATTACCAGAATTGTAGGAAATTCGTTTAATGTTTTCGATACAAAAATTAATTAGTCAAGTTAATTTTTTTCCAGGAAAAGATATAATTCTTTGGAAAAAGATTTCTTCGCACAAAGATGTTGATATCAAATTTTTATCTAATCATTTTACTTGCGTAGATTGGGAGGCTTTTTTCTCAAGTAGAAAAATTACAAATAAAATTATGGAATATCTTTATTTAAATGTTCCTTATAATTTTTGGTGTAATAACCTTATAGATAGTGTTTTTTGTGGGAATAATAAAACAAATGAAGAAGCAGATACAATTATTAGATTTATATTGAAAAACATTCCTGTTTATACAGAAATTATAGATGAAAAGTTTATTGATGAAGTACTTTTTGTTAATAGATATATTGATGTTTTAAATTTTGATTTTTTATTATTACATAACTCTCTTCATTTATTATCTGAAGACATTATAGAAAATACAAATCATAAAATTAATTGGTATACTTTATGGGAAAAGAAAAGATTTTCTGAATCTTTTATTAGAAGGAATATTGATAAAGCAGATTGGTATAATATTTCTCGTTTTCAAGTATTATCTGAAAGATTTATGGAAGATTTTTGTGATCAATTAAATTGGAAAATTTTAAGTTTATATCAAATAATGTCTGAAAAATTTATTGAAAAAAATTCAGATAGAATTAGTTGGGCAAATATTTCTAAAAATCAAAAATTATCAGAAAAGTTTATAAAAAAACATAAAGAGGAAGTAGATTGGACTATTATTTCTTATTATCAAGTTCTTTCGGAAAAATTTATAGACAAATATAAAGATAAATTAAATTGGAAAGGCATTCTTTTAAAACAAAAACTTTCTACAGAGTTTAAAATATTACATAAAATTAATGTAGAAAAAGATGAATTTTATTTGTATGATACAACAGAAAAAGAATATATAAATTTTGTTTTAGGAAAAGAATATTAAGAAAAGGTTCTTTTATGCATAAATATTTTAATATAATTCTTTTATTTTTTATTTTTGCAATTTCTGAATCATTTGCTCAATTTGGGAATCCTATTATTGCTCCTTCTAGTATGCGAGATGATTTAAACAATAGGACCATAGAACCAAATCCTAGAAACGCAAGGAGAAGCGTTCAGAGCTCTAATGAAGCATTTAATAGAACTTCTGATGGTTCATATCCAAATACTAATTTTGATGATTTAAATGAAGATTATGGAGAAGAAAATGTTTTTCAATTACCAGTTGATCCTATTACGCATAATGCTTTAGTTGGACAGCGAGTTGTTGATGCATTATTTTTTAGATTGAATCCGAATTCTCCAGTTTTATTGTCAGATATTAGAAATATTAAAATTTTAGACGAAGAGAAGATTAACTATAAAAAAGAAGGAAATTTATTTATTAATACATTACCTGAATCTAACAATGAATATATAAGTGGAGAGACTTTTTCTACTTTGCGTTTAAATATTTCTATTTTAAAAGTTGTTAAAGAAATGAGTCCTTTAGATTTTTATGGAAAGAAAATAATGAGTACTGATAGATTTTCGGTTCTTCCTAACTATAGGGAGAAAATGAGAGAGAAGAATAAATTGATTTATAAAAAAGAAGGAAACGATTATTCAGGTTGGAGTAAAACTTTTTTAAAAGATTATCGTATATATCCAAATGACCCATTAAAATCAAGTCAATTTTTTAAATTATTTGTTCCACCTCCACCTGATATTCCAATGATTCCTCCACCACCAGGAAATTGGCGTCCTCCAATATATGAAAAAAGTCCTTTGGTCGCTGCGGTTGATAGATATATGCTAACTCTTTCTGTTGATCCATTAGATTTAGATGGTTCTATTCGCAGACAAATTGAAGCGAATGTTTGGCAGCGTCTTAATGACGCTGAGTACAAGACGCAATTTTTGATCCAATATGGTAAACAAGAGAATAATATTAATAATAATATATATAGAAATTATTCTGAAAAAATGCAAGAAAATTATAGATAGAAAGATAAAAAAAATGAAATTAGTAAGAATTAAGATTGGTTCATTAGTCACAAGCAATATGACCTCTTATAAATATAAAGAAAAACGAAAAAATGAAAGTTTTGTAGTAAGTAATAAGAGTAGTTTAACTAACAGGTTTTGTTGTTTTGGAAATGATTTGGATTATGACGCCCATGTTTTTGTAGACAAAAAAGATATTATAGATGTATTTCATGTTTCAAAAACTATGTTTTATCTTATTCGTAATAGAGATTGTATTTTTATGAGAGAAAATGAGAGAATAGAAAATTGTAGAATATTCAAAAGAGATATGGATATGGAAAAAATTATAATAAACATATGCAATAAGAATAATATAAATGTATTGTTTGAAAGTATTTATATAAAAAGAAATAGATTCAATGTGAAAACTTGTTTTGGAGTAAGAGGATCAAATGTTGATTTAATATTGGACTTATAATAATTATTCTGAAAAAATGCAAGAAAATTTTTGAAAGAAAGAAGAAAAAAAATGTTTGTAAAGATTAAAGTTGGTTTCTTTGTTGGTCAGGATCATGGATATTTTGAGTGGCCTGAAGAATACAAAGATTTTGTTTTTAAGGCAGAAAAATTTGGAGAAAAAAGACTTTATTGCTATAGAAACGGTTTTGGAGAAAAAGGAAATTATGGAAATGGTGGCGTTTTCGTGAACAGAGAATTTACTATTAAAGAAAAAAATATTAATTTTTTAATAACGGAAATAGAAAGAAAATTAGAGATATAAGAAAATTAGAGATATTTTTCTATCAAAAAATAATTAAAAGAAACAAATCGTATAATTAGATCAGAAGGAATTTTTCAATGGGAAATATAATATGGCGCAAGCCATTATCATGTGAAATGATGCGATGTGATTATGATTGTGAAGATATTTATATGTGGCAAAGTTATAGATTGGTTAAGTTTCCAAGTTCTTTACATATAGATGGTAAATGGGGACTTTTTGATGTAAGGAATAATTTAATTGATAAAACGCAATCTATAAGACCTCCTTTTTCTTGGGCGTCTCAAAAGATACTAAAAGGACTGAAATGAATTATTTATCAGGAATAAAATTAAAAAATTATTGTGGTTATAAAAGTAAATCTTTTAATTTTATAGAGAAGAATATTGTAGTTTTATTTGGTCCAAATGGTTGTGGAAAATCTACTTTATTAAAAGCGATAGAATTAATTGGGAATCAATATTTATATAAAGATAGGGATATGTCAATGCTATTTAGGAAATTATGTTATTCTAAAGATTATGATCCCACATATTCTAATATTTTAGAGATAGCAAAAAATAAATTAGGAATAAATAACAAAAAATCTACTATGGAGATAGAAGGAGTTTTTAATATAGAGGGCAATTATAAAAGTGTTTTTATAAATCAAAACGGTCTTATTCAAACATCGGTTCCTTTAAAAAGTAAAGGTTATGTACATACAATTAACGCAGATAATCCTATTAATTCAAATAAATTTCAAATTAACAATATGCTTTCGGATATTTTTTTAGATATAGCACAACTTATTTATGGTTATAAATGTTTTCTTGGAGAAACCGTAGAAGAAAAAATAACGCAAGAGAACGGTGTTGAAGAAATAGTTGAGATACATACAGATTTAATTATTAAAAAAGAAGGAAACAAAATACATTATAAGAGCTTAAGCGATGGAGAAAAAAAGATAGCAACATTATTAAGACAACTCTGTAATATTAAATTTTGCAATAAAGACATTGTTGTAATTGATAATATAGAAAAAGAAATTTATTTTAAAAGACATAAAAACATGATTGATAAAATATTGGAGTATTTTTCAGATAAACAATTTTTTATTGCAACTCATTCTCCTTTAATAATTCAGTATGTTGATGAAATATTTGGAGAAAAATGTTTAATAGATTTAGAAAGAAAGTAAAGGAGAATGTTATGGAAAAGAAAGAAGTTATTTTTGGTTTAGATGATACAACAGTTTTTGATGCAGCTTCAGATGTTAGTATTAGTATTGCAGATAGAACAAATACTTTATTTTTTACATCAGAAAAAGTTACAAATCTTAAAAGCATTATTGGAGAATGTTTGAAAGAAGAACCTTCTTTTTTTGCACAAATAGAGGTGCAAGATGTTATCGGAGAAAGAGACGCAGTTGTTTCATTATTATTAGATAGAATCAATGTAAACAAAAAAAATAATATTATGTTTGAAAAAGTTTTTGTAAGAATTATAGAGAATTTATTAAAAAATGGTTTTAGCGTAGATGGAGAATTAAAGAAGTTCAAAGCTCAAAGTGATATATTTGATTCAAGAATGGTTGAAAAGAATTTCAGAACAAGTAGCTTGCCTATTTTAACGAAAAAGGAGAAAGAAGATGAATGAAAAGATTCAAGATGTAGTTTCTGGAGTTATAGGTAATTATCCAGAATTATTAGCAACAATTAATGAAGTAAGTGATAATTGTTTTGGAATAAGAAAAAATGTTGTTTCTGTTTTTTCTTACGAGAGAGTTTCTATAGAGAGAATAGAAGAAGCTGTTTCAAGTTTAATTTCTATTTTAAAAGCGAAAGGATTTTCAGTTGGTGAGATGTTTATTGACAAAGACGATGATAGAAGTTTTATGTGTAATTCGTTGTCTTCAGTAGAAAAAGCATTTTCTGTTCCTAAAGTTGTAGAGGAATCTCAAGATGGTTTTGTTGCTCTTCCACTTAGTGGAATTTAATTTATTTTTTTAGAGGTATTTTTTTCTTAGATTTAGAATAGTTTTTTAGAATAGGAGAAAAAAAATGAATTTAGATTGGTTATTCAATAAAAATTATAATTTTAAACCAGATATTATTAAACAATCTGGCTATATCCCTGAAACATCTAACTTTAAGCAAAAAAGTAAAGTAACAGATGTTCCAATTAGTAATTTATCTGACAAGATAGATAATGAAGAAATGAGTAATAGTTTTGTTTTTGATGATGATTTAACAATTATTAAGAAGAGTTTAACTGAGGATATTCAGAAGGGATATAATTTACTTGGGAGATCAACAATGAAAAAAATTCTTAAATCTCTCGTAGAAAAGATTGAAGAGGAAGAGGCAAAAGAAGAGGCTTCTTATGGAAATTAGACTTCTTTTAGCAGGATCACCAGGATCTCCAATTTTTGAAGTTGGAGACAGACTTGCTGATTTTCATAATGTGGATTTTTTTACAATAGAATATTCACCAGAAGATCAAGATTCTTATTTTGAAGATTCTATTCCTCAAATAGATTTAGATGTTGGAGATTTTAAAAGTGGATCTGAATCTCAGCATTTAGATAGAGATATTAAGAGCATAATAAAAGAGAAATCTATAGATAGAGCAGAACCAGGGATTTTTTCTTGCAAAGATTTTTATTTAGATGAAAAAGATAAGTTTGAAATTTTTCAAATAAAAAATGGTATTATTTCAACAGAAATGGCAGATAATGTTTTATGTCAATGGGCTACTCATGTTGTCTTTTTTGAAGCTGAGGAAGAATTAGCTATTTCTTGGTTTTCAAAAAGATTAAAATGTAATACTTGTGATGCTACTTTTCATTTAGAAGAAAGACCACCTAATTACCCTAATATTTGCGATAGATGTGGTAGTGATTTATATAGAATGCAAAAAGATAATCCAAAAGAGATAAAGAAACAATTTAAAAATTTTAGAAATTCTTTTTGGAAATTTAAAGAATTAGCAAAAAAATCTTGTAAATATACTACTATTAATATGGACAAATTTAAGAATGTTCAATCTATTATAAAACATATAGATTTATTTGTTTTCCCTCGATAAATGATAAAAAAATATTAAAAATAAGTTGATGTCCATTTTTTTTTTGAGTGGGAATCGTTTTTTTCTTGACAAAGCGAAAAAAATGTGATATTGTTTTTTTAGAATAATTTGAAGAATAGGATTTTTTAATTATGAAAAAATCTAAATTAATAATTGATTCAAATGGAGATAAAAGATGGTTTTTAAATGGTTTATTACATAGAATTGATGGTCCAGCTATTGAATGTACAGATGGTTATAAATATTGGTATTTAAATGGTAAAAGACACAGAGAAGATGGTCCAGCTATTGAATGTGCAAACGGAAATAAATTTTGGTATTTAAATGGTAAACTTCATAGAATTGATGGTCCAGCTGTTGAATATACAGATGGTGATAAATATTGGTTTTTAAATGGGAAAGGAGTAAAAGAAGAAGATGTAATAGATTTTAATCCTAAAATAACAGAAAGAGAATATTTAAAATTTGTAATTAGTTTATAAAGAAAATATTATGAAAAATAAACCAGAATTAAAAATTGATAAATATGGAAATAAACGTTGGTATTTAAATGGTAAGCTTCACAGAATTGATGGTCCTGCTATTGAATATCCCAATGGATATAAAGTTTGGTATTTAAATGACAAGCTTCACAGAATTGATGGTCCAGCAATCGAATTGAAAAACGGAGACAAATATTGGTATTTAAATAATGAATATCATAGAATTGATGGTCCAGCTATTGAATGTGCAAATGGAGATAAATTTTGGTATTTAAATGGCAAAAAAGTAAACGAAGAAGATGTAATTAGCTATGATATAACAGAAAGAGAATATTTAGAATTTATAATGAGTTTATAAAAGAGGTTCATTTTATGAAAAACAAAATTAAAAAACCAAAATTAAGAATGCCAACTCCTCCTCCTTCTATTTCTCATGGAGACAAAAAGAAAGATAATAATAAAAATATTTGTAGAGAGAAAGTGGAAAAAAACAAAGATTGAAAAAGCTCAAAAAAAAGCTTGACAAAGTAAAATTGTTGTGATAGACTGTAATTGTAATGAGAGAAGAAAAAAAGAAAAAGAAGATGGTTCTAAGTGGTCTAAAAAAAAGCTTGACAAAGAGAGCTGATTGTGATAGACTGTAATTGAAGTCAAGGAAGAAAGGAAATTAAAATGAGCAAATACAGCAATTTAAAAAGTGTACATGACATTTTAAAAGTTCTTGTTGAAGACAAATCTGTTTTATGGTTTGAAACAATTAATAAATATAATGCTATAGAGCCTTTTTCTACGGCAGTTGATATTGTAAATGGAGAAAGAGGAATTAGAAGCGCAAAGGCGATGAAGGTATCTAAAAAGATTGTTTCTGGTTGTTCTATTGATGGTTTTAAACCTGACAACATTGTTCTTACAATGATAGGGGATACTTCTACTGATACTGGAGACGGTGTGTTTGGTTGCACAACTAGAATTATTTCTTCTTCTATTAATGGGCGTAGAATTAATAGAATTAAGATTTTTTATCGAGGAAAATCAGAACCAGAGATTATTGATTTTAGTAAACTTCCAGATTTTACTCCTCTTTCTAATGAAAATAGAAAAGTTCTTGCGGAAGAAATTAAAAAGATTAGTCTTTTAGAAGAAAAGATAAAAAAGTGTAATAGCAAAATTTCTTATCTTAAAACAAAGGCTGTAAAAAGCAAGATTTTTAAGATAAACAAAGCTGGAATTAATCTTGAATATTTATCTTTAGATGGTATTTCAAGAGTTTTGTGTGAAAAAGATGGAGCTCCTGTGGAAATGGATATTATTACTCAGCAAAATGGGGTTTCTATTCGTCCACAAAAGATAGAAAAAATTGATAAAATAAAAGCAGAAATTGAAGATCTTCCTATTTTGATGCATATTTGTAATAGGCTAAAGAGCATTTATAAAAAGAAGTATATGGCAATTAGACCTTTAGAATTGTCTGTTTTAAATAATTTGCCTTTATTTCAAAGTGAAATAACTCTTAATGGTACTAAATTTAGTATTATTAGAAAGAGCAAGAATAGTAAGACTCATAAACCGAATACTCCTCAACGATTAAAGAACAAAGAAATAGGTTATATTAATAAATCTATTGTTAAAAATAGTTGGTCTTTTTCAGGAGAGTTTGTAGGAGAAGAAGTAGATTCCCAAATTGAAAAAGAATTTGTATGTTGAAAAGGAAAATTAAAATGATTGAATACAAAGTAAAAGTTGACGATAATAAAACTAAATGGTTTTTAAATGGTAAAAGACATAGAATTAATGGTCCAGCTGTTGAATGGGCAAATGGCAGTAAATCTTGGTGGCTGAATGGAGAAAGACATCGAGTTGATGGACCAGCGATTGAATTGGCAGATGGTTATAAGTCTTGGTCGTTGAATGGTAAATTACATCGAGAAGATGGTCCAGCTATTGAAAACTCAAATGGAGACAAATCTTGGTGGTTAAATGGACTAAGACATAGAATTGATGGTCCAGCTGTTGAATATGCAAGTGGAGATAAATATTGGTTTTTAAATGGTAAAGAAGTAAAAGAAGAAGAAGTAATGGGTAAAAGTGAAAAAGTTTATACAATAGAAGAACTAAAGAATATGACACTTGAAGAAATATTTAATATTGTTGGTAGAAAAAGTTGAGATTTTCCTTGACAAACACTCTTTTTTGTAGTAGAGTAAAATCAGAAAGTTGAGAAAAAAATAAAAAAAGGAAATTAAAAATAATGCTTGAAAATGAAATTATAAAAAAAATAATGGAAGATTCTATTGAAAAAAAATATGGAAAAAATAATCAAAAATTTAAAACAGAAGTTATAATAAACAATGTTTTAATGAGGTTGAGTACAGGAAATAGAATTATTGTTACGTATAATAATTATGAATCTGATTTTACTGCATTTTTATATTAGGTTTTTTATTAAATTATGAAATATAAACAAGTAAGAGAAGAAATAAAGTATAAAGAAGGATGTACAAGGATATATACGAGATATGTTGGTAATACTGTTTGGTCTGTATGGGAGAAGAATGAAACAAAAAAAACATTTTTATTATGTCATAGGTTAATTCAAAATGGATATGATGATTGGACATATATTGAAGAAAATGAAAACGAACCTCCTCTCGAAGTTAATTGTCCGAGAACTGTTTTTAGAAAAACTCCAGATGTTTTAAATGAGATTTGGAGAAAGAGAGTTTTTTATTCTAGAAAAAAAACATTAAAGTTATATAGAAAAATAATTAAACTTTTTAAAAAAGCAAAAAAAGAAAAAAAAACAGTTCGAGTTTTATTAAGAGCTAAAGATGGGAGTGCTGTTTATAGAAAAAACGAAGATACTCTTTGTAGATTTTTAGATGTAGTTAAAATATTCCATCCAAAAGTAATTGGAATTTCTTATGAAGACGGTAGATTGTATTCAATTCCTTTTTCAAAAATAGAAGATGTATTTATTTTAGAAGACAAAGAAAACGAATACGAAGAAAAAGAAATTTAAAAAAAAACAATTGGAGATAAAAATGTTAATTAAAGTTAATTTTGTGGAAGAAGACATAGAACCAAAGAACAAAGAAGAAGGTGATGAAATTATAGGTTGGTTAGAAGAAAATTGTATTTTTATTCATAATAATTTTGAAACAGAATATATTTTAAAAATCCCACCTCTTGTTGGAAAAGACGAGTTTATTAAATTATTATATAAAACTCCAGTTCCTGATAAAGTTCAATTAATTTTTGATTTAGTATCAAATTCATATGGAGGATTGAAAAACCCAGGAATGGTATTAATATGGGTAAAAAGTTACTAAAAAAGGAGAATATTATGGTTGAGAAGTTTGTTGTTAGAGTTGGAGAATTATTAGAAGATTTTTACAAGCTAGAAGATGAGGATTCTGTAGAGAACGAAGATGGTAGTGTGTCTTTTTCTAATTTTCAAAAGTTATCGTTATCACATGGAATTTTAGTTGGATTTTTTCATGTTATTTCTGAAGGAATTAGAAATACAAAAGACGAAGAGATGAGAATTTTTCATAAAACTTATTTGTGTTTTTCTGACGGTTATGTTCATATTTCCAGTGGTTTTGTAATTGGATGTTCAGAATTTGTAATTGGAGATTATGAAGCGAAAATATTGAATACAGAACAAGTTTTAAAAACAATTATTACACTTGCAAATTTTCTTGAAAAGAAACCTATTTCAAAATTAACCACGAAAAAAAATATTAATGATGTAAAAAAGGGGAAAGCAATGTGTTGGGGCTTTAGACCTATAGACGAAGTTGTTGATTCGTCATTAAAAAAGACTAAAGGTTATTTAGCTTTTGAAAAAATTATAGAAATTTTATTTTCTATAGGAGATGATGGAGAAGTTAAAAACTTTAAAGGCATTGTTGTTAAGACACCTAATATTAATATTTATCCAGAAAATACAAAATAGGAGAGTTAAAAATGGATATTGTAGATTTGTTTCTTCCAGATGCTACAAAATATTTAGATGACGAAGAGGAAAAAGTTTTAAAGAAGATCGAAAAGAAGAATTATATTTTAGTGAACAAAATAAAAAATGTAAAAGTTTTAAAATTATTGAGAGATTTAATTCCAAGTGGAATTGTGTGTAGATGTGATGTTGGGAGTAATATATATTATTATATTCCAGATAAAAAGAATACTATTATCAGAACTTTTTTCTTTTTTTATCCAAAAAAGAACATTGGTAAAATAAAAGATACTGAAAAATTATTGACAATTAATAGAGAAGATATTAAATTATTTTCTTATGGTAAAAAGTTTCTTTCAGATTGGGTTTCTTTTGGCAAAAGGGTAAAACCAGAAAAATATTGTGAGATTATTAGCTTACATAGTTTTAGAATGCCATATGTTATTTCTTTCCCAGATTTTTTAATGAATAAATTTTTAAAACAAGTAGAAAAGTTTTCTTTAAAATATGATGAAGTTTTTTTAGAAAAACTAAAAGTAGTGTGTTGTTTCTGTGATAAGAATTTTGGGATTATAGAATCAGATAAAACAATTATTTGCCCACATTGTAATAAAGAAAATACAGTAAATTAGATAGGAGAAAAAAATGACAGTCTCTGAAGAGGCAAAAAAAGTAGCAGAAATGTTAGAAAGTTGTTGGGGAGAAGAAGAAGAAATTACAGTTCCTTTTAAAAAATTTGTTGGAATTATTGATGGAAAATTAAATGGAACAAAAAAAGAAAGTGAAAATTTTAAAGACAGGATTCGTTTCAAATTAAGAACTGTTTTATATCATGATTTTGGGGTTGTAGCAACTAGAGACGGGAATCTTGGGAATAAATTTTCAAAAGTAAAAGATAAAGGAACTGTTTTTGTAACTGTAGAAAATAATCTTGAAAAAAATGAAAAGTTGCCAGATATGGAATTGGTATCTACTTTTTCAAAATATAAAACTCAATATATTCCAATTCCTGATTTTACTGATATAAAAGAAGCTGTTAAAGAAGGTGAACAAGTTTTATTGGTTGGCCCAAAAGGTTGTGGAAAAAGTAGAACTTTGGAAGAAGTTTTTGCTTGTCTTGGTTTATCTGCTCTTCGAATTGCAATGGGGGAAGTTCGAGAACCAGCAGATTTAATTGGTTCTAAAGAGATTGTTGAAAAAAATGGAGTTCCTATTACCAAGTTTCAACCAGGAATGGTAACAGAATGTGCTATGGCAAAAAACAGAGGTGTTATTTTGGATGAAATAGATTCTGTTTCTCCTAGTTTAAATTTAGCTTTGAATAAAATTTTAGAGAATGAAGGTGGTATTATGACACTGCCTACAGAAAGTGGAGTTGAATTTTTGGAAATTGATCCAACCTTTAGAATTGCTGCAACTGGTAATACTTTTGGTTACGGAGATAGTACTGGTCAATATAATGGAACAAAAGTTCAAAATAGAGCTACTTTTGATCGTCTTGGTCCTAAATTTGATTTAGATTATAATCCTTCTATTGAAAAAAGACTTATTAGTAACTATTTACCAGAAGCAGTTATTAATTCTTTCTATAATGATGGCGGAGAAAAAACAGCTAGGGGAATTATATTAAAAATTAGAGAGTCTGATGAAATCAATGATACAATAGGGCTTAGAAGTATTTTAAGATTTGCAAGAAGTTATAATCGTCTTGGTTGGCATAGATCAATGAGTCTTTTGCTTAATGATATTAATCCTGATTTTCATGATGCAATTGTTGGGATTATTGTTGCTCAGTTAGGAAAAGAATTCACTCCTAGTAGAAATCAATATGATAAATCTAGACATGATTTTATTTCTAAAGAATGGAAAGAAAAAATTATAAAATCTGGTTTTTGTAATTAAATTTTAAAATGATTGGTAAAAAATGCATAATAAAAATCCATTTTCTAATACAATAAGAATAATTGCTAAATCGTTAATAGGTGATAACGATATGAAAGTTGTATATAGAAATCTTCCTCCCGGTATGGGAGCTGGATATGCTTTCCCTCCAATTAATACAATTTTTCTTCCTAAAATAGATTGCACAAAATTAAAAGAGGAAGATAGAAAAAAGTATAATGGATTCGTTTTTCACGAATTATTACATCATGCTTTATCCTCTAAAGAAGTAATTGAACAATTTATACAAAATGATAAAATTAGAGGAAAAGGTGTTAAAAAGATAAAAGACAAGCATGGTTTAAAAAAAAATTGTATGAATGGATTAGAAGATGCAAGAATAGAAAAATCTGGAAAATACAATCTTGTTGGTAGTCGGATTGATCTGAATTGGTATAGAGCAAATGAATTAAAAAAGTTAGATGAAAAATTTAAGAATGCAATGCAAAATCCTTGGGGTTGGTTAATTCAAGCTTTAATTATAAAGCTTGGTGGTTATGGTATTCTTTCTTTAGCAAAAGAACAAGTAAAGTTTTTTGAAATGGCATTAAAAATAGTAGAGAAAAGAAATCGTTTTAATGAGTCTTTAAAGAAAGAAAGAGATGGAAACATTATTACTTCTGAACTTGCGTTAGAAATTATAGAGGAGTGGCAAGCAGAAAGAGATTTTGAATTTGAAAAAGAACAAAAAATGAATGGAAGCGAAAGTTCAAGTGAAGGAAGAGAAAGTTCAAGCGAAGAAAGTGAAGATTCAAAAGAAAAAAATTCAGATGAAGATTCAGAAGAAGAAGACTCAGAAAATAAAGACGATGAAGAAAAGAATAAAGAAAAATTAAATAAAAAAATAATTAAGAAAGCAATAGAAAAAGCAGAAAGCGAAGTTGTAAAAGGACCAAGATTTAAGAATGGAAGACCGAAATCTATTGAAGAGGAATATGGATGGGACCAACAAAAATGTAGTGGTCAATATAAACTTTCAAGTGATGCATTAAAAGATTTAATTACAGAAATGGGACTGGATCCAGAAAAATTTGGACTTCCAAAATCTAATTGGAGTGATGATGAAGATAAAAGAGATCCAAAAGGGGAACATAAAGAAAAACATATTCGTTTTGATGGAGATCCATATATCCCTTATGTAAACGAAGATAGAGAAATTTTTCCTAAAAAATATTTAGAGGAATATTCTCAAATTTATTCTTCAATTAGTGTAAAAGTAAATCATTTGCGTTCTAATATAACAAGACAATTATTGTCTGCTTCTGAATCTATGATTGAAAGAGACAGTAGAAGAGGAGTTCTTGATCCAGTTCAATATTATAAAATAATAAAAGGAAGTAAAAGAGTAAAGAAAACTATACAAAAAGGTATTGATATAAATACTGCTTTAACTCTTGTTGTAGATCTTTCTGGTTCTATGCATGGAGCTAGATCTGCTTTAGCAGCTCGTGTTGCTGCTTTATTTGGAGAAGCTTTACAAAATATTCCAAAAGTTAAATTTGAAATTGTTGGATATAACAGTAGTCCGCTTGTTCTTAAAGATGAGGATAATTGGTATAACTCTGATAGTGAAGAAAAATCAAAAGAATTGAGGAAAGACGGTTATACTAGAACAGAAATTATAAATTATTGGATATTTAAAACTTTTGAAGAAAATTGGGTTTCTGTAAAAGCAAGAATGGGTTCTTGTTCTGTTAATATGAAACATAAAAATATTCTTGAGGGGGGGTCCGTTGGTGGATGTAATTGTGATCATGAAAATTTAAGATGGGCTGCATATCGTTTATGTGAACAACCTCATGAAAAGAAAGTTATGATAGTTTTATGTGATGGTCAACCATCAGGTTATAACGGTACATATGGAGGACTTCTTATTGACGAATTACATAATACAGTTGCAGATATAAAAAGATCTGGTATAAAATTATTTTGTTTTGGTATTCATGCTCCTGATGTTGGAGAATTTTATGATCCAGAATTTAAAAATATTGAAAATTTGGCAGATCTTGATTTATTTGCTCTTGAAAAAATGAGTGAGTTTTTAATACCATATTAAAAAATATTTCGAAAGGCGGTGCAAGACATGAATAATTTTATTGAAAATATAAAAAAAATTAATAAAAAAATTGATTTTATTAGAAAATGTATGAATGAAGAAAAAAAGGAATTTTATTCTCATATACTTTTTATGAAACTTCCTAGAGAAATAATTTATGTTTATAAGATAGAGAAATTAGCAAAATACTTAAAAAAGTTAAAGAAACCAGAAAATAAAATACAAGAATTATTATTTGTAAAAGAAAAAATAAACGATTTAATTCAAGTTGAAAAAGAATATGAAGCAGAAAGAGAATTTTTAATAGATAAACATTTAAAAAAAGAAGAGTTAGATTACAAGTTATTATCTGGAACAATGTTAGATAAAGCTATTCAAAATGCTATAGTGTATTCTATAATTATGAAAGAAGAAATTCAAAAATATGTTAAAGAGATAAAAAAATGTTGTAATAAAAATATTCATTATTTAGAAACAAATAAATCTTGTTCTTCTGTTGTTGGTGAAAATGTGTTAACTTCAAGAAAAAAAAATTTTAACAGAATAATGAAAAAAATAGAAAATATTGAAAAGTATGTTTTTATTGCATTTGCACAAGACCCAATATATAGGAACGATTATAATTTTATAATGAGAGATGAAAGAAACGATATAATGGGATTGTATTGTGATGTTGTTAATATTAGAAAAGAAGTGATACAAAAATGTATTAAAAAAATAGAAGAGATGTCTTTAGAAAAAGCGATTGAAGCACATTCGTCATATGGTAAATCTTTAGAAATTAGAAATGGTTCTGATGATGTTTATAACGCTTCTTTGATTGCACAAATTGCAACTTGAAATTCATGAAAA
>Ga0265594_1001342_pt1 | contig 19050 bp, 15 predicted proteins | sample saktaG_11_FD_190147 | JGI IMG/M metagenome (GOLD analysis project Ga0265594, IMG submission 190147) | Saline water microbial communities from Sakinaw Lake, British Columbia, Canada - sak_2011_5_24_80m | ecosystem: Environmental > Aquatic > Non-marine Saline and Alkaline > Saline ... | reverse complement strand
GGGGATAGAGGGATAAAGTTAACTGATTAGCCTGTCGCTTTGCCTCATAGCACGGGTCTTTATTACCAGTAATATCGGCAACAATTGCGTATACATGTTGAGCAATCTCAGGAGGGGTGACATGGAGCGGGAATTTGGGTAGCATGCTGGCTACCGAGTCGAGCACCTTGCGGTGGGTATCTTCATCATCTGCCCCCATCCTTGCTGCCTCCAGAGCTTGCCTCAAGAAGCAAGGTATACAATCGAGATAAGTTTTCAACTTAATTCTCCAACTATCTCTGCTTTCAGAGGGTATTACTCACAGCCAACCCTTTTACAACCCCCTCGCCAAATAATACTATACAAAATTGGTTATGCCAAATCCTCCAGCCTTCTACAACTCTCACCAGCACACACTTACTGTACAGCATACAAAACATCGTTTTGTATGCTTAGAAGAAGGTTACTAGTACCAGCCAGTAGTTTCCGCATTATTTACCACAATCATATTCGCTCATCTACCCAATCAATGAGCTCGATCATTATCTTTCCCAAAAGTATTATGAGAGACATGGTCTCAGAAGCGTAGTTATGGCTTGGCTCCCAGATATCTACTCCGCTTTGCAGCTCAAGCTGTTGGGCCAACCTGTGCAGATTCTCAGCTCTGTAAAATAAATGCAAGGGGTTCTTAATAAACTCATCAGTTCCTAGAAATTCCTCGACGTTTTCGATGATTAAACCTTCAGTACAAACTCTCTTCTTGCAATTGTAAAAGTCTACCCATATAGGTATGAAATATTTTTCATGGTCAATAAACCAGAAACGAAGTCTCTGGTATTCTAATTCATCCAGTTCGGTTGGAGGAGGAGTTGTCCAAGGAGGATCGTCAGTCCAGATTAAGCCATTTATAAAAATGCATAGTTCAAACCATTTGTCTGTCCAATCATCAATCAAACATTGATCTGCAAAGAAATACAATTTCTTATACAACTTAAATACCTCGTTAGTGTTAAATTATTGACTCAGTAACCTATGGTCACTCCAGTCCTCAGAACCGTTAAGTGGAAAGTTTACCCCATCGTTTACCATACCAGTTTACCCTACCGTTTACCATATATGGTTTACTTGCTTTTTGCAGAGATTATTCCCCCCGAATCGAGGCTGGCAAAGGTGAGGGGAGCCCCCACTTTAGTAGATATAAAAAGTACAAAAACTCTATTTCAACTTCTGCTAGAAAAAATGTAAATAAAATGATTTGTAGGGAATAATTAATTAATAACGGGCAACGACTCGATTGGTGCTAGGCGGATACTATCACACAATTTATAATATTGTGCAATTTTGTTACCTAGGCCTGCTCACTTTATGAGCTTCTCAGCATATGCTCTTGCATTACGCTCATAGAACTCCTGACCTGCGGGCGCACTTAAGTCTACTTCCAAGAACTCTGCTTGCGACTTGACCCAGTTTGTGACTATACACGACCGCATGAGAACCCTGATTGCGGTCTCTAGTTCGTGCTTTGTGAACTTAGTTCTCTTTATCACTTGGCTTCCCTGCATTGATTATCTCTCCTTCTTATGGTTGGTGTTTAGTAGTGAATACAGCCTCGCTCAAAATGGAATCCCTCAGGACAAGAGTAAGGCGATCGCCTTGTCAGTGCCCAACTGGGGGCTCAAACGAGTCACCCTTACCGCATCCCTTACATCCTGACTCTTCCCTTCAAGCTTTTGTGCTATCTCTTCGGCAAGCTCGGTATTGGCACCCTCACGACGTACCAATACACCTTTAACCACCGTACGATATCGCACTGCATCGTAGGGTTTAAGTTTACACACAGCAAATCTGGACTTAAGCTCTGAAGATAACTTGGCCACCTGGTTCGTTGCTGCTACAACTTTTATGGGAACAGTAACGTCAAGTGTCCTTCCCTTCTTGGCTCTCACTAGCCTTCCGCCTTCCATCAAGCTGAGTAGTGCTGCAGTATCAGCGGCGCTCATCTTGTCCAGCTCGTCTATAAGCAAAATCCGTGGCTCGCGTTCTGCCACCAGGTCCCAAAGTCCTGCTTTACTTGTCGCCGAGCCCACAAGCCATATCGCCTGCTCGCCACATGCTCGCTCCATATCCCAGAGAAACAAGGACTTGGCAAGTGCCGGTGGCCCTGCCAGTAGCACGTGCACAGGTTTTTCCGCAAGGAGCACAGCTGTTAATAATTCCTTGATATCATCATGGCCTATAATATCCTCGAACAATTCATCTGGCAACGTCAGGATTTCATCTTGAGCCTTCTCATAGGCTTTTGCAGGCTCCGTTAGCAAGCTTGACTGCTCGCGACCCAGTTCGGTAAGTAGCAATCCTCTAGAATTATTTGAGTGGTATTTCTCCTCTACTAGCCCTTTTAGTAGCAGATTGTTCAATGTGGCTGGCGGAACTCGGACGTCACTCCAAGTCCACCCAAGGCTAAACTCCTTCGGGTCATGGGTTTGCTCGTATTCGAGGATGCTGATTAGGGCATCCCGCTGCTTTTGATTAAGATTCATTTTGCTCACCTCCTAATGAACCACTACCATTGCCCACAGCGAACAGTATAACTTTCACCTCGTCATTTAGTTTGCTATTCAAAGTAACCCCAAAGATGACCTCGGCTGCCTTGCCCACTCCCTTCTTAATCATATCCACTGCGTCATTAACTTCTTTGAGAAGTAGGTCTGATGGGCCGGTTATATTAAATAGTACCTTTGTCGCTACCTTAAGCATCGATGCATCAATCAGGGGATTGCTGAGGGCAGCCTGACAGGCATCAAGAGCTCTATCTTTACCAGTACCACTGCCGGTAGAAATCAAGACTGGACCCTTCTGGCGCATAATAGCTCTAATATCGCTATAACTGATATCGATCTCACCGGTGGTTTGTATAAGTTCAGTGATACTTTCTATGGTTTCCTTTACCATGGTATCAACGGCTTTAAAAGCGCTGTCCACCGTACGCACTTCGTTGCTTAGTGATAGGATGCGATCATTTGGAATCTCAATTAATGCGTCAACTATTTCCTTTAGTTGGGTGATTCCCACTTCTGCTGTCATTTTTCTTGTTTCCCCTTCAAAGGTGAAGGGCTTTATCAATATGGCTACAGTCAACGCACCACTTTTCCTAGCTAGTTCGGCAATAAGAGGAGCGGCTCCAGTACCGGTGCCACCCCCCATACCAGCGATTATAAAAACAATGTTCGCTCCGTTAACTGATGTCTTAAGCTCATTACTGCTTTCTTCTGCAGCCTGAGTTCCCAATTTCCAATCGCCAGTTAGACTAAGACCCTTGGCTACCCCCTTACCTATCTGAATGTGCTTGTGAGCGTTTGACCTCATTAATGCTTCTGCGTCCGTATTTACCGCAAGGGACCGTATCCCCTGGACTTTTGCTCGATTCAACCGCTGCAGGATATTACAACCGGCATCACCGATTGCTATGGCCTTGATTCTCTCCAAGAAATCTTCGGTAGCTTTGCGATAAGCCTCTTTCGGCGAGAGCCCACTGATGCAGAGTTCCTTTATAAGCTGTATCTTCCGCACTTCTTCCAAATCCCACTCGTGTCTCTTTGCACGACCATCCTGAACTACTTGTGAGCGAATGAATCCGCTCTTGCGCCAGAAGTACAACTCGTCCTTTTTCAGTTCTGGGATTTTCTTTAGAACCTCTTCAGTTCGCATGTACTCTCGTAAGACCAGCGTATATTTGGCGTAATTATAGCGGATTTGGAGCGGATTGTCAAGCCTTTATGCTCATGGACGCTACGATCATAAGATTGGAGATCCTATGTGAACCGGCATCGGTTCCGAATCATAGCAAGGGCATACGCTGTGTAACTAGTTTCGCCTCCGCTGAACAAAAGACAATATTGTTGGATAGCCGTTAATCTACCTTGAACATCGTTTTCTTCTATTTTTTCGGGCAGCGTTTGGAATCAAATTCTTGCATTTTCCGTATCTATAATAAGGAGACCCCTACCCCTTCTACCAGCCATGATTTGGAGGGGGAAAGCTATTGCTATAACCGGGTAAACCATATATGGTAAACGACAGGGTAAACGGTGGGGCAAACCATACGGTAACCCATATGTACACCATATAGGCCTCTGGAAAGTTGGCCTCAACCAAGCAATAATACAGAGCGGCAAGAACGAGAGAGAACGGTCAGCCACTCACGGAACATCACAATCCATACCTCTGGCTGAACGCAGACATTGTCCCTAGTCTGTGAAACTATACGGCTCAACGCTGAATCACTGGATTAACAACAAATGAATCGCTTTGTCAACGCCTAACTGACGACTTAAACGTGCTACCCTAAACGCATCTCTAACATCCTAGCGATTGCCTTCTTGCTTCTCCCGCCGAATGATGCTAGGTTGCAGAGTATTTTTTGCTAACATTCTGCTAACCGACGCAACGATACGGGTTAACACTAGATGATATTTTAGCTACGAAATTGGTTTTGGGCAACTAAGGCAAAAGCACTGTTCTGAACGTAAAATCACTGTTTGGGACACCTACCGTCAGATTTGGAGACCGCTGCTCTAGCCAACTGAGCTACACTCCTCTGCTTAGCAATTATAGATTATAACATATTTGTTCAATTTGCCCAAGTATCACCATCCGGTTGACAATGTCAATCCCGCTGATTTATAATTGAAAATCATTATCATTTGGTTTATGAAGTGGAGTTTACTGATAACGAAATATTATCGGCGCTAAAGCAACACCACTACAAGCTTACTCCTCAGCGAAGAGCCGTACTTAAGGCATTAAGCTCCGGCCAGGAACAGCTTACCCCGGCTGATATATATGAAAAGGCACAACGGGAATGCCCTAGTATAGGACTGGTTACTATCTATCGACTTCTTCAGATACTTACCGAGCTTGGTTTTATCTGCGAAGTACACTCCGGCGACAATTGCAGGCATTATTTAATAAGACGGCTGTCAGCCCATCATCATCATCTGATATGCACCGGCTGTGGCAAAGTGATAGACTTTACAGCCTGCGACTTAACTAAGTTAGAGGATAGATTATCCCAAGAGACCAGATTTGAGATAGAGGGCCACCTGCTTGAATTCTATGGTCGTTGCCATCACTGCCAGAGGGTATACGCGTAGTAACACCAAACAACAGGTAAAAAGTAACCATGACAGAGAAAACAGGAAGACTTAAATACATAGCCTATCAGCTTAGCAAGCACGCCCCCTTTACTGCTGCCGGTGCGGTTACCGGAATTATCATCATGGTCATACTTGTCTTTTCCCATGCCTCTACCGGGCTCTCTAATACTCTTTTTTATACCCTGCATCCTCTCCATGTTGTCCTGAGTGCCCTGGCGACAACAGCTATGTATAGATTACATAGCAAGGGTAAGCTCTGGTTGGTAATCCTGATTGGCTATACCGGCTCTATCGGCATAGCGACATTGAGTGATGCCATCATTCCCTATCTCGGCGGAAGTTTACTGAATGTGCAGATGGAGTTTCACGTACCCTTTATTGAGGTCACCAAAATGCCTTTTATCGGGATTGAAAAATGGATAGTCGTCAACTCGGCTGCTATTATCGGCATTGCTCTTGGTTATGGGAAACCTAAGACCCGGTTTCCACATGCCGGGCATGTACTATTGAGCACGTGGGCATCGCTATTCAACTTCACCGCATTCGGGATAGCGAATTGGATACCTTTGCTTCCCCTTGTTTTCTTGTTTCTGTTTATTGCGGTTTGGTTCCCCTGCTGTCTTAGCGATATAATTTATCCCCTTATGTTCACCGGAAGCGAACATCACCATACTCATTAAAGCTAAGCACCGGTTTACCAGGAAGCCTCAGTTCACTTATCTACCGACGTTCGTTCACTAATGAAAGAGTTCTATGTATCAGCGGCCCGTTGCTTTAATACCTGGTAAAATTCCTCGGGGCTTTTGCTAATGGATAGTTCCTCCATAGGACACATGCCTTGCTGGTCTACCCGTTTAATATATGGTACAACCTTAGTGATGTGGTGCTTAATATGGTAGCCATCCAAAGTCTGAATAGCAATTTCACTACCTAAAGGACTATAGAGCGCCTGACAACCGGCCTTGATTGAGAGTAAGGCAGCAGCATTGCCCACTATCTTATCAAATATTTTTACCTTACACGAATGAGGAGTAAAACCACCAATATATTCTAACAGAGGCTGCAGCCTATCTTTACTGGACTTAAATACCAACTCATCCCCATCATATACCCAGAGGCTCTCTTTGCTTACCAGAAAATCATTAAATAAAGACTCGTTCAATTAAAGCTACCTTCCGTATTATTCATTGATACTTGTCAAACACAATACTGAATCTCAGCACAGGGGTACACGGCTACTTTCGCATCTTTCCCATGGGTTTTTTCAAGGGATTGCAGTACATCATTCCAGTTACTTAAGAAGAGAACCCTCTCTGAATCTTCTCCAAACCAGGCTCGGTTTGCTAAATCAGGATATTCGGTGTAAACAATCAAGTGATTGACACGCCGGGGTACTCTCGCCTTCGGCTGTAGTGGCCCCCCATTTGTTTTCCCGAAGGGACCGAGCAGATAGTGTGTCACCTGCCCTTCAGGCATATTGCTGATAAGGATGGTATCCCCACCCTCAGGCTTTATCGCCCGATAAGCAATTGATAGCCCTATTGAACTTTCGTTTGCTTTAGCAAGAGTATTAGCAATGGTTATGTCTCTCCCCTCCACAGTGGGTGTCAAGTAGTGAGTCTTGGCCTCTTCAACCGCAGCGGCATAAGCGGGTTTTAAAGCACCAGCAAAAATAGAAACTGTTTCCCCACGGGTATTAACTATGCAGTTTATTAGTACATCCAGTCCGGATAAAACGGCTGCTTCTTCAATATCCATACGTATCGGGTTATTGTCAAAAATGCCCATACCGATAATCTTAGGCTTTTTTTGCTTCTTCATTTTTTCAAAAGCCGCCGCGTGATTATGCATGGTGGTCTCAAAAGAGGTCACACCAGGCAGGATAATCTTGCCGCCACCACCAAACCCGCTCTCGGGATGAGGCACTACCGAGCCAATAGCTATCTTGAGGTCACATTTCATCACTTCTTCGTTAACATAAACCTTGGTCCCAAAAGTAGCCGTCGTACCCACATAGGTGCAATTCCCGAAAGCGTTGTGGTTATAAACAGGGAATCTGGCTAACGTGTCCTCACCTAACTTCTTGACAAAATCCCTCCTATCTCTAGCGCCATGACAACCCAGCGCCATGATAAAACGTATGTTACTATCAGGGATGCCGGCTTCAGCCAGCTCCTCAAGGACAAAGGGTACAATTTCAGCCACTTGGGTAACGCGGGTCATATCATCAAAGATGATAACGACCTCCTTCTTACCTTTAGCCAGTTCCCTGATAGGCGGTATGCTGATCGGATTTCTGATAGCGGCTCTGATTTCATCCGGCTTCAAGGCTGAGCGTTTATAGCCAGCCATATTACACACCTCAACCTGCCAGCCATCAGGTAACGGTAATACCAACTCTTTAGGTTTATACCATACTGGTTGCGACAATTTAATACTATTCATTATCTCCTCCAACGGTAGCCTAACCTAGGTATCAAACTCTCATGCTAGGTACCTCATGATAACTGGCTAGCTGGGTGAAATACCTTTCCATTATACATTTGGTCTGAGGCTGTGGCAAGGAAAGAATTTCTTAGCTACCAGCATATGGAACCTATCCGAAGGTTCGCTTGACAAGGGATTAAGAGAGCGTGTTACAATTCCGACATCGGTGGCCTGAAGAGTAATCGGTTCCAAAACGCAACTACATTAGTATGTATCCTTAGCACGAGTCCTTTGCTGTAGCCTTCAGTTTATGGTTCATCCCTACAAAGATGGTTAGAATATATCAGTGGACAAGTTGGTACACGGTACGTTTAGCTGAATGTAGCCCAAGTAGAGTATATTTATGGATAGGAGAACAACTAAGGTGAGTATCGTTGATGAGTATAGGAAGAAACATCCGGGCTCGGTAAGGTTACATGAAAGGGCACTGGCTCTCTTTACGGCCAATGGTGCCACTCATGGCTCTCGTATTTTTGACCCCTTCCGGCCCTATATCACTCATGCCAAGGGTTCAAAAAAATGGGATGTGGATGGCAACGAATATATAGACTTCATCGTGTCTCACGGAGCTTTGCTACTGGGGCACAGTCATCCCGAGGTAGTCAAAGCAGTACAGGAGCAGATGGCAAAAGGGGTTCAGTATGGTGAAAGCCACGAGTTGGAAATAGAATGGGGTGAGCTAATAAAGAGTATCATCCCATCTGCAGAGCGCGTTGAGTTTATGGCCTGCGGTAATGAAGCCGATATGATGATATTGAGATTGGGGCGCGTTTTTACTGGCCGGAAGAAGATACTTAAGTTTGAAGAGCATTTCCACGGCTGGAATGACCAGTTAGCACGCCCCGGTTCCGCTGGTGTATTACCCGAAGATAATACAATAAATACCGTCACCATACCAGCCAATGACCTCAACCTTGTTGAGAAGGAACTGGCAAAAAAGGAATATGCTGTCCTTCTTACTGAAGCTGGTGGTGCCCATATGGGTGGTCAGGTCCCGCTGGACGAGGATTTTACTCGGGCTCTACCCGAGTTGGCTCGCAGGTATGGTACTATTTGGGCTCTTGATGAGGTGGTTACTGGTTGCCGAGAGCTCCCGGGTAGCTGGCAGGGTGTGGTCGGTGTCACGCCGGATTTAACCGCACTTGGTAAGTGTGTTAGCGGTGGGCTAACAGCCGGGGCAATCGTTGGCCGGGCTGATATCATGGACGCATTTAATCCCGGTCGGCCTATGGAGCAGATAATCCATCATACCGGTACCTGGAATGCCAATCCGCTGACAGCCGCCGCTGGCGTTGCTGCCTGCCGATTATATCAAACAGGAGAACATCAGAAAAGAGCAGCGGAAGCCGCTGGTTACTTACGCAAGGGGGCTAATCGAGTATTAAAAGAGAAAGGTATCGAAGGACGCTTCTACGGCAGAAATATCCTTCACTTTTACCTTGGCCCTGCTGATTTTGAGCCGACAGATGACACACTACCACCCACCAAAGACGCTGATAAGTTGATGCAGCGCCAGAACATGTCTGTCCTTAATCGGTTGACGCTTCACTTGCTACAACGTGGTGTGGCTTGCCTGCGGGCAAACCTGTGGATTATGTCCTCGGCGCATACTAAAGAAGACGTTGACCATGCAATCGAAGCCCTGGCTGATTCATTTGACGCTATGGTTATTGAAGGTACACTGGAGCCAACTTCCTGATAGTGAAATCGTAGTATAATCAAGAAGAATGTAGGCCGTATAGGCAGCATACTTAGTGGGTAAGCTACCTATACAGCCTACCTAGCTTTGTTTAATGCCTCAGGGTTTATCACGTTTTGCGGGCGGTTAGCAAAGAAAGCAACCAGATTCTCAACAATGATATCCATGATATTGCTGGTGGCTTCGGGAGTCTGACTCGCCACGTGAGGGGTGAGGACAGCATTTTCCATACCTAAGAAAGGGCTATCACGTTCAACCGGCTCCGTATCGTAAACGTCCAGGCCTACTGCACCCAGCTTCCCTCTCTTGAGTAACTGAGCCAGTGCTTGGTTATCCACCAGTTCGGCGCGGGCAGTGTTCACAAAGATGGCCTCGGGTTTGAGGAGTTCGAGTAGTTCCCTGGTGATTATCCTTTCCGTTTCCGGTGTATGAGGTACGTGCAAGCTAACGACATCCGATTGTTCAAAAAGCTCACTTAAGGTGACGAACTGAACAACATGCTTACGGGCTCGTTCCGGGGTCACCTGGCGTGTCCAACATAAAACCCGCATGCCAAAAGCTTGGGCCAGACGGGCCACTTCTCCTCCTATGCCACCCAACCCCACCAGACCTAAAGTCTTGCCCCAGAGTTCCATATTGTACCCGCCTTGCTCCCAGACTCCCTGATGCAAGAGACTATTAAATTGGGCGATACGCTTGGCGCAGCACAGTATCAGCGATAAGGTATGCTCGGCTACAGCGTGGTCCCCATAGTGAGGGGTATTAGTCACTGCAATCCCTTTGCGGGTAGCCAGGGGTAAATCTACAAATTTACGAGGGTCTGTCCCTGTGAACGAAATAACTTGCAACTTAGAGCAGGAGTCGAGCGCCTCAGCAGGTATGTCCCAGACTAGCAAAATCCCATCGGCATCCTTCACCCGCTCTATATAAGCTGCTGGGGTCTTAGGACGGCCGTCAAACCAGGTAAATGAGCCTAATTGCTGAAGCCTTGCCTCTAGCTCAGCACTCAGAAAGCGTCGTATCGTAACTGTGCCGTCAGGGCAAACAATTCTCATGGTGCGACCTCTCCAGAAATAATAGTCTGTTTTCCTGTGGGAACTGGAATGCTTGTCTCTTTTCTCCCTTATGTCACTTCAATTACCACAACGGCTGAGTCTAGAATAGTAAGAAGCTTCCTGCAATCCTTAAAGTATTCCAGTAACATCAGGCAGGTCTACCTTCCTTTTACCCAGAGCACTCAGGAAAGCGCCATTTGTTGCCAGTTTATCCCAATCGCCCTCATTTGGTGATGGTACATAGTACACTCTTACGCTCTTTACACCAGCCAGGAGCAAAGGTTTTGCCTTGCCTGAACTGATAAGCTTGGAAACTTGGCTTTCGGGGTCATCTAGGTCACCAAAAATTATGGCGCCTCTCTCCCCCGCAGGGCATTCTTCGACACATTTAGGTGGTAATCCAGCGTCTATTCTGTTGGCGCAAAAGTCACATCCATCAGCTTTCCCCTCTGGAGTGATGTATAAAGCCCCATAAGGACATACGTGCGTGCAGATACCGCACCCATTGCAGCGCTCCTTGTCTATCACCAGCATCCCATCACTCCTCTTACTGATAGCATCTACCGGGCAGAACCGTAAGCATATTGGATTCTCACAATGCATGCAAAGGAACGGGATGAAGGCCCTTCTTACTGTTGGGTATTCTCCCCACTCCCATTCGACGAACCTCAGTCGATAATATTCATAAGGATGATTCTCATCTCTGGGATGAGCCAGTATGTTATGCTCCTTTTTGCAGGCGACATAACAGGTTCTGGACCTGACACATCTGTTAAGGTCTATAACCATCGCATAGCTTGCCATTTTTTTATTTCCTTTCCTCTATCTTGCGTATCTTAACAATAGAGTAGCTCTTAGCACTGGCGGCAGAATAGGGTGATACACTAGCTGGCAAAAGCCAGTTGTGTGTAATGCCCTCTCTAGCTTTGGACAACATTAGCTTCGCCTTGTGACCGCCGGCAAAGTATATCCAGGCGGCTTCTGGGTGTAACGCTTCCGTTACCTTTACCCTACCTTCTTGCTTAACGCCGACTGCTGCTTCCTCATGAACACAGGGGTCATCCTTTTTTGTTGGACCGATACACTCAACTTCTACCAGGTCGCCATCTTCTATACCAAGTTTTTTGGCCCTCTTGGTGTTTATATAGAGGCTGGTAAAGTTACAGCCGCCCTCAAGGGCATCTTCCATTAGATAGCGGTTATGTTGGGTAGCACTTTTCTGATGCCATGTTGCCTTGCCTGTTATTAGATAAAATTCATCTTCGCCCTTGGGTCCGGCTATCGGTATGCTGGTCGGTAGTGGATATACATGTTGGTTGCCCTGCCATCTCGACTTCTGATTATAATAGCATTCCTCGGCCAATTCATTGGAGTATATCTCAAAACGGCCACTACGGGTGGCGATGGGCTTAAAGAGGGGATTATAGTCAATCGGGTGACCTTCAACATATGGCCCTTCTTCAATCAGCTTTCTGGTGGTTACTTTGGGATATAAACCAGCCTTCTTTAGCATTCTATCCCACCAGTCGTGCTCCAGGTCTAGCTTTTCAAAGTATTCGTTTAACCCCAACTTTTTAGCCACCTCGATAAGAAACCAGCTTAACGGCCGCGAATCTCCCTGGGGTGGTATCGCTGCCGATCTCATGAAAAGCACATTATATTCGTTATCATCAATGCCGTTAACAGCACTGCAATAAAGGTGATACCGCTCTAGATATGATGCTTCAGGAAGGACGTAATCGGCTAAGTCTATGAACTCCTTTGGCACTTGGTCACCGACAATGATAAGGTCCAATTTCTTGAGGCATTTCTCAACCCATTTTGAATCGGCTTGGGTAACCGCCGCGTTCTCTGCCGAGGATAATACGGTTCTGACTTTTCCCTGCTCAATGGCATCAAAATGAAGCCAGGGAAGAGACTGTGTGCCCGGGTGGAATTCCCTGGGTTCCTTATAGCACGGCTCCTTGTCGATGGTTTTGATGGACATCAAGTTTCCCCATGGTCCCGGAACAAACCTAAGCCCTTTGCTATAATCTGGTACCTGTGGAGGCTCTGGCCAGCCGCTCCCTAAGTCAAAATCATGCTTGGGAATATAAAATCCACCCGGCGCATCAATGTTCCCTAAGAGCAGATTTAGTGCACTGTAAGCCCTTAGTGTTTGGAACCAGTTTGGGTATCTCCCTGACGTCATCCCCGGGTAGACAACAACCGATGGCTTGTTTTCTCCTAGCTTTCGCGCAATTTCAACTATCTTATCTTTGGGATACAGGGTTTGGCTAGCCTGTTTTTCGCTCTCCTCCATTAGCATCTGGAAAGCCGTTTGGCACTGAATTGTCTCTCCTTCTAATGAAACTTCGAACGTTTTCCCCAAACCTAGCGTTGTTCCCTTACCTTTGCCTGCCTCAGACATAGGTTTAATCCCGGTGTCAGTATCCCAGACCAGGTAGTTCCCCTCTCCGTCTTTTGCAGCCTCACCGTTATCGCGCCTGATTAACTGGGGGGCATTGGTATACTTCAGCAGGAAACTCTCGTCATACAGGTTTTCTTTAATAAGCACATTGACCAAGCCCAGAACAAGGGTGACATCGCCACCGGGACGAATAGGAAGCCAGTCATCACACCAGGGTGCTGAATCGGCTAGCTTGGGGTCTATAACGAGGAATTTGCAGCCGTTTTCTTTAGCTTTGTTAGCCGCCGCATAAACAGGTACATTACAATTTGAGCCAGCAGCTGCTGTACCAGGGAAATTTTGACTGGCAATGACAGCATATTTCGTGCGGGGCCAATCTATCAACCCGCCAACAAGACTGCTACTGTGATTGGCCCCAAAGGTCACCATTTTTTCGACATTGTTGTCGCCAAAGCAGACCTGACCATGTAGGTAGGATATGCCGGTTCTTAATACTGCGCTCCAATAGTGTATGAAGTACATGTTGTCCTGTTGCATCGGGCATCCCCACCATAGCTCAAAGTATTCTGGGTGGCCAGCATCGATGTACTCCTTGATTTTGGTCGCGGCTACGTCTATGACTTCTTCCCAGGTGCACCTGACGAATTTCGCTTCCCCTCTTTCGCCAACTCTTTTAAGCGGGTAGAGTATCCTATCTGGGGCATAAACCCTGGCACCGGTTCCTGAGATAGCCTTTCCGCATACTTTCCCGTTCCAGCCGGGGATATCCTCGCCTTTAACTTCGACTATTTTCCCGCCCTTCACCTTAACCTGCATGGGAGCGCCGAGGCACATAGCGCAAGCACCGTGCACCCACTTCTCCCCGTTGCTACTTTTATTTAATGATTTCATAATTACTCCTACAAAAAATTATAATGAGGATGACGTGCTGGTTGCCTTGTTCAAAAGCTCTCACGTCACTTCGAATTATCCAAGGGAGCGTCCAAGAGCTGTTTTTCAGAACACGTGAAAGTAGATTATAACACTACTCCTTGCTCCCCTGTCAAGCAGAGGAAAACGGTGTCTAAGCATCATAAAGAATATCCTTCCGGCTACAAAACTTACCTCAGGGGTGGCCTGATATGTACCCAAGGGTGTGCCTGCTCAAAAGTTGCTGCCGTCTGGAACACGGCGGCCCCCTTTGCAGCGGTTACTTGAGAGGAATTGACACCGTAGAGCTTTCAAGCACTTTGGCAGACTTTTCAACTCACATATCTACTTTATGATTACAACACAAGTACCAAACAGCTTGCCACACTGATGTTGAAGTCTGGAGTCCATCCAAAGATTGTCTCAGAGCGTCTAGGACACGCAACAGTGGCATTCACACTGGATACATATAGTCATGTAGTACCAGGTTTACAGGAAGCAGCTGCAAGGGTATTTGACCAAGCCCTAGATAACACTCTTGCTCATTCTATTGACAAAAGGCCTCAACCGTAATATTATTACCTCTAAATTCTATGTAGGATTCTTTTTGTATGGTCGTGATATTTAATCGTATCGGTGAAGCAAGATTATTTATTCTCGAGAATGTAGTCTATAACTACTCTGGTTCTCCGGTCGCATTTCTTGACTATGATAATATTATCAGTTATTCAGGCACTCATCTAGGTTGGCTTGTCGAAGGTTTCGTTAGAGACCATGCTGGTCACGCTGTCGGCTTTTCCAAAGACGCTCACGGGGGACCGATACCGCCTATACCAAAAATCCCACCAATTCCGCCTATACTTTCCATACCACCAATCCCACCTATACCACCAATTCCTCCTATTCCTCCAATTTTCTTACTAAGTTGGTCTTCTACCGACCTGGATAACTTTTTCTCAGGTGCATAGGCTATCCCTTAGATTAGCAAAAGATTAGCAATATTAGAAAAGCCCCCCAAGTTATCAATGCTTAGACGGCTTTATTAGCCTCATAATATGGTACCCCTGGCGCGACTCGAACGCGCGACACGCGGTTTAGGAAACCGCTGCTCTATCCACCTGAGCTACAGGGGCTTGAAGCTAAATTGAGGCTATCTACTTGGTCCTCTACCTAATCCTAGAATACTCGAGTTTCTTTGTCTAGTACCTTACACTGCTAGACCAGCGGTTTTTTATTGTTTTTCCTCGCGTATTACTTCCAGTCAATCCCTACTATTTTAAGGGTAATGAACTTCAATGACAAGTTGAACTGACCGCTCTCGCATACTTCAGTGCTGACAGAATCAAGACAGTCACCGGTTGACAGAATGCGCCTGAAAAAGGTATCAAGTAAATAACTTAAAGATGTTTGGTAAAAACGATAGGGGGTTCGAAAAGAATCGCCCCCCTATCTTATCTCAAGATTAAAACTAGGCATTGCTACTCTCTGTTCAAATGCCCATTAGTTTCTTGGCAACTTCTACCGCAGCACCGGCATTCTCACCGTAGCCATCGGCTCCTATTTGATCTGCCCAATCTTGAGATACCGGGGCGCCACCAACTATCACCTTCACATTTTCCCGTATACCAGCCTCTTTCAAGCTGTCAATAACTTCCTTTTGATTTGGCATTGTTGTCGTAAGTAGAGCTGAAAGTAGAATAAGGTCCGGTTTTAACTCTTTTGCCTGGTCTACGAAAAGGGAAGAGGAAACGTTAGTGCCTAAAAACTTAATATTAAATCCGTTAGCCACCAGGAAGGTGGTTACCAGATTTATGCCAATGACATGAATATCTCCCTCTACTGTGCCAGCTATTCCCGTGGCTAAATATTTAGCCTTGCCCCCTGATTTCTTGATAGCTTCTCCCAGAATATCGGTAGCTGCAGTCATGGCATCTGCTCCCATGACTAACTCGGGTAAGAATATCTCCTCTCTTCCGAACAAATCTCCTACTACTTGTATTCCCTTAACGAACCCCTCATTAATAGCTGCTACGGGTTCGATTCCTTTCTCCAAAGCCATGTTGGCTAATCGAACTGCCTCATCCTTGTCATAATTGATGACGGATTGTTCCATTCTAGCAAAAAGCTCTTTATTATCCATGTTTACCCTCCTTTAATAATTTACTGAGTATATTCTTAATCTGGCTTGTCTAAGCAAGTAGTTTCTTATCATCTTCCTCTGATTTCTCTCTTCAAGTTTTCATCCTGGTCGGCAGCAGCCACTATCTTTCTTAGTTCCTGCCTAACCTTTTCATCCAGTGGTGCCGGGTGATGATTTTTCAGAACCCAATCAATCATCTCGTGGGCAACCTCCTCTGCGTCCCTATATTTCTCCCCTATAACCTGCGATTTCTCGAAGAGAATAGAGGGTGGCCAGAGCTTTGGTAGCTCTTCAGCTGTGCGCCTTTGTCCCAGGAACGTACCTTGTGGACCTATCTCTCGTATCATATCAAAAGCTAAGGTCTCATCGTTTACTTTAATCCCTTTAGTAATGATGTCTATTGACTGGAATATCTCCCTATCGAACGGAAGTCTTGACATATCTAGTAAGCTTCCAGCTTCTATCAGGCTACTGGGGCCGAATGACATGTCTGCCCCGGCCATAACTGCCAGGAGGGAAACATACACATTCTCTCTACCTACCTGCCAGCTATTCAACTTATAAGCGCTTCCCCCGAAATTGGCACAACTCAGAATAGGCAGGCCGTTGGAGTGAGCAAGCTGAATGGCAGCAGCGCTGGTAATCTGTGAAAAAGCTGACCCATACATATAATCCCCTGAGCGTGGGTTAATAACCGCAGGCTGGATAGTAATAAAGACAGGAGCACCGGGAGAAGCAATCTGCAATAAAACGCAGCCGGCTAAGCCCTCGGCTAATCCTACAGCCAGGTCAGCAGCTTGGTATGGAGGAGCCGTTAAGCCCATGGTGGGCATGGACATGAAACCCACCGGCAGGCCAGCCTCAGCGAAAGCGAGAGCTGACTCTATACCTCCTCTATCTTGGGCTAGGGGTGCGATGCTGCATAGTAAAAGCGAATAGACAGGTCTTTCCCTCAGCTTATCTCTGCCGCCGGCGACGACGGAAGCCATCTCGATGGTGTACTTTGCCGAGATTTCATCCATAACCGATTCTGTCTGGAGATGTTTTTCGGTATTATTGAAGCAAGCTTCTACCCCATGAATTGGTGCCGTTTCTCCCTTATCGCCGGCGCTAACTGTTGGCCACATAAGCGATACTATCGGGAAATAATCGATTATCTTGGCCATATTCGCTACGTCGCTTAGAATTGACGGTCGTCTCTTGCCAGTTTCAAAATCAACTATACTAGGTGCTTCACCACTAGAATAGAAATAAGTTCCGTTACCCTCCCCGATTTTAGCGTCGAGTTCTGGTCTTCTTCCGGCTAGGGTGTAGCGCCTCGGAGCCTTTTTCAAATAGTCAGTCACCAGGTGGCTAGGGATTTTCACCAGCTTTTTCTCGAAATCTACCTTAGCTCCGGCATCAGCAAAGATTTTTAGCGCTTTCTGTGAGGGGAACACTACCCCAACTTCCTCAAGGATATTAAGGGCTGTCTGGTTTATCTTCTTAATATCCCCGTCATCAAGTATGCTAATTTTCAGCTTTGACTTAATCGGTTGTATACTGGCTCTTCTTTCTTCCAGTTTTATCATTCAGGAATCTCCTAATAGATTTTCAATTTCCTTTTGGTCTTATCTCTCGCTTTTCTTTCATAAGAAAGGGTGAAACCTTAAATTACTTTAAGCTGCAGCGAGGTATATTATAATCTGGCTTGTCTAAGCAAGTAGTTTCTTATCATCTTCCTTTAATGTCTCTCTTCAAGTTCTCATCCTGGTCGGCGGCAGCTACTATTTTTCTTAGTTCCTGCCTGACCTTTTCGTCCAGTGGTGCCGGGTGATGGTTTTTCAGAACCCAATCAATCATCTCATGGGCAACCTCCTCTGCGTCCCGGTATTTCTCCCCTATAACCCGCGATTTCTCGAAGAGAATAGACGGTGGCCAGAGTTTTGGTAGCTCCTCAGCCGTGCGCCTTTGTCCCAGGAACGTACCCTGGGGACCTACCTCCCTTATCATATCAAAAGCCAGGGTCTCATCGTTTACTTTAATCCCATCGCTAATGATGTCTATTGCCTGGAAAATCTCCCTGTCAAACAACATTCTTGACATATCTAATACACGCACAGCTTCTATTAGGCCACTAGGGCCGAATGACATATCTGCCCCAGCCATAACTGATAGTAGATGCCCATGAACGTTCTCCATACCTACTTGCCAGCTATTCAGTTTATAGGCATTCCCGCCAAAGGAGAATTGACTCGTAATAGGCAGGCCATTGGAATGAGCAAGCTGAACGGCAGCGGCGCTGGTAATCTGTGAAAAGGGTGAACCATACATGTAATCTCCCGAGCGTGGGTCAATAACCGCAGGCTGGATAGTTATAAAGACAGGAACACCGGGACAAGCAATTTGTATTAAAACGCAGCCAGCTAAGTCCTCGGCCAATCCTATAGCCAAGTCAGCAGCTTGATATGGAGGAGCGGTTAAACCAATGGTAGGCATAGACATGATTCCTACCGGCAGACCAGCCTCGGCGAAAGCGAGAGCTGACTCTATGCTTCCTCTGTCCTGAGCAAGAGGGGCGATGCCGCATGACAACATCGAATAAATAGGTCTTTCCTTCAGCTTATCTCTGCCTCCAGCAATAACAGATGCCATCTCAATGGTGTACTTTGCCGAGATTTCACCCATAACCGATTCAGTCTGGATGTGTTTTTCAGTATTATTAAACAAAGCTTCTATTCCATGAATTGGCGCCGTTTCTCCTTTATCTCCGGCACTAACTGCTGGCCAAACAAGTGAGACTATCGGAAAGTAATCGGCTACCTTAGCCATATTGGCTACGTCGCTTAGAATTGATGGTCGTCTCTGGCCGGTTTCAAAATCAACAGCATTCGGTGCTTCACCGCCAGAATAGAAGTAAGTTCCGTCCTCGCCCCCTATTTTGGCATCGAGCTCTGGTCTTCTTCCTGCCAGAGTGTAGCGCCTTGGGGCTTTTTTCAAATAGTCAACCACCAAATGGCTAGGGATCTTAACCAGCTTTTTATCAAAATCTACATTAGCTCCGGCATCAGCGAAGATTTTTAGTGCTTTCTCTGAGGGAAACACTACTCCAACTTCCTCAAGGATATTAAGGGCTGTCTGGTTTATCTTCTTAATATCCCCGTCATCAAGTATGCTAATTTTCAGCTTTGACTTAATCGGTTGTATACTGGCTCTTCTTTCTTCCAGTTTTATCA
>Ga0265594_1001341_pt1 | contig 19061 bp, 34 predicted proteins | sample saktaG_11_FD_190147 | JGI IMG/M metagenome (GOLD analysis project Ga0265594, IMG submission 190147) | Saline water microbial communities from Sakinaw Lake, British Columbia, Canada - sak_2011_5_24_80m | ecosystem: Environmental > Aquatic > Non-marine Saline and Alkaline > Saline ... | reverse complement strand
GCCATCTGAATTTGTATAAATCATTTGGTTAAAAATTCAGCTTAATATAAAAAGGTTTAGACTAATGTATACTAAGACATATATATTCTAACATATACATTGTGGTATATACTTTGTAGTTTATATATGTAAAACCTTGAATGTTTTGAAATCTTGGAATTTCTCCGGTTTAACTTCAACATTTCTTATTTGAGCATGTTTTGGGCCTTTTTTACATAATTCAATCATCTTATTTACATTATCCGGGTCACCCTCTGCAAAAACTTCTATTCTCCCATCTTCTAAATTCCTCGAAAAACCTTTAACATTGTGTCTCTCTGCATTTTCTTTAATAAATGCTCTAAAGAAAACACCCTGAACAGTCCCATTAATGTAAATTCGTACAGCTTTTTTCATATATTTAATAAATGAAGTGTGTTATTAAAGATTTCTTTAATTCATATTTTATATGGATTAATGAGGATTAGATTCCTCTTAGGTCTAATTCATTATTCACAATAACAACTGTTTGGCTTGCAAAATAAGTTTTTGGACCAACAGAAACAGAAGTAGCAGTTTTCTTCAATCTTTTTAACTCTTTTTTTGGTAAACCATCTTGATCTCCTAAAACAAAAACACAATTCCCTGAAATTTTAACTTTTCTTAAATCTTCTCCATGTTTGTCTAAGATAAAGATTTCATTGTCTTTTTCAAGTTCTTCAATAACCTTTAGGAAACTTTTCTTTTCCACAAAACAACCTGGAACAATCTCTCGCTTTTCTCCCTCTTTACATTTATATAAAAGCTTCTGAATTAAAGTTGCAACATCTTTTTTTGAAATTGAAGATTCATCTTTAACTTGTATTTCAATATGTTTTGGAGGGTCTGGCATTCCATAAAATATAAAATGAAATGTTACATCTTTTCTAAAATCATTAGATAGAAAAACACCTTGGATTAAGCTATGAATTGCAATGTCCATTCTACCTGCTTTCATTAAATCTCCAGATAGTGCTTTTCCAGATGTTGCTGCACTTTTAGAGAAATATATTATATGTTTCATTTTATTTCTTGCATAACAAACTGTGCTTTGGCAAACATATCCTTACCTCTTATAACTTTATACATACCTATAAATTTTCCGTCACAAAAAACAACTACATCTTCATCTTTTTTTACTTTTGTAGGCCCTTTTAAGTCTTTTTTATAAATTGGTTTTCCTGTAAATATGTTCTTTAGATTACCATTATTAATTTCAACAATAGGATAAACTTCCCCCACAATTTCAGCAGGGATAATTATAGCCCTTAATAATTTATCATCTCCTTTTTCGTATTCATCAACAGCTTTTTCAAAATCATATAAATTTACACAAGGATAGGTTTTATCATCTTCTTTAAATATTCCTGCACTATGTTTTTCATTTTTGGGAAATATACCAGATTCGCTAAATATTCCTGCCCTAGTTCTTCTTAACTCAAGCATATGCGCACCAACTTCTAATTCTTCTCCTAAATCATGAAGTAATTTCCTAATATAAGTTCCCCCTTGACATTCAACTTCAAATAATATATTTTTATCATCTTCTTCAAAAAGTTCAAATCTTTTTATTTCTCTTTGTCTATATTGTCTTTTTACACTTGATTTAACAGGAGGCATTTGAGTAATCTTTCCAAGAAACTTATTTTTAATCATTTTTCTAATTTCTTCTAAACCAATTTCATCATGAACCCTCATAATCCCTACATATTCCTTATCTTCTCCTAAGAAATAACCAGTAAGTTTGCATGCCCTATTTAATGCAATTGGTAAAACACCTGTAACTTTTGGATCTAAAGTCCCAAAATGAGAGGTTTTCCTTAAACCTAATTTTTTTCTAACAAGATTAGAAATATCAAAAGAAGTGGGTCCACTTGATTTATCAATATTAATTATTCCAAATTCTAAAAGTTCTTTTGTAGTCTTTTTTGATTTTAATTCTTCAAGGTTCATAATAATATAGTGCATAAATTCTTTTAAAAGATGTTGGTAACAGATTATTATGATAGGAGTGATTCATAATAATTGGGATAGTGATCTTGTTTTAGAAGAAGGGGAATTAGAGAAGATTCTCCAAGGGGAAGTTTTATCTGGAGAAATTGTAAACTATAACGAAATAGGAGAAGTTTTTTTATCTATTAATGAAAAGGAGTTTACAACAGTTTTACATCTTGATTGGGATGAAAGAGATCCCCTCAAATATCATTTTAAAATAACTCCTTCAGGAATTGGAGCACTTAAAAAAAATAATTTTATTCACGGAATATATGAAAACGGAGTAGGTGGAAGTAAACTAGGTATATATGGACATGAAAAAGATAATTTTACAAAAGGAGATATTGAATTTTCAATTCAAATGATTAAATTAGAAAAGGAATCTTCTATTTAAACTTCCCCTAATAAATACTCCTCACTCAAATCCATGAGGCCCAACTTTAATCAAGATTTGTCTTATTTCATTTATTGTTTTTTGCTGATTTTTTTTATCAGACATCCTAACAAATTTTAGTAGTAAATTAGTTAATTCTTCTTTACATAAAACTTTTAATTTAAATCCATCTGTAATAAAGTAGAATCTAAAATTTTTGTATTTTAATTCTTTTACAGCAATTCCTGCAATATTTCCAAGAGTTTTTCCTTTTTTTGGATTTTCTTCCAAAGATTTCATTATTCTAAAAATCTTTTTTGATTCTCCTTTAAACTTTTTCAAGATTTCGTTTTTTAGAGTTTTAATAATCTCTACTCTGGCCACTTTTCTTCAGCCTCTTTTATTGCGTCTTCAATTGGAACACAATTTTCAGAAGACATAAGAAATCCCCTCAACTGTTCTTTAATAGCAAGGCTGCAAATCCTTTTAATAATTGTCTCATAAGTATCTTCTTTCATTCCAAAAGAATTTATTAAGTTTTTTGTTTCTAGACTTAATTGTATTGTACTTTTCATTCTATAGTAACTATAACCACTATAGTTTATAAATATTTCTATATATTTCCCAGCAAATACATCTTCCTTTTTTCTTCTGGAAATCTTTCAATAGAATACCTTAACATTGTCCTTGGCATAACGTTGTAATGTTGTTTTAAAAATTGTTCTAAAACAGCTTCATCTTTTTTTCCGATTTCTCTAAGCATCCAACCGACAGCCTTGTGAATTAAATCATGCTCATCATCCAATAATATTTCAGAAAGAGCAAGAGTATCTTCAAACTCCCCTCGCCCGATAAAATTGGCAGTAGAAACAATTGCAACTCTTCTTTCCCACAAATCCTCTGACCTAGCTAAATCATACAAAATATTCTTTTTCTTATCAAATAAAAAATCTCCAATAATTCTTGGAGCAGTCACATCAACCAAATCCCAATTATTTATGTTCTTTGTATTCTTTAAATAAAAATTAAATATATTTGCTCTCTCGTCTTCTTCAGCTTCTTTATATTTGTTAGATAAGATAATCAAACCAGTTAATCTGTGCTCATGAATTTTACTTTTTAATAATTCTTGAATCTTTGGTAAACTTAATCCCTGGTATTTCTTAGCAACATCTCTTTGCAAAGGAACCTTTATACCTAAGAAAATATCCCCCTCCCCATATTCTCCTTTTCCTGTTTTAAAGAATCTCTGAAGATTCTTTGCTTGCTCCTCATTTGCCAAATCTTGTAGTTCTTTTTTTATTGTTTCTAGCATATTAATTTAAGAATAACTTAATATAAGATATTTTCCTTGGGGGTTTTGCAAAGGGGGTGACCCCCTGCTATTTCGCAAGAGCTTTTCTAACTTGGTGTTTTTGTGGTTTTGTTTTACCACCTGTTTGATGCTTTGCTGTCTTTGCAGCTACTTTTTTCATTATCTCTCCAGCCTCTGCACCTGCCTTTGCTTTTTCTTTTTCTTCTTGTTTTTCTCCTTCTGTTTGAGTAGGTTGTTCAGTAGGTTGTTGTTGGAAACCTTCTTTAGCTTTTTGCATCATTGATTTTCTTTTCTCAAGAAGATCCTTAGACCTCGATTCTATTTTATCTTCTCTTGCTTTTTTGTATTTTAATTTTCCAGGAATATCTACAAGTTCAACCCTTACAAGATCTCCTTGTTTTATTGCTCTAATTTTAATTTTATGTGGGGGATTTTTAATTCCTCTAAACCATAAAGCTTCATTCACAAACCTATCAACTTTAATTTTATTTAAATCTCTATCTCTAATCTTCATATGCCTCACTAAAAACTCTTTAACAGTTTTAACAGCTTTAGGGGTCTTTTTATATCTTGGAACAGATCTTCCTTTTTCCCTTAAAGGAATAATATATTCTTTTTCAATTTTTTCTACTTTGGGTTCTATTTTTTTTGCCATATTAATTTTCTCCTACTTTTTCAGTTAAATCAGATAATGCTTCTTCTCTATCACTTAAAGGCATTTCTAGTGCCCTTTCTAATTTTGATTGTATTTCCTTGATTTTCTCAAGATTTTTTTCCGAATATCTTTTTAAACTAATATCTACTTTCTGATAATCTGCTTCACGATTTACATAGAATATAACAATGGCAGAAGATAAAGAATAAACAATTGTTTCTGTTAAGGGAATTTCAGGTTCTAGTAAAGTGGGAGCAATTTTTTTAAAACCTTCTAAATATTCTAATAATCCAAAATCTGGCTTCCCTCTTATTTTAAATCCTTTATGCATTATTGAATTTTCCTCCTTAGCTTTTCCTTCTCCTTCATGGAATTTATATCTATTATTTAATACTCCAGACAGGGCACGATTTCCTTTGTTTTCTTGTTTTGATGTCATTTTATCCGAAGTGTGATTTCCTTTGTTTTCTTGGTTTGATGTGAAGTTTAGTTCGTCTCCATGAACGCCTGATTCTTGTCATAGAAGATGGATGAACTCTTTTACCTATTCCATACTTTTTAAGCACAGCCCAAACAGGAGCCCATTTAGCCTGTCTTGCTTTCTTCATTAATGTTGCTTTTTTCTTTTGATTTTTAATTCCCATTTCCAATTGACTCCATAAATTCTTTACCTTTTTGAGTGAGTTGTCTTCCAGGTTTTTTATCTCTAACACCTTTAACATCTTTTGCAAGTTCTGTAAGTCCTGCTTGATCAGATTGTTGAAGAATTGTTCTAATTATCTTCCCACCAGCTTTCATAAATGTTTCAGGTTGAAATCCCCTATCTTTTTTACTTCCATATTTTGTTCTAAGTCTGTTAACACCAACAATCTTTTTCTTGTAGATTTGCCTTAAAATGCTTGCAGATCTTTTATGCCAAAAATCCACATCTTCAATTGGTCTTTCTTTTGAGGGGCTTGATTTAACAAACGCAATCCATTCAGGCTCTTTAAATTCAGGGACTTTTTTGAGAGCTTCTGCTAATTTTAAATTATATTCTTGAGTATCTAAGCTATATACCGGATTCATTTTTTTATTTAGGCATTCCTTCATTCGAATTTATTTCGGATGAGACAGAATCTTGATTCTAGTCTACGGAATTAGATTGGATTTCTCCATTTAACCTAATTTTAAGTAGAATAAGAGTTTATAAATTTTTCTGAGTTGCGTTTACAAGTTCTTTACTTTCTTCATCCACTATTTTTTTCGCCTCTTCAAAAGCATGTCTTAAGTTATATACAGAAATACCTTGCGCTTTAACATAAGGTAACAATTCAGAATCAATATTTTCTATTTTGTTTACAAATCCCAATTCATTTAGGTCCTCTTTCTTTAAATCTACCAATGATTCTAAAGCTGATTTATTAAAAGAGAAAAATTTCTTTTGATTTTTAATAATTAGAAAATAATTTTCAGATCCAACATATATCTCCAGCTTTAAATCTTCATAAAGCTTTTTTAATCCATCCATTAATCTCTTTAATCTTTTTCCTTTTTATTTATTATTGTTATAAAAAGTATATTATTCTCTCGCTTTACGCCATTTCTTTATTGCAAGGGTATAACCAATACTTTTTAATGTATAATTCTTCCCAAGTTTCTTAAGAATTTCATTTGATATCTCTTTTAATTCTTTCTTATCCCTACAACAAGATCTTAAAACAGAAACTTTAACATTGTTATACTTTTTAAAATGATTTTCCAAGGTCAAGATAAAATTATCTGTTAGCCCGTTCTTCCCTAACTGAATTGTTGTTAATGATGCCATCTTAATTTAATTTTAATTCCAATAATTTAATATATCTCTCTTCATATACTCTTGGGTCTCCTCCTAGTTTTCTATAACTAGATATTCTTTCTCCTAACGCTTCGAGATCTAACTCGTCATTACAATTTTTAAACTCTTCATCTATCATTTCCTTCACCTGAACTAATTGTTTGTCTAAGGTTTTTGTACCCATTCTCTTTTTATTTTAATTATCTTCTTTTTTTTAATACCAAAAGTTCCTAATTTCATCAACTTATGTTTATAAATATCTTTGCCCTTGAAATGATGCACTATAACGTCTTGTTTATTATCTCTCCAATCTTGACTATGTTTTGCACAAAAGATTGCTGCTTCTTTTCTATCTTTTGTATTTGATTTTTCTTTAATATTTACAAAAGGGCTCCCTGGTTTTGCAGTATGAAAAACATCTTCATCTGGTCCAATTTGTGCAATTAATGCTTCATTACTTTTTGCATCTTTTCCAGCAAGAACTAATTTCCCAGAATTAGTTGTCATTTCTCTGAATTTCTCATTTGTCATATTAGATTATAGAAAAGAGGATTTTTATATTTAGCGATAAAAAGTAATGTTTATAAAATGTAAAATCTTAGCTTTATAGAGGTGATAAAATGGCAAAAATGACTGCATTGCTTGTTACTCTTTTAGGAGTTTTGCTTGTTTTAGCTTTGTTAGTGCCAGCTACCTTTTCAGGTGTTTGGTTTAACTGGGTTATTGCATTAGCAGTACTTGTTGTGGGTATAGGCAAGCTTATGAGAAACTATTCTTCAAAAAAGAGAAAATAAACTGTTTATTTATTTTTTAATTTAATTTTTATTTAAAAACATATTTGTAATTCTCAAAAATCTCTTTTTATTATCTATTAGTATTAGGTACACATTCGCTAATCTTTTATTATCCTATTTTTCTTTTACTTGCAAGAACTTTGTCACAATCAAGATTCCTAAAACACAAATAAATGTAACAATCAAAGCGCCTACTAGTTGGCCTTGCACAGGACTTGTAGCAGAGATCTTCTCAACCCAAGATTGGATAACATCTCTCCAAACCAATGCAATTAAAAAACCAAAAGCTGCAAGAAAAGCAGTATATAGTGCTTTTTTTACTTCTCTATTTAGCTTTTTTGCTTTTTCTTTAACTTTTTGTGCATGTGTTTTTTCTTTTTCCTTCATTTTATTTCCAGAAATCAAGAGCTTCTTTTAACTCTTTGTGATTTTTTGAATATTCTTTTAAAGTTTTCTTTTGTAATGTAGCATCTACAGCTTGTCTCATTGCCTTAGCTCCTGCGATTGTTCCAGAAGGATGCCCGTGAATTCCTCCTCCTGCTTGAAGCACAATATCATTTCCCATAGCATTAATTATTTTTGAAGCCAATCCCGGATAAACACCTCCTGAAGCAACTCCGAGAACAGGTTTTGTTTTATACCATTTTTGTTGTAAATATTCTTTTGTTCTTTTTGTAAAAGGTTGTTCAATATCTGCTTCAATATGTAATACTTCTTTTTCTTTACCCACCATTTTACCATAAACAGTTCCAATATGTAATGTGTCCACACCCACCATTCTTGCTAATTGCGCAATAACTTCCATGCTCATTCCATGCTCAGAATTTCTATCAAACATTGCATGTCCTGCCCTGTGCGCATGAATTGGTAATTTTATAAAATCTCTTGCTGTTTGAAGTGCAGACCATCCAAGAGTTAAAATATCCAACATAATATAATTCCCTCCGTGCTTTTGCACAAAATCAATTCTTCTTAACATTTCTTTTGATTCAGCAGTGCAATTAATTAAGTAAACTTTTTTTTCACCTGTTTCTTTTTCTGCTTTTTTACAAGCCTTTATTGTCAATAAAAATCTTTTCTTGAATTTATTAAAATCTTGAGAAGTTAAATTTTCATCATCTTTAACAATATCACAACCACCTATCCAAGATTCATAAGCAACTTTTGCATGTTTTGCCTCATTTAATCCAACTTTTGGCTTTATGATTGTACCTACCAAAGGTCTTTCTTTTACTTTTAAGTATTTTCTTAATCCTTTAATTCCATATTTAGGCCCTTTAAATGAGTTTAACATCTTTTTTGGAATGTTTATGTCTTCCCAGAGCAAACCTTTTACAGATTTCATACCATAAACATTTCCACCAATAGAAGACATAATTTCTGGCAAATTACCTAATTCAAATAATTTAATAGGATAAGCTATCCTTACTCTTTTGTTTTTAACATCAATGTAAAAAATTTTTGGAGCTAAAGATTTACTAATACTCTTATCCATTGTTTTAACACTAGTCCAAGTTCCAATAGAGCTTTCACCTGCAACTTCTCCTGCTACTTTTCTAAGGGTATATCCTCTTGAAGGAGTTATTTTATATTGACAAATAACATCTGTTTTTTTAGGTTTATATTTTAAATTTATAAATCCCATTTTATATTTTTTTAACAATACCTCTTTCTTCAGTATCATTAATAACATAACCTAATTTTTTAATCTTTTCTCTTAATTCATCTGCTTTTTCCCAATCATTCCTCTTTCTTGCATTATGCCTTTCTCTGACCAGCTTTTCAATTTTCTTAGGAATATCTAATTTCTCTTTCTTCAATAAATCTAATCCTAAAACCTTATCTATTTTTTTAATTGTTTCTAATTTTCCTTTTGCTTTTTCATCTCTTATTAATCTCCATAAAATTTGCAAGGCACCCGGCATGTCCAAGTCATTATTAATAACTGCTTCAAATTCTTTTAGATATTCTTTATTTATGCCTTTATCTTTTATTTCAGAGATTATGTTCTTTAACCTTTGATATGAGGTTTGTGCAGACTTTAATTTATCAATTGAAAAGTTTAAAGGTTTCCTATAGTGTGTTGTTAAACATAAGTATCTAAATTCTAATGAATTAAATCCTTTTTCTTCAAGTTCACTTAAGGTGTATAAACCGCCTTTACTTTTTGAAACTTTTTCACCTTTAAAGAGCAACCATGCAGCATGCAACCAATATTTTACCCATGGCTTTTTCCCAAAAGCAGTTTCTGATTGTGCAATTTCATTTGTATGGTGGACAGCAATATGTTCTTGTCCTCCAGTATGAATTTCAAATTGTTTTCCTAAATATTTACTAGACATTGCAGAACACTCTAAATGCCAACCAGGGTAACCAATTCCCCAAGGAGATTTCCATTCCTGTTCTCTTGTTCCCGGATTTTCTGAGAATTTCCATAAAGCAAAATCAGTATTGTTTTTCTTTTCACCCATTGCAATTCTTTTACCTGCTTTTAATTTTTCTTTTTTTAATCTTGCAAGTTTTCCATAATCTTCTAATTTATTTGTATTAAAATAAATCCCATCAGAGGTTTTGTAAGTATAACCTTTTTTTTCTAAGATTTTTATTAAATCAATTTGTTCTTTAATATGCAAAGTTGCTTTTGGCCAAAAATCAGGCTCCAAAATATTTAATTTTTTAAAATCATCTTTAAAGATTTTAAAATAATAATCTGTTATGTCAGAAGCTTTTTTATTTTCTTTTTTCGCAGCCCTTTCAATTTTATCTTCACCAGTATCTGCATCACTTGTTAAATGACCCACGTCTGTAACATTGATAACATGTTTAACATCATATTTGTCAAATTTTAAGATTCTTTTTAAAATGTCCCAAGAAAGATAACTTCTCAAGTTCCCGATGTGTTGATAAGAATAAACAGTTGGGCCACAGGAGTAAATTCTAACTTTATTTCCAGAGATTGGTTTAAAATCCTCTTTTTTTCTTGTTAAAGTATTGTAAAGTTTTAACATAATTAAATTAAGAAAGGTTAATTTAAAAATCTAAGGATTATTTAATTGTAACAAATATGCTTAAACCTGCATAAGGCGTCTCTCCTTCGTAGATTTCTAAGTAATAAACCATTGTACATGGAGGAGCTGATTCACCCAAATCAAATTTCACTAATTCTGGTTCAACCATAGAATCTCCAGGACCCAATGAGAAAGTTCCTTGCTCATTAATTAAATAATCATCTGCATCCTCTTCTGTAAACGTGCTACCACATTTTGAAACATCTTTTGCTGCAACATTATAACTAAATTCAGCAATCTCAACACCTAAATTTCTAACTGAAAATGCAAATCCTTTTGGATCACCCTTTTTCCTTAAGGTTAATTCTCGTGAAGTTGGATAAACAGCAATTTTGTTATCTTCTTCTGAAAATAATTTATTAATTTGATTTTGAACCTCATTGTCAATAGTATCAATAGCATTTGTACTGCTGTTAAATATCTTCTGAACTAAAAATATCCCAAGAATTAAAACACTCATTAATAGAACTATAGTAACAATTGTTCCTACACTCATCTCCATTGCTGCTTTTTTAGATTTCATCTTATTGAAGTGGAAGGCTCCCTGCTAAAGAAGAGAAAGTTATAATTGCTAACATAGCTAAACTTAGAACAAAACCGATTATGTTTAAGATAACTCCTACTTTTGCTAATCTCATTGGACTCTTCTTTTGTTGAATCATACAAAAAGTAAATCCAATTATTGCTAAAAGAACTCCTAAAGAACCAGCCATCACCACGCTTAGAACACCTAAGGTAAACCCAGAAATTCCTAAACCATCCTTAGATCTTGGAAGTATCTCTTCAACACTCTTTTTTTTCTTGACCATAATATGCTTAATTGTTTTTATTTTATAAATGTTATTGAATCAAGCTTGATTCAATTTTAAAGGAAGATTATGCTAAAAAGAAACCTTGGTGTCTTAGCAAATGGGGATTCGGGGAGTCGAACCCCGGACACCATGATCTTCAGTCATGTGCTCTCCCGCTGAGCTAAATCCCCTTTGGATTTTTGATTTAGTGAAAGCCTGCGTAAGCTCTGAGCTAAATCCTCAATAAAATAGAGTATTCCTCCAGACTTTTAAATGTTGTTAAAAGGTATATAAATTATTTTAAAAGAAGATTAATGAGTAAATTAATGGATAAAAAAGAATTAATTTCAAAGATAATATCTGAAAATAGATTTAAAACAAGAAAGGAAAAAGACCCAGATTCCTGCCCTTGTTATAATGGAAATAAGTGTCACGAGATGAATAACTATGAATTAATTTGTTTGTTATGTGTTTGTCCAGAATATAAAAGAGAGCCAGATAATTTAGAGGGGGGTTGTAAGATTAATAGTTCTTTTGGAAAGTGGTTTTATCATGAAGACCTTCCCACAGGGAGAATTTGGGATTGTAGTGATTGCAAATTGCCTCATACAGAAGGATTTGTTAAAAATTATTTGGAGAAATTGTCTGTAGAGAAATTAAAAGAAATAAGAAAATGTAAGACTATAGATAGTTTATGGGAATTTTTTGAGAAAATGTAAGTTGGGAATAGGCCACCTTCTGTCATTCGTCGAGGCCTCTGTATTCAGAGGTCATCCCTTTGGGATAAGGGCCCGAACCGAATGTGTTAACATTTGACTATGCGGCTTTAAGCCTTGCACCAGTCAGGATGTTCGTTTCATCAAATCCTTTGTCTCGAAGTTCCACGCATGTTTCATAACTCTCGTTCGACGACGCATCGACGGACGAGGCTTGAGGTTATCCTCAGAGCCAACAAAGGCTGTGGCGTTTCTGTAACAGAGCCTTGCTTCACAGCAACAATCCTTTCGGAAAGTAACTTTTAATATAGTGGGCGGACCTTCCACAGAACCCAAAAATCATTTTTATATTTCTTGACAATTTAATGTCAGAGTCCCGAAGTTAACTACCCAACTTACAATATTACAGCGAAGAAGAGGTTTTTAAACTTTATTGTCTATGTGATTTTATGGGTTTTCATTCTAAAACAAAAGAGGAGATACTGAAAGAATTAAAAACTTCTGAAAAAGGACTGAGTCAAAAAGAAGCACAAAAAAGACTTTTAAAACATGGGAAAAATATTTTAAAGAAGACTCATAAATTAAATATAATAAAAATTATATTTGAGCAATTTAAATCTTTTTTAATTTATATACTTCTTATTGCAGTTGTTGTATCTTTTTTAATTGGAAATCTAATTGATGGAATTATTATTTTAGCAATAGTTATTCTTAATGCCTCAATTGGTTTTTTTCAACAATACAGAGCAGAAAAAGCACTTATTGGATTGAGAAGTATGTTGGTTCCTCTTTCAATAGTAATAAGAAATGGCAAACACCAAAAAATCCCCTCCTCTAAAATTGTTCCAGGAGATATTTTAATTTTTGAATTAGGAGATAAAGTTAATGCAGATTGTAGAATCCTCGAAAGTGAGAATTTACAAACAAATGAAGCAGTCTTAACAGGAGAAAGTATGCCTGTGAATAAATTTGAAGAGAAACTACCTCTTAAGACAATTCTTGTTGAAAGATTAAATATGCTTTATACAGGAACACAAATTACTAGAGGCTCTGCAAAAGCAGTTGTTGTCGCAACTGGGATGAATTCTGAATTTGGGAAGATAGCAACAGAGCTTCAAGAAATAAAAACTCAAAAGACACCTATGCAAAAAAGATTAAATAAATTCTCAAAACAATTAGGATTTATTATTCTAGGAATAGTTTTGATTATAATGTTTCTTGGATTTTTAGAACACTTTGATAAATTAGAAATGTTTATGACTTCTGTCGCTCTAGCTGTAAGCGCAATTCCTGAAGGACTTCCAGCCGCTCTAGCTATTTCATTTGCAATTTCTTCTGTTTTTATGTCCAAGAAAAATGTGATTATTCGGAAATTTCCTGCAGTAGAAAGTCTCGGAAGCGTTACTATTATTTGTTGCGATAAAACAGGAACTTTAACTGAAGAAGAAATGCATGTTCAGGAGATTTTTACCAATGGGAAACTATTCCTCAAAAAAGAAAATAAGATTTTATTAAATAATAAACAAATAGATTTAACAACAAATAAAGAATTTATCCAATTAATTAAAACAAGTATTTTATGTAATGATGCTCGTTTTGAAGAACTTGAATCTGGAGGTTATTCTTTTACAGGAGATTCAACAGAAGAAGCCTTAGTAAGACTTGCATTAGATTTGAAGATAAACAAAAAGAAATTAACAGAAGATGAGCCAAAAATAAAGGAATTTGAATTTGATTCTAATAGAAAGATGATGTCTGTTCTTAGGAGAGTTGGAAAAAAGAATGTTCTTTATTCAAAAGGAGCCCCTGAAAAGATAATTTCTAAAAGTTCTTTTGAAATTATTAATGGACAAATAAAAAAACTTAGCGAAAAAAGAAAAAGACAATTAATTAGTGAATCTGAAAAAATTGAAGAAAGAGCTTTTAGAGTTCTTGGATTTGCATATAAGGATTTCTCTGAAAAATCTAAAGTAGAAGAAAAGGGATTGGTGTTTCTTGGTTTTATGGGGATGATAGATCCTCCAAGGAAAGAAGTAAAAGATGCTATTAGATTAACAAAAAGTGCTGGAATAAAAGTTAAAATAATTACAGGAGATTCTGCTTTGACAGCAAAGGCAATTGCAATGCAGATAGGAATTCAGGGAGAGATAATGACTGGGGCAGAATTAGAAAAGATAACTGAAGGAGAATTAGGAAGAGTTATTGATAAGATTTCTATTTTCGCAAGAACAAACCCTCAGCAAAAATTAAAGATAGTAAAAGTTCTTCAGCAAAATAAAGAAATGGTTGCAGTAACTGGAGATGGAATAAATGATGTCTTAGCCTTGAAATCTGCAGATCTTGGGATTGCAATGGGACAGAGAGGAACAGATGTTGCAAGAGATGTTTCAGATATGGTTTTAATTGATGATAATTTCGCTTCAATTGTAGAAGGTGTTAAAGAAGGAAGAAAAACATATGATAATGTTAAAAAGTTCACAAAGTATCTTTTAGCAGTTAATTTTAGTGAGATCCTTCTAATTATTGTCGCTCTTCTTATGAAGATGCCTCTCCCATTAATACCTCTTCAAATTTTATGGATTAATCTAATAACAGATTCTTTCCCTGCATTAACAATGGTTTTTGAAAAAGAAGAAAATGTAATGAAAACCAAACCACGTAAAGAAAAAAGTCTTTTAAATGGAGTTTGGAAATTTATTTTAATTGGAGGTTTACTAAATTTTATTGTATGTTTTGCAGTTTATCTTATTGGAATTAATAATGGATTAGTAATTGAGCAAATAAGAACAATGGTTTTAACAACAGGAATTTTGTTTGAACTATTTTTTATTTATACTTGTAGAAGTAAGAAACCGCTTTTAGAGATAGGCATTTTCTCAAATAAATGGCTTAATTATGCAATTATATTTGCTTTAGCTGCACAGTTTATACTGCTTTACACACCTTTAGCAATAGTATTTGGAGTTGTTCCATTAACAATACAAAATTGGTTGTTTATATTGCCTTTTGCAGTTTCAGGATTAATTGTTTTTGAAATTGGAAAATATTTTAGAAGAAGATCTAAATCAAATTAATTAACCAAATAATTGTTAAACTAACTCCTGCTCCAAACATACATCCAGTCATTTTTCCTAAAGAGGAAGATAAAGCTCTTCTTTGACTTTCAAACCTTGTTTTTTCTTTTTGTCTTTCAGAAACATATCCTTCAAAAAAACCTCCAATTCCATCAGTTATTGTATTCCCAGCAACACCTCCTATTATTGCACCAGGAACTCCTGCAAGAATTCCACCAGCAATTGCAGCAAAGACCATAACTCCATTATCTACAAATCCAAAAGCTAAATCAGGATAAATATATTTTAATTCAATTTTCATAATTTTCATAAAGATTAAGTTCAAAAATCCCATAGCTAAAAAAGCTAGTCCTATAAGAGTAGAATTAAATATAAAATATGAAACAACAGCAATAACAATAAATGAGACACCAATTAAACTTACAAGGGCCTTTAAAAAATGTCCAGTTCTTTTTTTCATAATAAAAATAAGAAGAATATATTTAAGAAACTTTTGTTTTCAATTTTTTTCAAAACATCTTTAAACTTTATTGAATATATGTTTTCATGGTGATAAAATATCTTTTTTCTGGATTTTTTGTAAAGATAATTGCAGGTTTTGATGATACTTTGACTCGTATTCCAATAGCTGCAACTCTTACAAGAACTAAGAGAGGAAGATTTGCATTTGCTGGGGGAGTTTTTTTAGCAATTTGTCTTACAATGGTAGTTTCTTTTCTTTTTGCATCAGTTATAAAATCACTTCCTTATTTTAGATATATCTCAGCAACTTTAATATTTCTTTTGGCGGTTTCAATTTATTTTGATATTTTCCTCCAAGAACCAAAAAAACAAGTTGAAAAGAAATTAAAAAAGATAAAAAGAATCTCTGCAAAGAGGATTTTTAAATTAATTGGAATTGGTTTTTTTGTAGCTTTTGCAACTCTTATTGATGATACCATAGCATATTCTTCTTTATTCTTAGGAGAAATGCCTACAATTCCTTATGTGGTAATAGGTATTTTAGTAGCAACTTTTTTACAATTGGGTATAATAATTTATTTTTCAAAGAAAGTTATGGCTTTTAAGTGGAAGAAAGAAGTAACATCTATTGGGTTATTGATTTTAGCAGTATTAATTTTCTTCGGAGTTTTATAGAAACTCTTAAAAACATTTATCTCTTAGGAGAATATATGGGGAAGGTTGAAATAATCAGAGGTTAAAAGGAGGTTTATTTATGACATTTGAAAATTTAGGTAATATGACTGATGTTTTTTCAGGAAGTATGGTTGATGTTTTTTCAGCAGGAGTTCTTGCAGCTTTAATTGCTGTAGGAATATTATTAGCAGTAATTCTTATGGTGGGGCTTTATGTATATTTTGCTCTTGCTTGGATGACCATTGCTAAGAAGATGAAATACAAACATCCTTGGCTTGCTTGGATTCCAATAGCTAATTGTGCAATGATTTTACAACTTGGAGGCTTTCATTGGGCTTGGATATTCTTAGTTCTAGTCCCTGTTGTAGGATGGTTAGCATTATTAGTACTCTTTGTTATCGCAACTTGGAGGATCTTCGAGAAAAGAAAATACCCTGGATGGTTTAGTCTATCATTAGTTCTTCCAAAAGTTGGGGGGCTTCTTTACATGATAGCAATTGGATTTATTGCATGGAGTAAAAAGAAAAGATAATTTTATTTTTATTTTTTTAATCTTTCTTTTTTATTTTAAATAAGTTTAAAAATAGTTTTTACCTAATAATCTTAGATAAAAGAGGGATAAAATGGATTTAATGATATGGATTTTAATTTCTGTTACAGTAGTAATAGTTGTATTAGGAATTTTAGCAATATCTTTTATTAAAGCTAAAGAAGGTAAACACAAGGTGGATTATTATTCTCTTTTTCTTATGGGTGTTATTTGGTTAGCAGTAGGAATTCCTTTAGACAACTCTGCTTTATGGATTTTAGGAATAATCTTCTTTATAGTTGGTTTAGCAAATAAAGACAAGTGGAAAAAGAATAGGATGGATTGGAAAAAGGTAACTAAAAGACAAAAGAATATTCTTTATATTGCAATAGTAATGTTATTTTTATTACTTGTTGCAGGAATAATTGTTTTTTGGTTAACAAAAGCAGGATTACTTTGATTTGTAATTTAACCTTTTTATGCATTCTTCTGCATTTTTTATCCTGTTTTTCAAATTTTTAGGATTAAAACCAAAAGTTCTTTTTAATTCAAGAGGAAAACTGGTTTTATAGATTCTTAAATAGCTTTTGGCTTTTTTTAGAAGTTCAATTGTTTTAGGATTTTCTAAATCTTTAATACTTAATAAGATAATCTTCCCGTTTATTCTTGTAATTTCTTCGTAGATTAAATAGCATTCTCTTTTAGAATAATTAGTCATTTTATTCTACCCAGAAGATATCCCCTTTCTTTTTCTTAGCTTTTTCAAAGCTTTCTTTATCAATTTTTTTAACTTCTGTTTCTATATTCTTTAGGGGATGTGCTTTTTTTGCACAAGCAAGTTCTAAGTTATTTCCAGAGATATAGATATTTGCTCTATAATTACGATTGCTATTATCAGAAGCATTATTACAAGAAACCATCAATCTAATCTCATAATATTCTATTCCTTCCCCCATAATTTCTTTAGTAGGGTCTCTTTTTTAAAGATTATTGTGATAAAAAATAAATAAAAAATAAATAAAAAATAAATTAGGTTAATCTTAGAACCTTTTTCTATTGTTAAAGTCTCTTCTAGGCGGTCTTGGTCTATCTTCCATAGGCTTAGCTTCATTCACTTTCAAGTCTCTTTCTTCAACTTTTTTACCATTCATTTCAGCAATTGCTTTTTGAGCATCTGCATCTTCTTTGAAAGTCACAAAACCGAATCCTTTTGATCTCCCAGAAAATTTGTCTGAGATAACAGTAGCTTCTTCTATTTCACCATATGTTGAGAAAAGTCCTTTCAAAGCCTCACTGTCAATCTTAAACGGTAGGTTTCCAACGTAAATCTTCATCTTGTATATATCCTCCTTACACTTATCCATCAGAACTAGTTCAAATCAACTTATTCCTACTTCTAACTTATGGAATAAATTAAGAATAAGGATATTTAAAGCTTTGTATGGGGGTGTTTTCCCTTTACACAATCCGCTTATTGTATAGAAAACTATAAATAAGCCTTTATTGAGAATTTTATATGGCACCAAAATTATTTCAGTATACTTTAAAAGAGGTAGATTTATTTTATAGCAAAGATTTTGATAAAGAATCAACAGAAGATTATATGAGAAAAGAAGTTGGTTGTGATTCGATAGAAATTGATGAACCTTATTTCTTTCAACTTCTAATTGAAAGCACCTTAAGAAATTTCTTGCCTTTGAAGGCTCTGGAATTAGTAAATTTATATGCAAAACAAAATAGTTTAGAGGGGATTGCTATTTTAAATGCTCATGGGGATATGAACAATGATAAATGGTGTTATAGTGATGCAGAAAATCTTTTTTCTGTTCAAAGCTGGGTAAATAAAATGGATGGGAAATATAAAGCTTTATTGTTAAAAGTATGCAATGAAGAAGGAAAAGAAGTTTCTTCAAAAAGATCAATAATTTTCCACCCTAATGAAGTTTATTCTAGTGAGGATCAAAGAGTAGGAGAAGTTCAAGTAGAATTATTTGTTCCTGGAAGAGGATATGTTAATGATTATCTTATTGATTCTGAGATTAAAAGATTAAAAGAATAAGTTCATTTTTTCTTAACTTTCTTTTTCTTTTTAGGCCCTTTTCTTTCCCTCGAAAATACAGCAACTAATTTATCATCAATCTTTATTTGAGCATATTTAACAGAAGTTTTTGTTCGGACAGCACTTTTTCTTAAGATATCTTCAATTTGTTCTCTTAATGTGAGCAAATTCCTTTCTGCTCGTTTAGATATAATTTTCTTTACATCTTCATCAAGGCTAATTGTTATTTTGGGCATTTTATTTTTTTTTCAATTTTAAGAAATGAAGAAACCACAAAAAGTGAAAGAATAATAGGAAATTCCAAGGATTTGTACTAAATCCATAAAGTCCAAAAAATCCTGTAAAACCTAAAAATCCTATCCACCATGTGCTCCTTCTTTCAATCCACAATGTTTTTTTTGCCATTATTTTTTACCTCTTTTTTAATTGGAAGGAAATATATAAACCAAATAAACCAGAGAACCCATATTGTTCCAAACCAATCTTGAGTTAATAATTCAGGAATTCCCCAAAAACCAAAAAACCCCAAAAACCCAAGCCACCAGTTTTCTCTATATTTCTTTTTCATTTTTTCTTAACATACACTTTATCAACTTTAAATGATTTGTAAATACCTTCTAAGATATCAGTACCTGCATAACCAGCAAGCAATGAAAGTCTCGGGTCAAAATCAAATATTATTCCTACAAATATACCAATAATTACTGCAACAAGGACTGTA
>Ga0265594_1001340_pt1 | contig 19065 bp, 11 predicted proteins | sample saktaG_11_FD_190147 | JGI IMG/M metagenome (GOLD analysis project Ga0265594, IMG submission 190147) | Saline water microbial communities from Sakinaw Lake, British Columbia, Canada - sak_2011_5_24_80m | ecosystem: Environmental > Aquatic > Non-marine Saline and Alkaline > Saline ... | reverse complement strand
GTTAATTTTATTACCGATACACTTGTAAAAAACCTGGCCTTTGCAGTAGAGGAGAAGGCAGATTATATTGCCCTCTCGTTTGTTTCATCAGATAAGGATGTGTATGCAGTCAGAGATGTTCTCCTGGGCATCCCCTCTGATATGATAATCATTGCTAAGATTGAGCAGGAATCTGCAGTTACTCACTATGAAACTATCCTAAAAGCAAGTGATGGAATCATGGTTGCCAGAGGCGATCTTGGGGTAGAGATGCCAATTGAACAGATTCCCCATATCCAGAAATCTTTAATACAGAAAGCTAATCGGCAAAAAATACCTATAATTACCGCAACAGAGATGCTTGAATCGATGATACATCATGGTCGCCCTACCCGGGCTGAAGTGACTGATGTAGCAAATGCCATAATGGACGGAACTGATGCAATAATGCTATCTGCCGAGACCTCAGTTGGAACATACCCGGTCAGAACAGTGCAGATGATGGCTTCCATCGCTGTTGAGGCTGAGAAACACCTGCCTTACCGAGATGTATATGGCACATATTCTCAATTTTTTGAAACACCCGTTAGTATTGGAGATGTCATCAGTGCTGGGGCCTGCTATACAGCAATGCAACTAAAAAGCAGGATTATCGTAGCATTTACCCGTTCTGGTAAGACTGCTGAACGGGCATCTTCATGCCGACCAAAACAACCTATACTGGCAATCACATCGCAACCCCGCGTGTATAGAAGATTGCTCCTCTGGTGGGGAGTAGAACCGGTATTGCATACTCCTATTATATCAGCAGATACTCTCTTTGAAAATGCCGTCAAAATTGCTCTCTCGACCGGGTATGCATCGTACGGGGATACCATTGTCATCGTTGCCGGAATACCTACTGGTCAAAAAGGATCTACAAATATGATGAAGGTAGAGCTGATATCTGATAAATAAGGTTTTTCTATCAGACAGAATGGATTAATCGAACAGATGGACATGATATTGCGATCCAGTCTCTTTGTGATCCCGATATACCGATTTTCGTTCTTCAGAAGATGCATGAGATTGTGTACCACCCACCAGAAGAAGGCTGCAGCATCTCTCTTCTTCGCGAAAAATAGCACACTGATTCCCAAGACAGGGTTTTTTATCAAACGGACATAATTTAAGCGACATAAGACCTGAAAAAATATAGAATATCTAATGCAACAGTGAGAATACAAACAGATTTTCTCTGTAATACATCCGATTTCTGCTCTGATATCCCAGTAACACTATCTTTATTCTTTTTCCGGTTCGGGAAGAGGTATACTCACACTTTCATGCGAGTCTATACGCATCCACAAGTAATTCATATTATCGATATTCCAGTGCTGTGAGATTTATAGATAGTACCTGTAGTAAAAAAATATCGGCATTCATCATATCAGAACCGATTTATACCATTGAAATACAATTAAAATCATTAAAAACCGTTCCTGATAGTTTAGTCTTCATACAACGGCCCTCCATCATAATCATCAGGTATGGTACGGGAAGCATAGATTTTTTCTCCCGAATCTGTTGTAATGGTCAGGTGTATCTGATCTCCTCGTTTGGCATCTATTGTACTAATATCCCATCCAAATAATTTGGAAGTTCCAGGATACAGAGTAGTTTTTTCAGGAGTCATAAGTGATACAGGCTCTCTTTCATTGACGGTTACTGTTATTTTATCATCTTCAGGGTTCAGAATGAATGGTTCCTTTGTTTTATCTACCATCAGTCGTACTTCTATAAGTGAGAGGTTCTGCTCTATATCATTGTACTCACCAATTACCTCATCAATCGTACACGGTTTTATATCAGTGATATTTGTATCAGTAAAAAGTGCTGTCTGGGTAGGAATGATTGTTTCCTGAACAGACGGAATCTGATAAGGTAAATTCTCATTGTTAAAGGTCCATGAAAGCGCTACAATAACAGCAATAACAGCAATTATAGCAATGACACCAATAATTATACCTACCCGAAAATGGCGATACAGTGGTGAGAGCCGTATATCATCAAGATCCAGATGACGGTATGCTGATGAGATATAACCAGAGCGTTTCGTATCTGAAGTACGGGTTTTTGTACCGGTTTCTACAGGTTTTGTGGGTGATTGATCCGATATCCCTGGCATAAAGGGATCAGAGGTGTCAGCGGCTATATTCTCTTTATTCTCTTTTATTTTAGCAGAAATATCAGGTGGTACAACTCGCCTTTCCCTGACCGGTGGTACTTTCATCTCCCGTGATCCAGGAGTCTGCTCTAGTGGCAGACGGTACTTTTTTTCCCTGGGTGCAGTATGTGACTTTTCTCTCTGTGGAAGACGGTATTTCTTATCCGACTGCGAAATTTCCTCATCTTGTGCACCTTGTGTCGCATTTTTGGATCTCACCGGTGACATATCACCAGGTTTATCGATTTTTTTACTCTGATATTTTTTTTCTGTATCATTCTGTGAAGATCTCATCTCTGAAGGTGATTGTGCCTGAACGTGCGGTGGAGTGGCAATAACTGGGGTTTTGCCAACCCCGGATTGAATGGGGAGAGTGTCTGGTACAACTAATCCACATTGATCACAGAACCGTTGTCCGGGTTGCAATTTAGATCCGCATTGCATGCAGAAACGGGGTTCCATAGTACTTGATTGCAGCAGCAATCGGATATAGCTTCTGGATTAGTGTCACAATACACACACCATATAACACTGGATACGTAATTTTCTATAGGACGTGAAAAAAATATCTGAATTCCTATCCTAATTACTGCATTCATCAGGTGTTTTCATGTATTCACCTTTGTACAGCTGTTGCAATTGTGAGGATGAGAGTGTCAGACATCATTTGGCCTTCATGTCCTATTAGAATGAAATAATTCCAGAGTTTTTGTGAAACCCGTTTGTAGAGGCTTTTATTGCAGAGACAGACAAGGGATATCCATCCTCTCACAAAAAATGAGATTATCAGGGTTATGAAAAGAGAGATGTGTAGGTATCATCTGAAAAAAGAGTCTCCGCGGGAATAGTCCCCGAAAATTGTACCATGTTATCTGAAATTGTGATGTCAGCATTCTCAAAGACAGGAGGCATAGAACTGAGAACCGTATCATAATGTAAAGAGAGATCCTCATTAAGTTCGCTGAGTAATGTTTCATCATGTACCATGATAATAACGGTCCCCTGAACGGTATCATCATCAGAAAGAGACATGTCAGTTGCCATGCCATCCATATCAAGGAATGATATTGCATTACCGGTCATGGCAATAGTAAGGAATCCCTGCGGCAGTACCTCTAAGAGCGCTGAAAGATTACTGTCTGTTTCATATGCATTTTCTTTCCCATGTACAATGACATCAATTGTTCCCTTTACCGCATCCTCTGTCCCGGTAATAACGAAAGAATCCTGAATGGTTACATAATCCCGGGCTTTTATCCCGACAAAAATTGAATGACCATCATATGTCTCTTCGGTATAACCAGCTTCGGCAAGACTTTGTATGATTTTCTGTGAATCCAGTTCTCCCTCAATGACAGTTGCCATTTCATATTGTGATGTTCCTGATAACGCATACCATCCCATTGCTGATATTTTTTTGATATCAGTCTGATTCAATGCTGGAATTGCGTAAAACATCTCTTCTCCAAACCCGGCGGCTAAAACAGGTGTACTGGTAATAGTAGAGATATCAGCATATGAAATCATAGAATACCCTTCAGGAGCCAGTTCAGCAACATCGGTTGCTGAAGTTATCTGATGCTGCTGAACTGTAGTGCAACCTGCAAAGAATATTCCTGCACTCATAAGGGTGAAAGTCAGTACAATAACTAGTATCGATGTAGTATGATTCATAACGTAATTACCTTCTTTGGGCATGCATATAGAAATTTTCCTATGATGATGCCCACTCATAGTAGTATATCTGTCTTGTTGCATTCTCAAAAAGGTATTGGTAGGACCTAAAGATAGTTCACTCTTTTTTTAAAAGTCAAGAAACGATATGAGACAATTAATGACTTGTGGATTTTTTGTGTAATTGTCCCGGTTAGAGTAGTAAGAGAATCTTGTTTTATGGAAATATCAGTTATACCAGATTCAACTGCTGCAAAAGAAAAATCACAGATAAGCAGTTCTATCGGTGGTACTTCCAGTAAAGTTTAAAGACCATTTGATTGTCAGTACATACCGCATAAAAAGAGAGAAAAAGCATAGATACATGAAACCCAAGTAATTATTATTGGTTTTTTGTCATGCATCCTGGACAACACAATTATATTATTATCTGTACTGTTTCGTGTTACGAGTATGAGAAGCCCTGAATGAGCAGATAAACATCGTTTCTGCATGACACCAATGTCCCTCTGACAGCAGAACCACTGCCAATAAAATATGTGCGCCGACAACAGACAGATCCAGAAGTCTTGCATCATCCCGCCAGACGGTGGTGCCCTAGTACTCCTCAGTTCTCATACTGTCCTTAACCCAAGATCCTGTTATCTGGCCATTGTATCATTCTCCAGTTCAATAATGAGACAAAAAGAGTCATTGGTCTTGTTCCATCATCACAAAACAAACCTGCTGCACAAATCGTATAACAGGATCCACGAAACAGCTCATCCATCATTTTTCCCCATAAACAATGAAAATAAGGCAGGACAGCCCATAAGCCGGCTCATATCCACATATCCACGATAGTAATAATCTGCCGGTGTTATCTCTGCCTCATCTCTGATTGAAGATATTAAATCAGGATTACCATCTAAAACGTCATCAATACATCCTGAACAGCCAAAAAAATAAGTTTAATGGAGATTGATACCATCAGCCAGAACATTGGTTGTATCTTCGTTATTCACACAGGGAAATTCAGGTTATATCAGATATGGTCAGATAAAAGTCCCTTTGGTACCATATTATCGGTAGAATCTTTGTCTTCATGAAAAATAAAAAAGACAATTTCCTCAACATTCTGATGAGCACCCAGTATAAAACCTGCTGTTAATGTTACGGGTATCTCCTCTCCATTATCACAGATAAGTGATATCATACCAGGAAAAAGAACCGGTTCACTATTGTCTCTTAGATCTCCAAGAATCGCCCCAAAAGAAGCACCAACGATAGTTCTTCTCTCAATGCCAAAAATGCGTCTGACCTCAGGACTGATCCGGGTTATTTTTCCATTTAAATCTACCGTGAAAAATAGTTTCCGCGATGAAATTAACTTTTTTTCAATCTGATCAGTCCGATCCCATGATTCTGGTTTCTCAAGGTTTCGAATTCTTGCTTTATGAAGAGCCATCTCAATGTTTGAAAACAGTTCCCGATCGTTAAATGGTTTTATCAGATAACCAGATGGACTCATTGCGATAGCCCGCTCTAATGTATTTTTATCTGAATGTGCTGTTAAAAAGATAATTGGGATGCCTAGTCTGTCTTTTATACGAATCGCAGTTTCAATGCCATCCATTTCTCCCTTGAGACGGACATCCATGAGAATAAGGTCCGGTTGTTTTGTCTCAGCTTCATCGATTGCTGCCTGACCGGTAATAACCTGCCCTGCAACCTCATATCCAAGTCGTATCAGCGTCTCTTTTATCTCCATTGAGATGAGCATCTCATCTTCAACAATCAGGATTCTGCTTTTTTTCTTCATAATTAACACTTAATTTTATCTCAGGGGAAACTGCAGCATGTATCTCGTTCCGGTAGAGTCTGATTCTGAAGATATCGTTCCCTGTAACTGAACGGTAAGATTTTGAACCAGCTGAATACCTAGAGTCTTTAACTCGTCAGGGTTAAAATCAGGAGGAAGACCAATGCCATCATCGCAAAACACAATATAGATAGCTGATTCTATCTGCCTTATTGCAATAGTAATAGTACCATTATCCTTTCCTTTGAATGCATATTTCATCGAATTTGTAATGAGTTCATTAATAATGAGACCAAGAGGAATGCCCTTTTCTATATCTACACTAATATCAGGATCACAGGTAAGGACACATTTAGTATTATCTCCAAATGGGTAAAATTCATTGATTATTCTGTCTGCCAGTTCTTTTATGTAGTCTTCCAGCAAAATCTCTGAAAAAGATTCGGTCATGTACAATTTTTCATGAATGACCGCCATTGATGAGATCCTATTCCGGCAATCCCTGATAACTCCATGAATTTCTTCGTCATCAACACGGTAATCCTGCAATTTAAGGATGCTCATGATTATCTGCATGTTATTCTTGACACGGTGATGAATCTCCCTGAGAAGCGTATCTTTTTCATATAACGAAGTCAAAATATTTTTCTTCAGGGTCTCTTCGCTTAGACGTAATCGTGCCTCTGCTATCTTTCTATCAGAGATATTACGGGCGACAGAGAGCATAACCGGCATTCCATTAAAATTAAACCGGTGTGAACTCACTTCAACAGGTACGATAAGAGATGCGCGTGTTAGAAATTCTGTCTCAAATGTGATCCGTTCAATATCACAGGCATCAGAACCACCTGGTGAATTGTCTTGTAGTACAGCATCAGGACAGATATCAAAAAATGTCATATTCAGGATATCATCCCGGGAATACCTCAGGGTATCAAGGACTACCTGATTTATCTCCAATATTGTTCCTGGTTTTTTATCTGCTGAAATAGTATAAAGAAAAATCATATCATTACTATTGTTGAAAATTTCTCTGAACTTAAATTCACTCTCTAAAAGTGCCTGTTCTGCTGATTTTCTTGCAGATATATCAATAAGTGTCCCAATTACCGCTGGTTTTCCCTGAAGGTAGATCCGGGAGAGAAATAATTCACAATAGACAATAGTGCCAGATGCAGTTATACCTCTGAATTCAAAATGGCCAAACGTGTCAATATCAGATATCAGACTTTCATAGGTGCATCGCACCATCTCCCGATCATCGGGATGGGGAAATTTTAAAGGAGATACATTGAACATTATCTCCCGATCATATCCAAAGATCTGACTCAGACGGGGATTGATATAGATAAATGAGCCTTCCTGAATGACAAAGATGCCAACAATTCCCTGTTCAATAGGGTTTCTAAACATCTCTTCTATCTCTATCCGATACTTTGCTGAACCAAAGACCTGAGTGGCAAGCAGAATAGCTTTTATTTCTTCTTCAGTCCAGATATGTTCTTTATACTGATCTTCAAGACCAATATATCCCCATAGCAGATTGTTAGAGATTATCGGGGCGAGGAGAAATGAACTAACCCCATTGTCATGAAGAAACGATCTCGTTGCTTCATTACTAGTACTTATTGTTCCGGTAACCGGGTTTCCCTGACTGAGTTGTTCAAACACAAGAGGGCAGGATCTTACGTATTCAATAACAGGGTTATGCTGTCTTTCTTCTTTGGAAACGACATCCCGCTCTCTCCAGTCATATTGCACAGTTAATTCCGGATTTTTTGATTCATCAGTCTGATGAACTCTGATAATATATGCGTGCTGAATCTCAAGAGTCTCTCCGAATCGATAGAGAATCTCTTCTATCTCCTCCTCCCACATTGACCCCCGTAAAAAACGGTCAGCTGCATAACTGATACACTCAAGAATTGCATCTTTCCTGATGTTTGCTTCTTCTGCTTTTTTCTTAGCGTGTAAAATCTGTATTTTATTGGAGAGATCTATTATCTGTATCTCAATGTCATCTTTCTTCTCCTGATAGAAATCTGCACCGGCATTTAATGCCTGAATTGCTGTCTCTTTGGTATCGTCACCGGTAAACAAAATAAACGGAATGTTCCAGTTGAATGTTTTTATCTGTTGCAACAGGTCTATTCCATTCATCCCAGGCATATTATAATCAGAAATAATGACATCAATATGGTTTTTCTGCAGATAGTCCAAAGCATCAACTGCAGAGTATCGGGTTGTAACGAGAAATTCTTTCGTATCTTCTAAATACAATTGAAAAACAGAACATAACTCAATATTGTCATCTACGAATAAAACCCGTATCATCAGAAGATCTATCCTCTATTATCCATGTGTCAGGAAAATATCTAATTGATCCTGTTTATCTAACCCCATTAAACAGACAAATATATGAGTTCGATAATGATAGCATATCTATAATAATTATTTTCTTCTTGAAATGTAATATATAACTTATATAAAATATATTAATAAAGTGTAATTAATTGATATGCAAATAGTAAATATAAATTATAAAGTCACCTTCGAAAATATTTTCACAAATCAGATTACATAAAAGAAAATAAAAACAAAAGCACTCTAAAAAGATATTCGAATTTAATTTATTGCTAATCGGGAATTCTGAATTATGAGATATTCTTACTATAATTCTTACTATTATTTATAGAAAAACAGGTAATAGTTAAATTTGTTATGCCATTGAAGGATACGATTTTTCGTAGTCATTCCCATCGAAAAGCTTTAATGGTAACTATTATTCTCATACTGGTAGTTTTTACCTTTTTCTTTATCTCAGTGTCATACTTCACCATGACCAATAATATTATGCATGAATCTGAAGTCTCAATGAGTAATATTGAGGAGCATCTCAGCTCAGGTCTTTATCTTATTGATCGTGGTCTCTTTTTGTTTGATAGTACCTATGACACTCAACTGAACCGTTCTTTTGCACCGTTTCTGAAGGCTTATGAAGATACTGGAGGGAATCCGGCTTTAATTAATCTTAAAGCAGTTCAACAGGCAATCAGCCCGGACATACAAGATGATAATGATCTCTATATCATAAACGAAGATGGTATCATCATATTCTCCACCTATGAAACTGATATTGGCCTTGATTTTAAACAATGGCCAGATGTGTATCAGGAGATAACCTCTATTAGAGAAGGAAAAAATTTTAAATCTGATCGTGTTGTAAAAGGTGAAGATCCAAAGACCAAACTAAGAAAATTTGGATATATGCCAACTTCGGATCATAAGTATCTTCTTGAAATAAGCATCAAGATAGATGCAATGGAAGAGAATCGGAATTATCTTTCTTATGTCAGATTTGCACGGGACATGAGCGTACTAGATACAAAGATCTCATCCATTTATCTGCATAACATAGCCGGAAACCTTATTGGATCTAAACAGTTTCCAGAATATCTCTCAACACCCGAGAAAAAACGTATTATTCATTCAGTTCTCTCCTCTAGTACAAATTATGAGCAGATTGATGCACAGAATAGCACCATCATTCATTACTCTTATATAGATCTCGCAGAGGAAGGATCTCCATCAGACTCGAATATGGATTTGGTAGCAGAAATAATCTACAATACATCCATACGGGATGAACAACTGCTAAATGTCTCTCTTCTCCATGGTTTTCTTCTGGTGTTGGTTCTCGCAATAATTGTTCTTACGGGATACATCTTATCACAGCAGTTTGTAAAACCAATCACCAATATCATCGAGGATATCACCATTATTGCTCATGGAGATCTAAACCATTCAATCAGAAAAACCGGAAAAGATGAATTGGTTCCTCTTGAAGAGAGCATAAATCTCATGATAGAATCATTAACAACCCTTCTTATAAATATAACCCAACAGAAAGAAGAACTGGCATTTCAGAATTCCCGGTTGCTTTATGCCCAGAAAATAGCAAAAATAATCCACTGGGAGTATCAGATATCATCCGAAACGTTTTCATTTGAACGAAACCTTTTACAGGAGATGGGAGTTAAAGATGACATCTATATTAAGACCTTTTCAGATTTTATTGCGTATGTTCATCCGGATGATCGTGAACGGGTAGCAGATAAATTTGTGACATCATTACAAATACTATCTGAATCAGAATGCCGGTTCAGAATGTTATTTCCTGATAGTCCAATAAAATATCTCTATGGTAAATGGCATTGTGAATCAGGTACAGAACCTATTTGTATCGGGGTTCTCCAGGATATCACCAGATATGTCTGCATGAAAGAAGCACAGGAAAGACTGATAAAGCAGATAGAAAAAAATTTTACACAACTTGCCATTTTAAATGATGAGATTCGAAATCCGCTGGCCGTTATCGTTGCATTACTGAATCTTAGAGAGGATGCTCAGTACCGTGAAGAAATAGAAGAGCAGATAAAAAGGATTGACAGAATGGTTGATGATATCGACAAGCGATGGGTAGAATCAGATAAGGTACGATATTTTTTAAAACATCATGATTACTCCTGGCATTATGAGGACTCCTAATTCGACAGAACTGAAATCGTCAGAGGTTTGCACCAGGGTAGGTTCAGATCTTACCTCACTATAAGTATACAAAAAACCAATTATAAGGAACATGTTTGATCTCAGATGCATCGGCTGTGGTGCTACGTATGCGTCAGATGAGGTGATATACACCTGTAAGACCTGTGGACATCTGCTTGAGGTCCGCTATGATCCTGACACTCTGGAAGTGACAAGAGATACGTGGATAAAACGGCCTTTATCGGTCTGGCGATACCGGGAACTTCTTCCGGTTAGCAGGGATCCAATTACGCTTCAGGAAGGGGGAACTCCGCTGTATCACTTACAACGCATCGGAGAGGAACTGGGAATTAAAAACCTGTATGCAAAGCATGAGGGGATGAATCCCACAGGATCATTTAAGGATCGCGGAATGACTGTTGGTGTCTCTATGGCACTTCAGCTGGGGATGGAATCAGTTGCCTGTGCAAGTACCGGAAACACGTCTGCAAGCCTGGCAGCATATGGAGCACGGGCAGGAATACCTGCTATTGTTCTTTTACCTGCTGGAAAGGTAGCTCTTGGGAAGATTGCCCAGGCATTGATGCACGGCGCGCGTGTTATATCTATACGGGGGAACTTTGATCAGGCTCTATCTATAGTCAGAGAACTATGCGAAAAAAAAGGGATCTATCTCTTAAACTCAGTCAATCCTTACCGCCTGGAAGGTCAGAAGACCATTGGATTTGAGGTTGTTGATCAACTTGGTGGTATTGTTCCTGACAGAATGATACTTCCTGTAGGAAATGCAGGTAATATCTCTGCCGTGTATAAGGGATTACTGGAACTCAATGAGATGGGGCTCGCTGAAGGGATGCCAAAGATGACCGGAATTCAGGCAGCAGGTTCCTGTCCTGTAGTAAGGGCAATCAATGAAGATCTCCCTGAAGTGATCCCACAATTACATCCGGAAACTGTGGCAACAGCAATACGAATCGGTGCCCCGGTGAATGCAGAGAAAGTACTCCATGCCATCAGAAAAACGGGAGGGCTTGCACGATCCGTGACTGATGAGGAGATTCTCGCTATGCAGCGTGACCTTGCGCGAAAAGAAGGAATCGGGGTTGAACCAGCTTCTGCAGCTTCAGTTGCAGGTTTAAAGAAGCTTGTGGATGAAGGGGCTGTCGATACCGATGAGACCATTGTCTGTGTTGTGACCGGACACCTCCTTAAAGACCCGGAGACCGTGATTACGCAATGTAACCCTCCAATAGAATGCGACGCTACAATAGACTCATTATTACGAGCACTGTATCAATAATACTGCTTGCTTGTATTATCTCTCCGGTATCCTCTCTTTCTGCAAAATATATCGTTTCAGAGGATGGGATGATGTATCATGCAGAGATTGAGATCTCAGATAAAGATCATTATGACTTTTTTGAGAGTGGCATGTTGGGAGAGCGAATTCCGGTTGAAGTCTTAAACATTTCCCTCACCTATAACGGAGAGGAAGCACCATTTGAAAAGACCAGAGAGGGTATACGCTTTTCTCCAGGTACATACACCCTGGTGTTTGACAGGGAGATAAAAACCAATCAGATAGAGACACAGTACGACAACCCTTATTCTAGTATAGTCGTTATTCCTTCAGGATTTCATATCGGAAATCCTCTCCTGGCTGTAATCCGTCCATCATCACACACAATTCAGGAGGATAATTCAACTACAACAATCACCTGGGATGACAGCAGGTTTATCGAGTTGAAGTTCTACAAAGAGGAACAAGTACAGGCACTCTTTGCATTTGCACAGTTCTGGATTATTATCGCAATCGTATTGTTATTACCTTATTACCTGACCAATGCATCAGGGGCGTTAAAACCCCCTGAAAAAGAGTAACAACGGATTGAACAAAAAAAAATAATGGTATTTATGCTGCAATAGCGGCAAACATGCCAATGATTGTCATAAACATCATCATCACGATAAAAACCATTCCACATACAAGAATCGTAGGAACCAGGAAAATAAGTACTGCAGCTAGCAGACTAACCTTTTGCATCTCGCGAATTCCGATGATGAACAGGACTAGTGACCATATTGCACCAATAATTCCAATAAACGGAATCCACCCTATTAAAAGTGCCGGTGTATTTGCATACATAACAGTTTTCATAGTCTGGACAACACCTTCTTCTCCTCCCAGAAGAGTCACAAAAACGTGATAGTACAGACCTGATATGAAGATGGAAAAGAGACCGATAAAGAATACTGCATAAACCGTCAGGATGCTCAATTGCGCAAATATCGCATTGATAAATCCTCCAAGTTCTGACATACCGGGAATTGCAGTCATGATAGGTATGAGTGGATTCATCTGCAAATACATCACAATCCCAAAGAAAATTGAGAAGAACAAAAGGAGTACTACATAGTACTGATATGCTGCAGTAAGTGATGTTTCACGTGCTTTCTGAAACGATTCAACAGGGTTTAAAAGAAACCCTTTCATAAGTTCTACCAAGTTAAATGGCATACAAATAAGTAAGATTGGTACTATTTACTTTTTGTGGTTTTTTTCTACAGAAACTATTATCTGCAAAAATTTTAACTTCATAGTATTATTCTGGTTCCAGTGTCAGATTAAAATAGAGTATATTTTTTCCCTAAACAAATGATGTATCTGGCTATACGAATAAATATGGAATATAAAGCAGTAAATGAGAATATGTGCGATTCCAATTATATACATTCATTTTTGAGATAAAGAAATTGATTCGTTTCTAAAAGATCCTTTATTAAGCAGGATCAGAAAATACACGCAATATAATTTTATATATATTTGGATATATTAATAATCATTATATTATATTATAGTAATTTCTCTATACTAATGATACACTATCGGAGTGAATCGTATTGCATGAATGTTCAGGATTTTTTCCATAATGAAATGGAGAAGAGAAACCTTTTGGCTTATCCATTCACATAATGATTGGATTTGATGAATACAAACTACAAGATTTTAGGTGTATTCCTTCTGACTTTGATTATTGTCGTATGTATTTCAGGTTTAGCCAATGCCGATAATAATGAATATACGATTCAGATACAGAATGTATCAGATACGCAGTTTAGGTGTAATACAGATTACTGCACAGAATCGTTCGGTACAACCATCTGCAATCTGCATGCACCTTCCATTTATGACATTATCACATCCATACAGGACGTCCCAATAGAAATCATTGATATCCGTACGCCTCAGGATTATCAGGAGAGTCATCTGGAAGGTGCAAAAAATATTTACTACGCAGATTCTGATTTTGCCGATCAGCTGGCATATCTGAATAAGACTGAACCTGTCATTGTCTACTGCAGAACTGGTATGTATTCAGAAAGTATACTCCCTATTATGCAGGAAATGGGATTTTCCACTATCCTCAATTTAGAATATGGTATTGATGAATGGATACTGGATGGATATCCGGTAATATAGTCCATGGCATACCGCTTTTTTACATTTACTTTTAATATTGCATAACTCGAATGAGTCGGCCACGTTCGGCAATAACCTACATTTCATTATAAAGTTCTCAACCGTTTTGTCATAGGCACCATAATTGTATACACCAGACACCGGTCATAATCTACCTATGAGTTTTAAATCCTGACAATTTACAGGTTTGAAAAAACAGAGGGGACTAATAAAGGAGGTTGCATAACCAATGGTACCAAAGATTATCTCGCTTGGTACCTATGGACCATTCATTCGTATTTTGCGGAATTCTAATTAACATGCCTGCGTAATTGTTCTTTTAAAAAAAAATCAAAAAAAATCCAATAAAAGTTTTATAAAAAAAGGATCTTCAGAGCGGTATGGTTTTTAAGGATTGATTGCCACACACATTCCGAAGGTATCATTGTATCGTCACGTCTCGTATGCCGCAAGTGTTCCCGCACTATCCATATATATCCAGTATCCTTTGCCCGGAATAAGATTCGCGGTGGCACCATCAAGTCTGGTTTCATCGTTAATGATGGTCTCTTCATATCGCTGACTCACAGAATCAAATCCAATCAGATACACCCATTTTTTCTGGACTGATAATAGTGCAATATCTGCAGAAACCGGTACCCTACCGGCATATCCAATTGAGGTCCATCCGGCGTTAAGATTACGCTGTGGGGGGACAACAATTGGATCAGTATCAAAAACAAATCCAATTGTTCCTGACTGAACTGAATAAATCCAGTACCCAAAAAGAGGTTTTATGAGAGTATCTCTGTCGATAACCTGCCAGTCACCAGAAGCAGAATAGGTAAAGATGGAATGTCCCCCGACATCAATGGATGAGAATATTGAACCTGTGTTATATCCATCAGCCAGTCTAACCGGTGTCGATATCAGATTCCATCCCGGATTCAGATTCACAATAAGGTCTGGTTGTGGTCCGACACCGACAACGATATAGCCGGGTTCAGTCTTCCTGTCACTCCCTTCAGATCCGGATACGCTAAGTGAGACAGTATAAGATCCATCATTCTGATAGATATGAACTGGATCTTTATCAGTTGAACCATCGCCATCACCAAATGTCCATGACCTTTCTTTTATCGAGCCGATAGATTTGTCGGTGAACCTGACTGTGAGTGGAGAAAAACCACTTCTGGGTTGTCCACTAAAGACCGCCAGAACCGGTTTTGTCGCACCACAAAGAGGAAGGGCATCAACAGCACCCTCTAAAAAGTGATATGCCTCATCACAAAAACCATCACCTGACGTGTCGGCATGCGTCTGTGAGAATCCGGTTCCATCCGGCGTTGCCCAGTAGTTACCACCAATGTAGGGCCCTTCTATGATATTCGGACCTTCCTGCTTATTACTGTTCCAGATAACACCAGTGCACCCTTCTCCCTGCCATGCATTATTCTCATTTTCAAAGTAATTGTTGTATATCTCTATATCAGAACAAATATCAAGAGCTATTGCATAATTACGGTTGTTTGTCAGCCTGTTCTTGGTAAAGATTATATCATGACAGTATCTGATTCCAACAGCAGCATTTACTTCGGTATCACTGATGCTATTATCAGTTACCTCTCCTCCCGTACATTGATCAAGGAGAAGGGCTGTGGTATCAGAACCAGATAATACATTTTTGCTGATGGTAATCTGATCTGACTCATCAGCCCTGATACTGCAGTAATTTTCATATATATCATTGTTGGTGATACAGACATCATCAGCCTGTACTACTGCAACTGCAGCTCTGAAATTATCCTCATCATATGCACCGGTAAGGGCGAAATTATCCACGGTTACCCCACCAGAGGTAATAGTTACGGGGTTCCCCTTCTGTTTGGCATCTATTATCGGACGTTTCCCTGCATCAGATATACCAGTCAGGGTAAGCGGGGTGGCAATTGTAACCTCTTCTTCATATCTTCCATATCTGACAAAAACCGTAGCATCTTTTCCTGCTGCATCTACAGCGGTCTGAATTGTGGGATAATCATCAGGAACTGTAATCGAGATTGTCGGCTCAATAATTACATAATCAGGGTTCTGTTTGGTATTGGATCCATTCTCATTGGTAACCGTGAGTTTTACTGAATACCTGCCATTTGACTTATAAATATGAGAGGGATTCTTTTCAGATGATGAGTCCCCGTCACCAAACTGCCATTTCCAGCTGGTCGGGTTACCCTGTGAAATATCAAAAAACTGCACCTGTAGTGGTGCAGCTCCCTTTAGTGGCTGATTCGCTGTGAAATCTGCTTTTGGGACTGTTTTTCTTACCGTATATGCCTTTATACAGACATTCCCATTCGGTACAGTAGATGTAAAATCATCCCAGACCGCTCCGTCAGGACTTACATAACTCTGCCCGGGAAGGGAACGGGCTTTACTTGAATAATTTTCCTTGGGATATTCTACAGCAATCGGATACCCGTATCCGGGTGTATGATACCTGATAACAACTGAAAATTTCTGGCCTTTTGTCACTGGTACCGGGGTTGTAAGGGGGATGGTATGATACCCGGGAACAATGATAGTCTCTTCAATTCCTGATGCAGGTCCCCCTGCTGATATCGGTCCATTATCAGGTGAGAGATATACCTGTATAGTATAATCTGCTCTGACAAGCGGATTGTAAAATCCAACCGCAGAGATTGTTTCATCAGCATCAGATGTAAATACATTTGCACCGTAGGCAGTCTCATCTTCATATCCATAACTCCCGACCCAGCCAAAGGGATCATACTGGTAGACTGCATCGTACTCATCCGTACTGGTCGCCGTAAATCCAGTTATCCTGCTTCCGATACGTGCATCATAATAAGAGACTTTAAAAAATCCATCTTCTCCCCATGCAGTACCCCAGCTATTGGCACAGATAAATGCACCATTTCCAGGGGCAGGCGTCTTAAAATCATCCTTATTAGCATTATCATCCCATCCAACGATAGTAACTGCATGGTTGGAACTTGAACTTTCAGGACAATAGTATGCCGATTTTTCCGGATTGTAATACATATCATCATAGAAGAGTGTGGTATAGAGTGCTCCATATTCCTGTAATGCCCATTTAATGTCATCATTACCAAGTGGTTCAGTTCGTCCGGGGATCATCGGAACATCAGGAACATGCATACTGAGTGGAAGATCTATGGGAGATTCATATGAATAGGGGTTATAAGGGTCAAGATCATCTTCTACCGGGCCACTCCATCTCGTGAAGTAAGCTGCTGCCATGAGATCGTTGCCACCCTTTTTGTAGTCAAAACCATCTGGATTATAGACAGATACTCCGTTTTTAAGATTGTTCTCAGAGAAATCTTTTTCTATCCCGGGTAACAGTGAAGATTCCAGTGAGTTTATGCAGGCAAAATCCCAGCAACTACCGGTCTGACCCTGGTTCTCAATAGCTGGTGCTTTGCCCAGTGTTCGTAGATCATATACCACAGGAAAATCATCTGCAGCGGTAATTTCAAGAGCAGACGTTATTGAGCCTGAATCCACCATAGCCTGGTTGAGCGGAGATTTGCGTAAGGGACCACTGTCATATGGGGGTGTCTCTTGTGCAGAGGCAATCATAGACTGAATTAACAGTGTTTTTTGTGTTGCATATTCAGGACTGTCGGGTGCAAGTGATCCCGTCAGATCAGCAGTCCCCCAAGCTGATAAAAGGAGGCATATTACGATTATCAGTGTTGTATATAGATGATACCGGTTTAACGTCCACATATCTCCTCACCAGATCCCTGGCATGCATAAAAAGATACTCATCCTTTTTATAGCCATAATGATTTTAGTATAGTAATATTCCTTTTTAAATATATAATACTTGCAGATTTTTTTCTTATTGCCTCGCAATTTCTTAATTTTCTATATCACGGCTGAAATACCAGAGATCACGATACTTTCTAAATTAGAACTTTTTAGTCATTCTGCAGGTATAACAACTGGATATCAGAACCACTATATCATCCGTGCAACAAATCTGCTACCGATAATAATATGAAACGATACCGTAAGAACACGGTCCATGAGTGCAATAGCCATTCCTGTAGCAAGAGGAACACCAAACAACGTTAGCATGGCTGCATATCCCCCTTCAACAAGACCCAGACCAGCGACAGAAACAGGTATAAGAGAAAGGGCACTTACAAGTGGCTGTAACAGTATCAAATCTGATATCGGGACATAATAACCGGTTGCATAACAAAGAGTCATAATTCGGGCAGCCTGGAATATCCATGAGAAGAAAGTAAACGAGATCCCAATAAGAAAAAGCTTACGAACCTGGGTTACTTGGGAGATGACTTCATCCAGAGATCGCAGAAAATCAATTAATCGTACAGAACCGGTCCATCCTGCTATCCTGATTGCACGTTCCCGATCCATCCAGAAGAACAATACAGGAGTTGCGAGAAGAAAGATGAGGACTAAAAGGACAGGAATCAAGGTCATGTCATATACAGATGATATAAAAACAAGACCGGTAGTTCCAAGGATGAAAATGACAACAATATCCATATACCGGTCAGCGAGGACAGATACTAACCCAGTATGAATCGGAACTATCCCTTTAAGGGCAAAAGGACGGGATAGTTCTCCGAGTCGTGCAGGTGTGATATCAGATATAAGAACGCCGGCTGCAAAAGCCTGATAAGCTGTCAGGAGTGGAATCTTATACCCCATCTTTGAGAGAATATAACGCCAGCGATACGAGAGGATGAGAAAGGTACAGGCATACAGGAGAAGGGCAACAAGAAGGAGCATGTGGTTCATGGTTACAAGTACAGCAACAACTGATGCAGGATTAACTGAGTACAGCAGAACTGATATAATGAGGAGTGAAAAGAGCAGTCGAGCTATAGTATGTATCTTTTTTTTCTGAAAAATACTTTTGATATCAGATAATCTCATGAATAATCACATCAGGCTATAGTACTCCAGATAAGATGGTAATCAGTCCAAGGACAATACAAAAGAGAGAGAATTTCACTGACCGTGCAAATGTTATCAAAATTTCCATACTCAGGTATCCAATGATTGCTGCAGTTACCACCATGATAAGTCCGATCTCCGGGGTTATTGGTGTAGTTCCCCAATCAAGAATGACAATACCCAAAACAGGGGGAACACTGATTAAAAAGGAAACAGTCAGTGCAATATCCTGGCGTGCTCCTCTGAGCAGGAGTGTTGAGATAGTCATACCAGACCTGGAGATACCGGGTAACACAGAACAACCCTGAACAAGACCAAGAATTATCAGATCTTTTCTTGAAATGGCTTTAATATCCTTAAATCCGCCCCGTTTTGCTCTGAGAATTATTCCGGTTACGATAAGAAGAGCACCAACCA
>Ga0265594_1001339_pt1 | contig 19067 bp, 21 predicted proteins | sample saktaG_11_FD_190147 | JGI IMG/M metagenome (GOLD analysis project Ga0265594, IMG submission 190147) | Saline water microbial communities from Sakinaw Lake, British Columbia, Canada - sak_2011_5_24_80m | ecosystem: Environmental > Aquatic > Non-marine Saline and Alkaline > Saline ... | reverse complement strand
AGGGGTTTACATTGCATTTGGCAGGGCTATGGGATATATGAATGGTCAGTGGCAGGACGTTCATGGAGCTGGGGCGCAGCGCAGTGATCCAAAGATTGGAAACGCCGCCGATTACCCGCAGGGTCGTGGTCCACAGGGAGATGCTATCAGGATTACTAATTATGTACGGATGGTTCGGGATATATCCCCATCTCTGGTAACTCCTTCCTCTTCCTTATCTTCACCTGCAGAAAATCCCTGATCCATATTCAGGCAGAAGTAATCAGTTCAGGATCAGTAGGTGAAACCTTTTAGGATCCTGGTATTTGATAATCTTGTTCACGCAGGGATAATACAGACTATTTGCAAAGGCAGGGATAAACAAATCACATCCCAATGCTGACTCGTTAACCTGGTTATCCCTCCCTGAAAAACCCGGGTTTTGGTTCCAGGACTGCCTGCTGCAGATATGGACGTCATGTTTGGTTTTATGCCACAAATACCCTTATTTCCTATGGATGAAATGACCTTCCCTATCCTGCAAGGCTGGTTCATGTGCAGTCGTTTTAAACAGCCAGTCATGAAAGAGAATTGGTGTAATACATGTTGATACAAGACTCATCAGAAGAACAGCGATATAGAGTTCCTGATGGGCAATCCCAAGGCTCACTGCAAAAAGAGCAACAATCATCGTCATCTCCCCCCGTGGTATCATCCCGGCCCCTACAATCAGCGAATCACGACCAGTCATCCCAAGCAATCGTGCAGCGAGACCACAGCCGAAAAATTTGGAGACTATAGCAATGATAGTCAGAAAAAAGGTGAACAGTAAAACGTCTGTCGTTACTTTATGCAGATCTACTAAAATACCAAGTGAAATGAAAAATATTGCTGCCATCGGGACATAGAGATATTCAGATCCTTTTTTAATACTTTTTGAATGAATCAACCCAACCCGGTGTAAAGATACACCGGCGATAAACGCACCAATGATTCCTGATACTCCTACCATCTCTGCGATAAGAGCATACACAAAGGCGGTCATCAGACCACAGAGAAATACAAATTCAGGATACCTAACCGCAAAATCGCTCCGGTCAACTACAATAATTACTTTTTCAATAATAAAGATCCCAACAAGCCCGGCTATAACGATAAAGAGGACGGGCTTAAATATCGTCCAGATGAGTAAGGAAAAAGTAAATGAGTTTGATATCACTTCAGTCGTGATAGAAAGTGCAATCAGACTTAAGATATCATCAATTACCGCAGTTCCAATGATAGCATTTGCTGATACCGTATGAAGTTTCCCCATCTCTTTAAGGACATTTGCAGTTATTGCAACACTCGTTGCAGTAAGGGCAGTTCCGACAAAGAGAGCACTGACTGAGTCAAAACCCCATGTGATAGCAAATAAGAATCCCACCACCCAGGGGATAATAACTCCAAATAGTGCTATGACCACATATCTGCCATTCAAAAGATCCTTAAAATGAAAATCAAACCCGATAACAAAGAGCATGATGATAACGCCTATCTGCGCAAAGATCTCCACCAGATCGGTATAGGTAATGAGACCCAGAACACTAGGCCCGACTATCAGTCCAAGGATAATCTCACCAACGACAGCAGACTGGTGAATCCAGGATGAGATTATATATCCGCCAATTGCAACCAGCAGTAAGAGTGTCATCTGAAACTCAACGGTCATGAAGAGTGAGATATCGCCATTTATCATCATATATCTTGTATTTTGCTATGGTTACCAATAACCCGCTATGAGGAACACTCATGTGATGAGGAGAAGAACTCCTGACTGGATGATAAAGATACTAGCTCGTTGTCATACAAAAAACTGCCTCCTATGATGGAAGCAGGATAGAAATATAAGAGATAATCTATGATGTAAACCAATTCTACCAACATCATGAGATCTGACTATACTGATATAAATACCGTAAAAGGCGTTTCGATTTGTGATTCATAACAGAATCGGCAGGAAACCCAATTCAGAACTAATTTACCTTAAAAATGTGATACCAGGTGATACATCCATGCTCAAACACATTATGTACGAATGTCACAATAATGATGGTATCTGGACGATGCAACCGATAAAATTAGTACACACGTAAAAAACCTGAAACCAACCTGAATTGATGAGAACTGATACGGTGAATCTTTCACCGGGTCTGTCCCTGATCCGGATAATTATCGCATATGGAATAATAGCCACACATATCTCTCAGTGATAGTTATCTAAAAAGAACGATAATACCAATACATCATCTATACTAAATAAGGTAAAAATGAACAGTATAGAAACTACAGGGGAAAGTTATGGTTATTGAGACAATTCCACCGGCCCTTGGGTTCGGATATGCTTTGATAGTATTTTTTCTTCTTGTCTGGCTGTGGTCAATAGGGAAATTCACCCGTAAAATTGGATTTATTTTCCTTGTTATCTCTACAGCACTGGGATTTTTACTCTTTTCACCAGTTGCACCATATCAGTTGCAGCTTTTAATACTCATGGAGTTCGCAGCACTGGGGGTTCCGGTTCAGATGATATTTTTCGGACTCTGTTTTTTTATCGGGTTTACTATACTCTTTGGCAGGATATTCTGTGGCCATATCTGCCCGATAGGAACATTACAGGAACTTCTCTTTCTAATCCCATTACCAAAATACAAACGAAATTTAAAATCAGCCGCAAAGATAGTGCGGATACTGATGTTTATTCTTATCCTTGTTGCAGGCATAGTATTTTCAGTGAACATACTCGGACTTCTCGGCGTAAAAGACTTTTTTTACCTCAATGTTGCAGGATTTTCATTCTTTGTCTTTAGCATACTGGTTATCCTCGCACTCATAATATACCGACCGTTTTGCCGTTTTATCTGCCCTTACGGCTTTTTCCTTTCCCTTGCAACCATTCCTGGCCTTTTTCAGATTGCTCGAACCGATCTCTGTATAAACTGCGGTAAGTGTGAGCAGAACTGTCCGACTGATGAAGCAAAACAGAATGATAACAAGGCAGAATGTTATATGTGCGGCCGTTGCATGGAAATATGCCCGGTCCGTGGAGCACTTGTGTACCAGAGAAGAAACCGGTAAAATACAATTAAAAAAGAAATTTGCTATTATAGTGCCCTGCATAACGTATTGGAATAATCGCAGTAAAACGGAGGTTATTCCAAGGCGTACACGCCAATCGCACTACATAGGTTAAGGTAAACTTTCCAGAAAGTTTTGCCATTAACTATATTCTTCTAATGTAGCCACAATACGGGCCTGTGCCTGCAGGGCTACGCTATCAGCAGGATCAATTGCAAGTGCTCTTGCGATATCTTGTGCTGCTATATCAATCTCCCCTCCTTCAAGATAGGAAAGACCTCGATACAGGTACGCACGAGAATCATCAGGATTCAGACTTATAGCCACAGAAGAGTCAGTTATCGCTGCTTTATACTCTTCACGGGAATACAGCGTCATTGCCCGGTACAGATATGATTCATAATAGAACGGATTGAGATCTATAGCTTTAGTACAGTCTGATTCTGCCTGCTGATATGCACCCATATCATACCAAATCATTCCCCGGTATAGATATGGCAGATAATCATCAGGATTTAACGAAATTGCTGTTGATTCGTCAGATTCTGCATGACTATAATCAGCAAGAGAATAATACACCAGTCCCCGGTACATGTATGGCAGATAGGCATCTGGTCTGATAGCAAGAGCAGTATCAAGATCAACCAGGGCTGCAGTATTATTGGAGAGAGAATGATACGCCATTGCCCGGTACAGATATGCTTCATAATCGAGGAAGGAGAGATCAATGGCAACAGCAAGGTTTGAAGAGAGAAGATCTTCCTCTTGCAACAGGTAATACGTCTTGTTTCTATACTCAAATGACGCAATGCCTGATGGATTGATATTTATGGTTCTGGCATAGTCAGACACCGGATTATGTTCTTCATACAGGTAACAAATATCTCCATCCCTCGGATATGATGAAATATTGTCTGCATACCGGTTAACGACCTGGTCAAAATTAGTTATATTGTGATTATATCTGTCAATAAAGTAATAGGCATCTCCCCGGTAACGATACGATTTGTAGTCATCAGCGGTAATGTCAATGACACTCAGGAGATCTATTGCCGCAGGATTATAGTTATCAATGAAATAGTACGCATCTCCCTGATACATGTACGCAAGATAATTGTCTGTATTCATCTCAATGACCATAGAACAGTCTGATACCACATCTTCATAGGCATGAAGCTGGTATTGCGCCATTGCACGGTGCATCCAGGAAAGATAATCATCAGGATTCAGGGTTATAGCCTGGGTGAAGTCATCATAGGCAGCATCATACTCCCCTATTTGGTACAATAGACTGCCACGATACAAATATAACATGTAATCATCAGGATTTATTGCTACAGACTGGGTAAAATCATCACAGGCTGCATCATATTCCCCAATTTGGTACAATAAACTGCCACGATACAGATATAGCATGTAATCATCTGGATTCAGATCAATTGCTGCGGTATAATTGGATACAGCTTTATCATACTCGCCACGGGTGTACCAGAGCATGCCCAAAAACTGAAACGGCATGAAATGATCAGGGTTTAGTAAAGAAGCCTGTAAAAAATCCGTTTCTGCACGATCATACTCACCACTGCGATAATATATGCTGCCACGATACAGATACGGGACATCATCAACAGGATTCAGACAGATAGCAGCTGATAAATTTGGTTCAGCAAGATCATACTGCTCAAAAAGGTAGTACTCCCTGCCGGCATTCAGATATGATTCATATGCTGCAGTCTCTGAATATCCAGGTACCTCACAATTTATACCGTCAGATAGTTGTGTATCACCAGACAGTTCAGTGGTAACTATACCGTCTGCAAAAACAGGTACTCCGAAACACATAGATAAAACCACTAAAATCAGTATTCTCTGAAAGATTTTTTGTACATGCATGTTGCACAAATGTACTCTGTGACTATATCAATCGTTCTTTACATGGGATTAACAGGCACGATATTCATTTAGATTACTATTTTTGTAAAAGAGATTACGTTTTTTTGGTTTTTATCTGAATGAATTGAGATGCTATATTACCGTATTGCCGGGAAAGTTTACAACTTGCCTTATGATAACGGCAGTCCTGCCGATTTCGTTGATATCAGAATTGATCCTCTTGAAGAAATTCTCATTTTATATCTTTAAACCAAAAGGCAGTTCTTTTTCGGATAGTAATTCAAAGATTGACAATTTTTCAGCTATTTCTCTTTGGATGTTACCATTCTGGTTACCAGCCGGATAACCTCAATGACCTGGGGATCACCGATATCACGGGGATACGGAAAGGAAACTGGTATCACATCCCTGACGGTTGCCGGTCGGGCAGAGAGTACGATTATCCTATCCGCAAGATATACTGCCTCCTCAGGATTATGAGTAACAAAAAGAAAAGTTGTATTCATCTCATGGCGTATTCTTAGGACCTCGTCCTCTAATTCCATTCGAGTATACGAATCAAGGGCACTAAAAGGTTCATCCATAAGGAGAATTTCAGGTTCAATGGCTAGAGCACGTGCAACAGCTACCCGCTGTTTCATTCCTCCGGAGAGCTGATGAGGAAGTGACGATGAAAATGCCTCCAGGTGAACAAGGAAGAGAAGAGTTGTAACCCTCTTTCGTATCTCTGTTTCTTTGAAAGAACGGATCTTCAGCCGGAGTCCATATGCGACATTATCATAGACTGAAAGCCAGGGAAAGAGTCCATGTTCCTGAAAAACCATAGCAGCATGAATACAGGCAGGTTCGTCACACACACCACTATGCACCATCCCGGCATCTGCCTTCATTAGACCGGCAATTATTCGGAGTACAGTAGACTTTCCACAACCTGAAGGCCCCATCAGGCAGACAATTTCTCTCTTTCGAATGGCAAACGATATGTTGGACAGGGCAGGGTATACTGAGATCCCATCTGAAAAAACTTTGGATATCCCATCAAGAACAAGAATATCTTTCATTCCTTCCCCTGCCAGCTGAAAAACCGTGCCTGACCTATTCTGAAAAAGCAATCCGAAGCGATCCCGATGATCCCAATAATAACCATACCGGCAACGATGACCTGTATCTGACCCAGATTATAGGCATACATAATGAGGTACCCAAGACCTGCACTAGTTCCGGGAAGCATCTCAGCTGCAACAACACACATCCAGGCTACCGCAAATGCCACCCGAAGACCCGTCCAGATGAACGGGAGGGATGCAGGAATAACAACCGTCAGAAATTTTTCTGTTGTTGTAGCACCCAGGGTCTCTGCTACCTCCAGCCAGTGGATCCTGACCACTCTTACCCCATCGAGGGTACTGATGAGAACCGGAAAGAATGAACCAATGAATATGATAAAGATGATCGAGCCAAATCCAATACTGAACCAGGCAATAGCAAGTGGCATCCAGGCTATAGGAGGAATTGGCCTGATAATCTGGATAAAGGGATTCACATAGGTATAAACCTCTTTTGACCAGCCACAGATAAGACCGAGCGGCACAGCTACTATTATCGCCAATAGAAAGCCAGCAAGAACGCGTTCAAGACTGTAAAAGCTGTTTTCAAGAAGAGACGGGCCGCCAAATAACGGTTCTCCCGGTATAAAGAGGATTGAACAAATTTCGCCCCATCCAGGAAGTATGAAATTATTATGGATCTGGTATGAGAGGAGTTGCCAGATGAACAGTATTCCAACAGGGATGACAAGTCCCTTGATAATCTGAGGGAGAGTTATCATGATATTCCTAGAATTAAGGTACCCCATACAACCCGATATGTATATCTTCATATTTTAGTGCTTCACGGATCATCTCTTCCTGAATCGAGCTCTGGGCTGTTGCCAGTATGACCGGTTTATGCTTCTCAGATCTCGTTTTAATCCATGCAATAAAGGTATTCCAGTCAAAGCAGGGTGCCATATCATCGACTACCAGTCCGGATCCCCGGGTATTGACTGACTGAATGACCGATGCATTATTCCCAAACAGTATCTGTAATTCTGCGGGTATACTGCCAAGATATCCCACATCTATGACATCCTGCCCAAGACCAGTCATCACCCCACCCCCCACCTGGCCAGGGATCAGTTGTATATATGCTGCAGTCTGGTTATCCACTATTAGATCACACATGGTCGGGCGTCCGGAATCCCCATCTTCTGGAACAAAACAAAACCCGTATCTTTTGCAGAATGTGTCATGATCCTGAATCGCAACATACAGGGGAGCATAATGATCAGAAGATGGTAAATAACCAATGGTTACATGTGGAGGAATGAGCGGTAGGACTGGTTTTGTACCAGACAACAGATCTTTTCCTGCAAGAGCAACAGATGAGTTGATAAAGGATTTTTTAGATGGATGACAATCTTTTATTTCATCAGCCAGACACGAAAAACGTGTAATGTCAGGTATTGTTGCATCCCCCGTGAAAATTAAATTTTGAAAAGAATGCTTCTCAACATCTGTTGGCTGAAGAGAAAGACCTGCAGACAGTATCGGCTGGGTTCCAAATACCCAGCCTGCAGTTAAATTTACTGCGAGGGAAGGATCTTCTTCTATCCGCTCCATTCCTGCCGTTGTCAGTGCAGAAAGCAGAGCAGCGATGGTGGGATATTCTGCAATGAATTCATTTCGCATGACCAGAACACAACAAGCCGTATTCTTCCATTCCCCTGGCGGGGGGAGAACGGATCCATCGGCAATCTTCTTTCCTATCCCTCCTAACTCAGCAGTAGAAACCACCGGTTCCCAGATAAAAAACCCATCAATCTGACTTGTATTCAAAAGTTGGGGCATGATACCTGCAGATGCATACACGAGTAAGACAGTTGGTTCCCCTGCAAAATCCGTTTTATCCTGGCCAGGTAAAATTGTGAAGAGTGCAATAATGAAAAGAAACAGAGTTCCACATAAAAAAAGAGCATAGCGAAAAAGACTACCTCCCATATGTAGAATTTATCTGTAATACAGAAAAACCTGATGGATATTCTGGTATTTTCTATTCTCTGGTATTAGCAGTATATCTTCTCCTATAGAGAATGACCCGTCATAACCCATCATCCAGGTAATGATTCTCACAGAATGTCAGCAACACTCCCATTGCCAGTTTTTAATGTAATATTCAAAGATCTTTCTTTTGTGATAGTATCTGGGGTAGCACAGACACTGATAGTCGAACCCTTCAGGATATATCTGACCCTATCTCCAACCTGATTTTGCGGAACACTATCAAGCAAAATAGTATAAAGCCGGGTGATAGCATTGGGATCGCCAACCCCGATTTGAATATTCTGAATGCCGGTTGCTCCATTGGCATGAACTGTTGCGTTCCCGGCCGCCGGAACACGGTATGAACGGGGAGTCACATCCCTGATAAGGAAGGGAAGGGCAGTTGCGTTCTGACCAACAGGAACATCTACCTGCCAGGATAGTACAAACCCATCCGGCCTGATTCGTGACATTGGTATTGGCCCCTCCATAGTAAGATTATAATCCCCGGTCCGGTTCACTTCAAAAGCGAGGTTAATTCCAGGAGCAGACAGAGCAAAATCCGCGATTCCGGGACCTGCAGCGATGTGATGCATAAACCGCTTTTGTACTGCATCACTTCCTGCCATCGCTGTCTCAAAGGTTCCCGAATCAACCAGTTGTTCCATCTGTCCAAAGAGTGCCGGATCGACCGGAGCATACAATTCCAGGTAACTCCCATCGGAAAACGCGATTAAGGCATTATGGGAGAAGCCACCAGGGTGTACTCCACCAGGAACGACCGTAAATCCAGCATTTTGATAGTGTTCTATGGATGTATTTAGGTCATAGACAACAATTACGACATGATCAATAAACCATTCATTTCCGGTCAAATCAGAAGGATTCTGATTACCGAAAGATGAAACACTTCCAGAACTTAAGGCAATGGTTACCTGAATTAGAAGAATTCCCAGAAAAAATAAGAAATACACTGATAGACATCTCATAGCATTGGATTGTCTAACTGGGTGATATACCTAACGAACGGTTCCTGCAACTACCTCATAAATAAACTGATTCGGGGGAATTTATTCTCATATGACCTACTAACAACTCAGCATCATATATACCACCTGCTTACTATAACAACAAAGGAATATCGTTCAATTATAGTGCCCTGCATAACGTATTGGAATAATCGCAGTAAAACGGAGGTTATTCCAAGGCGTGCACGCCAATCGCACTACATAGGTTAAGGTAAACTTTCCAGAAAGTTTTGCCATTAACTATATAACTGAAATTCTAATTTGTTTTGTTTGATGGAATTTTAATTTTAGGATGGTACGTGATATATTCGCAATACAAGAATATATCCAAAAAGTCATGTTCGAAACTGATGGCATTACAGATAATACAAATAATAACACCGGTGAATATGATGATGTATCTACTATCTGATACGTAATCTATAGAGAAAAAATATGTAACGGCTGCTGATCAGCAACATTGTAAAGATTATACGAACGTTACAGTATTCGACATATATCCAGATGAAAAAGAGGCATAATGGAAAATGACTAAAACGTTTTTCCATTGCAATCCAGGAATAACTACAATTATCCACTCCAGAGTGTGTGATCGAGAAGAATCTTCAGACCAATTGCAATGAGAATCGTGCCGCCGAGGATATCCACCTTCTTCCCAAGGATATGACCGGCTTTCCCCCCGAAATAGACTCCGATAACAGAGATGAGAGCGGCAACCAATCCTATTATTACTGCTGGCAGGAGAGGATTTACCTGAAGAAATGCAAAACCAATCCCAACTGCTAATGCATCAATACTTGTCGCAATAGCAAGTATAACGACGGGGATGAGATGAAGGACATCAGGAGGGTTTTCATCTTTTTCATCCTTCACACCCTCAATGAGCATTTTTGCTCCGATAATACCAAGTAATCCTGATGCTATCCAGTGATCATAGGCAGATATAAATTCTGCAAATCCGTTTCCAAGAAGCCAGCCGAGTATAGTCATTCCACATTGAAATCCGCCAAAAAAAGTCGCGAGAGTGATAGCTGTTGTGAATCGTGCTGTACGTTGGTTTGCCCCTGCTGCAAATGATACTGCCATGCAGTCCATTGCCAGACCAAGCCCAATCAACACTGAAGTAATGAGTATATCCATGATTAATTATTCCATTGATAATTAACTTTACATTTGAAGAGGAATTTCATCATTTAAGGTAATAAAGGAGAAGGAACATCTTTGGATATCCAGCATAGATAAGTGAAGCAGGGCATATATACAATGATCCTCTCTCCCTCATCCTTTTATCCGGAGCACTGATTCTTGCGTCGTGGATTGTGCCAAAGAAAAGACATATGGTCTTTACGGTTATACTATATTTTTATCTTCATCAGCTTTGTACTATATAAATAAACAGAATGTTTAAGCCTTTTTAGAATTATGATTTCCCTTACATAGCATCTCCTTACTGCTCGTAAAGAATACCTTCTATCGAACACCTTATCTTATCATAATGCTAAATGTTTTAATTTACGTATGAAATGCAACGTATGCAAAGGTGGCTATACAACCCCGGGTACATGCACAAAGAGAGATAACATGAACATGATTGGTGATTTACTGTGTTCCTTTGAGAGAGGATCCCATAATGCCGACCCTTGAGATCGACTCTGTTAAAGGTCTTTCAACAGACGAAGCTGCTGAAAAGTTAAGGACTGAGGGATATAATGAACTTCCCGGGTCAAAGAAACACGGCATTTTCAACATAATCGGTGAAGTTATCAGAGAACCGATGTTTATTCTGCTGGTCGCAAGTGGTCTTATCTATTTTATCCTTGGTGATGTTACCGAGGGTATCATGCTGATGAGTTTTGTGTTTGTCATCATTGGCATCACGGTGTACCAGGAGCAGAAGACCGAAAAAGCATTAGAATCGCTGCGAAATCTCTCCAGTCCCCGGGCGCTGGTTATCAGGGACAGTGAACAGAAACGGATTGCCGGCAGGGAAGTAGTAACCGGTGATATGCTTATCCTTGTTGAAGGAGACCGGGTACCGGCTGATGGTATCCTCCTCTCCTCCAACAATGTTTCTGTTGATGAGTCACTCCTGACCGGAGAATCGGTACCGGTCAGAAAAATTCCGTGGACAAAAGGAGCAGAGACAAAGAGGCCGGGCGGTGATGACCAGCCTTTTATCTATTCAGGAACTATGGTCGTGCAGGGCCAGGGTCTGGCAGAGGTCAGATCTACAGGTGCCAAAACCGAAATGGGCAAAATTGGCACGATCCTACAGACGGTGGAACGGGAAGATACCAGGCTCAAAGGTGAGATATCACGGATTGTCAGGTCAATCGCCATCGTTGGCATCTTCCTATGCGGTATCATCATAGTCGTGTATGGCATTAGTCAGGATAACTGGACATCCGGGCTCCTTGCGGGAATAACCCTTGCGATGGCAATTCTACCTGAAGAGTTCCCGGTAGTGCTGACAATATTCCTTGCCCTTGGTGCATGGAGAATATCCTTAAAACATGTACTGACCCGTCAGGTGCCTGCGATAGAGACCCTTGGTTCGGCAACGGTGCTGTGTGTGGACAAGACCGGAACGCTTACCGAGAACCGGATGACAGTCCATACCTTTTTTGCCGGCGGGCAGATGTGTGAACACGATGCCACGGGAAATAATTCAGTACTTGATATCTATCACGAATTGGCCGAATTTGCTATTCTTGCATGTAAAAAGGATCCATTTGATCCCATGGAAAAAGCATTGATCCAGTTATCAAAAGGGAATTTTGGAAAAACCGAACATATCCATACCGGATGGGATCTTATCGTTGAATATCCACTTTCCCCTGACCTTCTTGCAATGTCAAACGTGTGGCAATCTCCTGAGGGTAATGACTATATTATCGCTTCAAAAGGGGCTCCTGAGGCAATTATCGATCTATGCCATCTTAATGAGGAGAAACAGCAGGCACTTGCTGAAAATATCAATACAATGGCAGCACAGGGGCTTCGTGTTCTGGGCGTAGCAAAAGCCTCATTTATGTTACCAAAACTACCTGAAGAGCAGCATGATTTTACATTTACGTTCCTGGGACTAGTCGGATTTGCTGATCCGGTCCGTCCACAGGTAGCAGATGCTGTACGGGAATGCCATACCGCAGGCATCCGGGTAATTATGATAACAGGTGATTACCCCCTCACTGCCCAAAATATCGGGCGACAGATTGGTCTTGACCACACTGACCAGTATATCACCGGCTCTGAACTTGAAACAATGAGTGAGGATGAGCTCAGAACAAGGATCAGTACTACAACCCTCTTTGCAAGAGCAGTTCCTGAGCAGAAACTGCGGATAATCAATGCCCTCAAAGCCAATGGTGAAGTTGTTGCCATGACCGGTGACGGGGTGAACGATGCACCGGCTTTAAAATTCGCAGATATTGGCATTGCTATGGGAGGGAGGGGAACTGATGTCGCCCGTGAATCGTCCTCTCTCGTTCTCTTGGATGACAACTTCACGTCCATAGTCTCTGCAGTACGGCTGGGACGGAGAATTTACGATAACCTGAAAAAAGCGATGGCATATATCTTCTCCATCCATGTCCCTATCGCCGGGATGTCACTTATTCCCGTACTATTCAATATGCCGCTGGTTCTGCTACCGGTGCATATTGTCTTTCTCGAACTGATTATTGATCCCGCCTGTTCTATCGTATTTGAATCAGAAAAAGAAGAGAAGAATGTGATGAACCGTCCGCCCCGGCATAAAGAGGAAAGCCTTTTCACAAAAAAGACCCTCGCACTCAGTCTCCTTCAGGGATTTGTAGTATTAGCTGTGGTCTTAATCATGTACGTGAATGCTCTGAACAGAGGCTTTAGCGATGCAGAGGTGAGAACCCTGACGTTCACAACCATTGTTATTGCAAATCTCTGCCTGATTCTGACAAATCGATCATGGTCTGAAACCATCATAAGAACATTGCGTACACCAAACAGGGCAATGGCCTTTGTGTTTGCAGGAACGATATTCAGCCTAATTCTTGTCCTCTCCATCCCAGCACTTCAGGATCTCTTCAGGTTTGGATCAGTACCATTCGTTGATATCATTACATGTATACTGGCTGGTATCATGAGTGTCATCTGGTTTGAATGTTACAAGTACTGGAACACACGATCAGTGGTGGAGAGATGAAGATCATTGAGGGAAAAAAACCTGGGCCTTAGTAAATTACTCAGCCCAGGGACGCAATATGATATATCAACAGTTTTGGTCAGGAAAATGATAATTATACGAAAGGGAACTATCTAACACCTGATGACGGTCTTGATACCATGGTAAACAGGATTCAAAAGAGAAACGAGCCATGATTAAATCGCAGAAATCACCGGAGTTTTTCCCGGACCACCGTGGTCAGGTGCTCAATCTCATCAAACCGAGGATCTTCCATCCCGGCTTTTGTTATTCCGCATTCGGTTGCAATCAGGTGAATGTCAGGCTCATACCCCTGTTCCTGCACCTTTTTTTTCCCGCAACAGTCAGTACATCCGTCAACGACAACAATTTGCTCTGCATAGGTGAGTGCATCTAATAGCCGCTCCGGATCACTCCGGGCAGAAAGACAGAGTTCTATCAGACCCGGGCATCGCCGGATGAGCATCTCTCCTGTCTTCGCGGTGAGTTTACCGGTATTTGATATCCCGGAACAGGTGATCAAGGTTATATCTGAATCGTCATGCATAATTAAAAGGTTAGATCAGCAGTATCTTTCACCACAACCACAGCTGCCTGAGTATTTCTTCTTTTCAGAGCCAGACTCATCCCGTTTCCCTTCCCCTTTCCATGCAGCAAATACAATAGTTTCCACCTGATCCAAACTGAACGACCGGTCACTACTCTTCTTTTCAATACCCATATCCGTAACCATCAGGTGCTGATGGACCGGAACTCCGGCCAGCTCTACGATCTTTCTGGTTCAATTCATCCCGCACCCATCTATTGCCACAACTTCGTCCACTTCCTTCGCCCGCCCGGCAAGAGATTCCGAACCCGGTGACAAAAGCGGTGCAGACAAAGGCACAATACCCCCCGAAAGAGAGCTGGATGGCTGCCTGGTTTGAGATCTGGCCGGTGTTTGCCTGTCCTATACAGGGAAAAATCACCCTGCTTTTTTCATTACTACCGCAGGAACACGGAGTCTACCCTGCCATCAGGCTCTCTACTTAAGAATCTCAACGATCTCATTCACGGTCGGAACTCTTCCGGCGATTTGCTCTTCTCCATCCACAAACAACGCCGGAGTCATCAGAACTCCACGGGTAATGATCTCGTTCAGATCCTCAATTTTTATAACTTCTACCTGAATTCCTGATTTCTTAACCGCTTCATTCACGTTGTCATACATCCGTTTGCATTTCGTGCAGCCGGTTCCCATTATTTCTACCTTCATCATTTCACCAAAATTTGAACTTTTCTAAATATATTTGACTTGCATTCAGTATCTATCCTTGTGATACACCCCAAGGGTAGCCTTACAATATGCTTCTTTGGCAGCCTTTAAGATATAATTATACACCTTTACCTTCTTAAGCAGGGTGTCTTGTACCTGTTCATAAGAGAGATCCATCTCTTTTATCTGCAACAATCCCGTCAGGTATCAGGATAGCAGTTGGCACCCCGTTTATGGGAACCTGGCGAATCTGTCGCATTGCATCTGCCTGACAACAGAAAATATCCAGGTTCATCTTGTTACCCCAATACATTTCCAAAAACAAAGCCGGCAAGAGTCGAGAAGACGACAACCAGTACTACATACACCCCTGTTTTCTTCGGTCCCATGACCCGGGAGAGGACCATCAGGCTCGGCAGACTGATGGTGGGGCCAGTCAGAAGCAATGCAAGGGCAGGTCCCTTCGCCATGTTGCCGGAGAGATACCCGAGTGTTGTTCCAATTACAGGAACTTCAAGCAGGGTTGGCATATAGAGGATAGCTCCGATTATTGCAGCAATAAAGTTCGCAGACAGGGAATTGTCCCCGATGAACGGCCGGAATGTCTCGGGCGGAAGGAAGTACGAAAGCATACCGAGTGCAAACGTTCCAACCACCAGGAGGGGAAAGATCTTCAGAGTCAAATCCCATATTTCATATCCCCACTCGGTGACCTCATCACGAGAGAAGTAATAAATGAGCAGGAAGGCAACCGCCATTGAGAGGATGTAGACAATCAGGAGTCTTAGGAAGAGGTCAATATGAGACGTGGCAGAGAGAAGAATTGCAATCAACAGAATAAAGAATGTTACCCCTACCCATCGTGGTCGTTCATCCTCTTTAAAAGACGCCCGCGGATTCTTCCGTGCAACTTCGCGGACTTCATCATCATGACCGGTAAAAATAATCGCCATCAGAAGACCGATGACAATAGAGAGCACAATCGCTGCTAAGGCCCTGGCAATTCCAATATCAAGACCAAGCACATTGGCGGTGTAGACGATGGCAAGAATGTTAATTGCCGGTCCGGCATAAAGGAACGTTATTGCAGGCCCGATTCCACTACCCTTCTTCATGATCCCGGCAAACATCGGCAGGATGGTACAACTGCATACAGCGAGCACCGTCCCGGATACCGAGGCTACTCCATAACTTACCGATTTCTTCGCATCAGGACTAAAATATTTCAGGATGGCATCTTTCTTCACAAATGCTGCAATTGCTCCCGCAATGAAGAATGCCGGGATAAGGCAGGTGACCACATGCTCAGAGAGATACCCGTACAGGGTCGTCCACCCACAAAGCAGGGTTCCTACCAGAATATCAATCATAATCTTCTCACAGTTTCTCCTTTATACCAGTTATTCTGTCTTTTGAAATTGTTCTAAACATTACAGTGGGGATACTACAAAGCCCCCCACGCAGTGTCATTCTTTGCATGAAAAACTTCATTCCTATATCACCAGGATCAAATAAGCACTATCCTGATGAAACGAAAAGGGACGTTTCAAAGAATGACGGTATACATGGCAGACTATTTTTATCTCAATTGATTTTTCCATGTAATTGGTTTGTCAAAGTGTTTCAACATTTATTGAAATGGTCCCTGGAACTATTTAAGGATACGCATACCACAGAAATTGTGATCAAAGATTCAAACACCTTGAACAGCGTTACTTGATAGTTACACGTAATAATTCATTACACTACTGGATGTATTCACCAGTTCTTCTGCAAACTCTCCTATCGTCGTACATGTCCGACATCCATTAGTCAGGTGAAATTGATAGACTTCTACCTTTTCTACGGCTGATAAACCAGAATAATCAGTATCAGCTGCTGAACACATGGCAACGTTTACCATGAGTAAAAGAGCAGTAATCAATATGTTTTTCATGAAAAGAGCATTTTTCTCTTTACAAATTTTTATCGTAGATTAACTCCATTCATATAGCGTAAATGAAAAGGACACCGTAAGGAATCAGAGAGATAAAATGGTGTGTGTCAACAAATGCAATATATCGTGGGTAGATCGGATTATCCTCACCTGCCGTAAATTCAATTAAATTTGAAATAACTAAATACCTTTTAAAAAAAGATTTCCGGTAAAAAAGTGATTTGACTTCTTATTTTACAGAATGTACGCATTCAGGGTATAATACATCCCGATGATAACAAAGATAGAAGCGACAATACGGCGAAACCACCGCTCGGCTAACTGAACTTTATTCATTATCGTACTACACCGGCCAATTCCCAGGGAAAGAAGAGCCGCAAAGACGATTACAGGCAATCCGGTAGCAATCCCGAACACAAGGGGTACTCCAATAGGATCCTGCACACTGAGAGCCAGTGGCATGAGCATCCCAAAGAAGAGAACTGCGCTGAACGGGCAGAAACTTATGGCAAAAAGAATGCCCAGGAGGAAGCTACCAAAAAATCCTTTCTCAACCAGTTTTTTTGATATTCGGCCTTTGAATTGTGACAGTCCGTCATGCTCAAACCGGATGCCTATCGGGATAACTTCGAGCATGAGGATACCACATATCAAAAGGACCGGGCCGAGGAGAAGAAAACCGTATTGCTGGAGGAATAGGGAGATGGACTGCATCTTCAAACCGCCCAGGACAATAAGAGCTGCTATTGCAACATACACAAAAACACGACCAAGAGTATAGAGAAAACCAATGAGAAATGTATGCTTTCCGGAAGTCAGGGTTCGTGAGATGTATGCAATAGCAGTGATGTTGGTCGCAAGCGGGCAGGGACTAATCGCCATCATCAATCCGATAAAAAAAGCTGCCACGAGGGGTATGTCACTACTACCCATCGTCTCCATGAAACTCATCAAACCGTTCAGGATTGATCACCCTTCAGGAGCGGATCGAAAATATCGCACAGGACCATCTCATATTCTTCTTTATCATCGATACAATACCATGCCTGGACAATATCCGCTTTTGCAAAGGAGTCTTTGGTATGCACTCCAATCATCAAAGATGAGGTGGAGACTTCATACATCTGTACCAGTTCTGCATTCTTTGGATCCTGATAATTGACATGGCCAAAGATAAGTTTCCCAGACGCCAGCTCATCGGGGTAATACGTATTGGTTACATCTTCAGCCATGTCACCGAGTTTTTTGCAGGAGTAACACTGCTGATTCCCATGGAAATGATAGAGTTCAACCAGCGTTATCCCGGAAAGCGTCGGAGATGCTTGTGTTGTGTTCGTTCCTGCCTCAGTCCCGGTACATCCTACTGACAGGCATATCAGAAGGAGACAGATGAGAACTGCTCCGGTGAAAATAGAATGTGAGCTTTTTATCATAGAGAAATCTCCTGGTTACGCGGACATCACAAATGTGAAGAATATTTCAGGTATAGGAATACGCCTTTAACTGTTACAAACTTTTTTGAATTACTCATCTGAACTGATGAGAAGATTATCAGAGGTGAGGAAAAGGAAAGATAACATCAGATAGATCTGCTTTATTCACAACCATATCTGATTTGAAGGGAGGGGAAAAGTTACATACAAAGACATACCTTTATAACTTAAGCATAACCGGACTTCAATCATAACACCAACCACTGGTGCAAGGGTAGCCCAAAGACACAACGAAAATAGTTGCCGTGGCTGTCGCATCCTTAAATGATTGGACACACCGATAAAGCCAGAAAACGTATGAGAATATAGAAAATGATGAGATTTTCAGAAGATTTTAATCTATATCAGTTACGTGTTATGGGATCCATACAGAGCGAGAGGGCAAGGCTCCCCCGGTCGGTAATCGTATAAATAATCCAGTTTCCCTGAGGAGAACCTGAAATCAGGTCAAGTGTGCTGAGTTTTTTTAGGTGATAAGAGAGTCTGGTATCTGATATTTGTAGGAATTCCCGAATAATGCATACACACAGGGGTTGTATTGAGAGTAATGAAAGAATTTTGATCCTGAAGGGATCTGACAGTGCCTTAAACAATTCTGAATTTTTCAAAATCATCTCCGGAGACATGATGAGATCAAAAAGACCCTCCATCCCACCGTTCCGACAAAGGCATTCCATAACTTTTGGGGGAATATTTTGTGGAATTGCAGGTATTTTTTGTTCCCTGCAGTCAGCACGTTTCATTGTATATTGTACTCTTTCTGATAAGGTATAGGAGATTCGGTTGAAATTCAAAATGGTATAGAGAATAACCCTTCTTATAACCAATGTCAAATAACGCGTTATCGACACTTCAATCCATTCTACTGGAGAGCCCTTCTGAAATCATCCATGATGCCACCATTCAAAGGTTAAAAATCTCTATTAATCAGAAGGCATCCTCTTCAATAAACCGGAAAAGCTTTTTACAGGCACTACAAGTGGATCTCATTACGCCAGAAGATGTCATTATTGACCCCTTTAGCGTATGTAAATCTTTTACTCGATCAATTCCCCGGTGTAATAGTATAGTTCCATTCACCATGAAATTCATTTTGATGAATC
>Ga0265594_1001338_pt1 | contig 19094 bp, 15 predicted proteins | sample saktaG_11_FD_190147 | JGI IMG/M metagenome (GOLD analysis project Ga0265594, IMG submission 190147) | Saline water microbial communities from Sakinaw Lake, British Columbia, Canada - sak_2011_5_24_80m | ecosystem: Environmental > Aquatic > Non-marine Saline and Alkaline > Saline ... | reverse complement strand
AACTTCCTTTATTGCATCTTCATCAAACAAAACATAAGTTTTATAATCTTGATTAGGCCATGCTCCAATTTTAAGATTATCTATCACTGCTTTTGTTACATAAAATTCTCCTAATTTTGTGTCAAAAGATAAAAGAGTATTCTCATCTTCAAAACCCCCAACTTCATTAAATTTATAATCTTTACCATTTTCCTGAATCACATATCCATTTATAATATTTCTATTATTATTACCAAATGCAACTATAAGTTCATCCCCTTCTACATTAGGAATTCTTATTGGTTTTTTTATAATTCCTTCATCAGGCGGAAAAATTAATAATATTTTATCTTTTAAAATAACTTTTGTATCTTTCTGCAATTCATATTCATAATTTCCAAATTTATATTTTGTACTTGAACCCTCTTCACCTCCAACAGTAAATTCTGCTCCTGTTAATTTTCCATCTTTAAAAACAAATAAAGAATCTTTTTTCAAATTTTCAAATTTTCTTTTTTCAGTTTCCTTTCCATGTTTATATTCTATTGAAGCACCATCATCTTTAGCAATGACTCCTGTTCCAATATTCTCCCCCCTTATAAGATTTTTTTTATTATCATACAAACTAGGATAATTTTCAGGAGAACCCAAAGGTATAAATTTCCCATCAACATTTAAAACAACCCCTGCAGATTTACAATTTTCAGTATAAAGATTCTCATCATCATCAAAACCATAATATGTTCCAATATCAGCTCCCCCTCCACCAACAACCCCCCCAACAACCATTAAAATAATACAAACTCCTAAAATTAATTTAAAATTCATTCTTCAAAAACAAGATACTTATTTGCAAAATTAAATATCAAATCATCCTCATTTATCTTTGAGTTCTTATCAACAATAGTTAATATAACTACTCTATCATCATAATCTAAAAGATTAATATCAACGTCATTTATCAACCCAACCTCATTAATCAAAAAAATATCAACACTATCTGGAATATCCATTTGATTCAGGATTATATCAAAAGCAGAACTATAAACAATTCCAAGTCTAACAGGAATATCAACTTCAAAATTCTTAAATGTATAAGAATTTTCACCTTTTAAAATACTTAAAGGATAATTTAATTTAATCTCAACATTTTCATCTAAAATTTTTGTTTCAGTTTTTAAATCCTGAAACTCAACTTCAAAATCAGGAAAATCAATAAAACCATTTATACAAAAAATTAAACTATCTTCAATATACAAAGAAATCTGCTCTTCAAATTTTTCTTTAGATGGCATAAGATTCTTACCTTCATATAAATAATAAGGAATTCCATTATCTAATGATAAATTAGGAGAAACAAAATATCCTCCTTTTTTACTAGTATAATCTATTGCTTCATATCCAGTTTTTTTTAAACAATCTTCAACAAAACTATAAATTGGCTGAACTTCTGGATTTACTTTTTCTTTTTCAAAAATTCCACTCCTGACTCCAAACCAGATACCAACAACTACAATAATTAAAATTCCTATAATAACAAATATACTAATCTGTCCTCTTTTCATAAATTAAATAAAATAACTTAATTAATAAAGATTGTGTTTTAAAGATTCATTCAATAACAATCTCAAAATTTAATCTTTATAAAAACTATTATCCTCAAAAACTAAAATCCCATTCATCTTCATCAATATTTTCTTCAATAATTGAAAGTGAAGGTCTGACAATTATTGAACAAACATTTGGATTAACTTGATTATCATATTCATCCTTGCATCTTATATAATAATTTCTATTTAAAACCCATTCTCCAGTATGAACTTCTTTATCATCACTTCTCATTTCAATTCCAGACTCTATTTCAAAATTACAATCTTGATTAGAATAACTACACTCTGCTTTTTCATTTGTAATTATTTTCAAACCATCTTCTCTATAAACTCTAACAATCAAAGGAGATGTTCTATCTGTTTCAACTTTAAAGCTAGTTGAATCATAAACAGCATTTCCACCTAAATCCAAACACTTAAAATAATAAACATAATCACCTGCAACTAAATCCTGCCTTTGAGTATGTTCATTTGATTTTGTTTCATGAAACAAAACATAATCTTCTTCTCTCACAGGTTCTTCATTATCCTCATCATTATAATAATAACATAAAGCTTCTCCATCTTTATAACCATTATCTGTGTTTATTCTCAAATAAACAGGAATACTATCTGTTGCACCTTTTATAGTTGCATCAGGCCCTATTTCTAAAATATTCAAAGGTTGTGTTCCAATCACACTATAAACATAACTCTGCTTATTTTCATTTCTATCTCCTTCTTCAGCCCATGGCTGGTCTTTACATTTAAAATAATATTTATTTTCTTCTCTATCTTTAATTCCAGTTAATTTAACCTTACAAGTATAAACATTTTCATTATTCATTTCCCAAACATTTACAGAACAACTCATTTCACTTTCCATTGCATCATAATCCCTGTCTTCCCCGCTCCACTTGCATTTAGCAGGTTCATTAACATAAACTTCTAAATCCAAGTTTGTTTGATTAAACTGAACAGGATTTCCACTTTGGATATTTGTATTTACAATTAAAGGAGGAGTTGTATCAGGTCCTTTTTCAACACAAAAACTAACAGAATAAGCATCTTGATTAAAATTACCATTTGCATCTTGACATCTTATAAACAAAGTATAATCTCCATCATTTTTTAATTCAGGAGCAGCAGAATTAATTGCATCAGGTCCTGGCAATGACAATTTTTCAGTATGATTATATTTATACAAACCATCACCTCCTAAATAAAACTCCATATTATCAAATCCAGCTCTTGGATTTTCTTTTGTTCCTGCAATTAAATTATAATCTATTTTACATTGAGAAGGTTCATTAGTAATAATTGTAAACTCTAATGGAAAAAATGCCCTTATACACTCTCCATTTTTTTTATTAATAACAACTCCTGTTGCAGGAGGCCTAATATTATTATCTGGCTTAAACACATGTTCTTTACTAACTTCAACTAAACTAATCAAAGGAGAATTAACATCATGAGGATTTAACCAAATACATTTTTGCTCAGGAGTTCCTGCATCAATAATATCACAAGCTTGTCCAAGACTCTTGCACATATATTCAGAACAATGTTCAAATTCATTACATACCTGGCAATTTTCACCTCCAATAGGTGCTTGCCAAGGCAGACAATAAAACTCAACAATTTGCTGAGATTTTTTTGAATATGTCATTAAAAATATAATTGTTGCAACAGTTAATCCAACAAATATCCCAGCTGTTTCACTACCACTCATAGTTTCCACTATTCCAGCAACAGCTCCACCAATTCCTCCTGCTATTGAACCATATAAAGCACCATTATCTCCTCCTGCTAAAGCACCAATTGTTCCAAAAATACTTGCACCTATTCCCCCTTTCATTATCATTGCTTTCCAACCAAGACTTCCTGTTCCTCCACCAGGAGTTGTATCAGGCCCTCCAGGAACATCTTCACCTCCTCCTAATCCTCCTCCTTCATCTTCTTCAGGATCTTTATCATCTAGAGAATGATCTGGTGAAGTATCATCATCAAGGTTAGTTGGATCACCTCCTGTAGTAAATTCCTCTCCCTCAGGTTCACTACTAATACCTCTTGGGATAGTTGTCGCAGTGGTTGTCGGAATAGGATCAGTACCACTAACAACCCCAATCATATAACTAAAAGCAACAACAGCAACAACTAAATTAAATATTAAAAACATAGCCCTCATACTTACAAAAGCCTTTTTCCCAATCCTTTTTTTATTTTTCATTATCATCTTCTTTTATCTCTATATTTCATTCATTAAACATCTGTTCATCTTCACCACCTGTCTGAGTACCTTCAAATTCTTCATAATCATCTCCAATTTCATCTTCAGATGTTACTGCTTCAACACTTGAACTTTCAGAACTTTCTTCTACATTTTCTAATAATCCTGTTTGAATATTTTTTCTTTTTCCATTTTGCTTCCAGACAATTCCATCATCAGTATAATCTCCTATAAAATTAGTATGCGCCCCACAATCACCTAAGCTCATACAAACCCTATTCATATTATCAACCCATTTTGTTTCTAAAACATCACAATTTTCCTTACATTTTGGATCTCCAAAAAGACCTGCTTCAAATTCAACAACTTGTTTTGAATTTCCTAAACTACAAATTGATTTTGCATTTCCATCACTCCAAAATTCTAATCCAGGAGGATTTTTAGGCAGACAAATATATCCCCCTTGAACAATTCCTACACTCTTTTTTTCTTCATCTTGACTTGCAAGTTGTTGTGCCTCATTTTGACTTGCACTCCCATCATAATGAACACCTTTTACCCAAAAACAATCTCTTTTATCAGTATTTAAACAACTCTCTTCTGTAAACTGATCAATGCAATCTGTCCATCTATTTACTCTGCAAGCAGCTTCTGTAAAATCACCAAATCCTCCTCCAAAACTTTCTTCAATACAAACATCATTTCTAAAATCAGCACAAGGTTCTATTATTTCTTCTCCATGCATACATATATGCCTAAAATATCTACTCCCAGCAGGGTCTAATCCATCGTCATTTTCAGTTCCTCCAAACTCACACCATGATTCTCCATTTCTATAATTATATCCATTTAAAGTATTATAACAATTTAAATCCCTGCAATAATAATCTCCATAACTTGCATCACCTTCACCACAAATACTTCCCATTAAATAATCACAATTCCCACAATTCTTTGATTTAATATTTCCTTTATCATAACCACAAGATTCACTTTTATGAAAAACCCTCTGCCAATAACTTGCATCTTTTGAATATATCCTATTAGCATCATAAATATTTGCAGGATTTCCGCAACTATCTTTAAAATAAACCTCATCTTCTCCTTCAACACACATTGTTTTTCTTGTTGGCCCGCAACTTGTAGCTAATTCATCAGCAGAACATAGATAATCTTTAAAAAATTCAGCCTCACCTGTTACATTTCCACTTTTTTTAGAACCAGTACATTCAGCTCTTGTTGTAAAAGTGCATGTTCTTTCACCTTCAATTTCAAAAACACAAGCTCCTTTATCTTGAGCATGAGCAAGTAAAATACATTCAGCTTCATTACCAATATCTCTTTTAAAATTAGTTTCTAAACCATAAATTCTTGACAATCTTTTGCATCTTGTTAATGTAACAAAACTTGCCTGGTCTCCTAAAACACAACATCCTAAATCACATTGAGCAACATTACACTCTTCATCATCTAACCAAGTACCACTTGAAATTTCACAAACTTTTTGAGGAGTATTTTTCATACACAATCCTTCTTCAGAATCAACACAACACCCTAATTTACAAAAACTTGTTGCATCACAGCTTGTTGGTGTTTTCCTATAACTCTCATCACAATTTGCTTCTTGTGTATTCTGACACCATGCTCCATACTCTGTTTTCTCACAACAAGCATTATATGCAGGCCAATCACTTTCAGCAACAACTATATTTACAAAACTTAAAATAATCATAAATAAGATTAAACTAATCACAGTTTCTCTTATTATTTTTTTATTTATTTCTTCTTTCATCTTAAACCCATCCAGGAGGAATAGGGATACTCCTCACAGCAAAAATAAACTGTTCTAAAGATACTCTATCAGTTAAAACATAAATTTTTGTTTCATCTCCTTGTTTTATTTTCTCAACTTTTAAATTATGATTATTAAACATATAAGTTGTTATTTCAGAATCTCCATATTCTGCTTCTAAATTTGCTATTGAACTTACAATCATTATAAATTCATATAAACTAGACCCAACAGAAGTTTTAATATTTTTATATGCTTCAATAAAATCTCCTTTTGTAATTTTTAAATCAAGTTCAATATTAACTAAAACATCTTCAGGAACAATCTCAATATCAATCACAGGCTCCTTTAAACTAACACTGCTTCCTTTTCTTTCTAACGACTCTTTAACAGACTCAACACATCCCTTAACCTCAGCCTCAATATAATCTTTTAATTCATCTTCAATAATATTTTTTAATAAAGGTTTTTGCATTACACATTTTTGAAAATCTTCTTCTGTGTAGCAAACATAATCTACTTTATGTCCTTCATATAAATAATAATTTTCAGGCTCAATAGTTCCCCCTTGAAAACTCAATATACCAATGCCTTCTTTTAATGATTCTTCTGCACAATATCTTATTTCTTCAACAGGAGTTCTTCCTAAAAAAAATGTCCTTAAATCTTTCCCCCTCATAAACAATAAAATTAATATAATAAGTATTGCTATGCCTAGTATAATAAATATTGTTAGTTGTGCTTTTTTCCCTCTTTTTATTTTCATCTTTCCCATCTTTATAACATCATTCTTATTTATAAATTTATTTAACCATCTCTTTAGTAAAATCCTTATTTTTGTTTGTTAATTTTTTATCTTATTATTTAGCCCCTTTGATAGGATAAAAAATTAACTTTTCTGCTTTGTATTTTTTTAGTAGGATTTCACATTTAGCCATAAGGCCTTATCTTCACCCTCTCTCCTTTATTTCCATAATCATCTGCACACTGAACATAATAAGTTTTTAATCTCCATGGTCCATAATGTTCTGTCCCATATGAACTACCCATGCTTGTAGCATTTTCAAAATTAAAATTCATTTTAAAATCATATTTACATTCAGCTTCTTCAGAAGTAGTAAGTTTCAAACCATTATCATAATAAATCCTTATTATTCTTGGTCCAAATTTATCAATCTTCACATCAAAACTAGTTGAGTTCTCAGCAATATTTCCAGCAGCATCTTCACACTTAAAATTCAAAGTATATCTTCCTTGTCCTAAACTTGTTAAATCATAATCATGTAAACTTGAACCATTTCCATCTTCATATAAAAATTTATCACTATAACTATTTCCTTCCCATTCACAAACTGCTTTTCCATTTTTTGCACCTCCAGAAGTTTTTAATCTTAATTTTGTATTAACTGGTTCAACATTTGAGATAATTACTTCTCCTTTTTCTGGGATTACATCATCAATAGATAGTTTAGAATCAGAGGTATATAATTCATAAATATAACTATCTACCATTGTATTTAAATTTTCAGAAGTATCTCTGCATCTAAAATAAAATCTAGTATTTTTATCTAATTCACTTAATGTTGCATTGCATTCCCATCCAAATTGAGTAAATTCAGCAGGGTCTGTAACACAACTCATCGAATTCTCCATCTCATCGAATTCTTTATCTTCTAAACTCCATTTACATTCAGAAGGCTCATTAATGTAAGCTTTAATATTTTTTTCTTTTACACCATATTCAAGATAGGAATTTTTTATAGGATTTGTAATTATTACCCTTGGAGCAGTAAAATCAGGACCAGGATTAATACATGTTTTAATATGATATGCTTCAGGATTAATCCTGCCACTTGCACTCTTACACTTAACATAATAATCTATTTTTCCAAGTTCTACTATTTGTTCTTCAGTTAAATTATATTTATTTTTAAAAGCTTCAGGATTTGGAAAAAACAATTTCAACATATGGGCAGGCAAAATATAATTTCCTTTTATCCCAAAAAAATCTCCCATTTCATTATAATCTTGTTTTGGATCTGTTCCAATTTTACATTTTGCAAAAGGTTCAACTTTAATTCCAATATCAACAGTTGAATAAGCTTCAATACATCCATTATTAGTTTCATTAACTACTTCAAAACCATTTTCTTGAACATTATGATATTTAAATCCTTCACTAATTGCAGTTTCAAAAGGAGTTATTACAGGAATAGTTTCATTAACAGGCTTGCTCACACATAATTCATTTCCAGTTCCTTTATTAATAAAATGACATAACTGCCCTAAACTTTCACATCTATATTCAGTACAAGGAAAACTAACTTTATTACACTCATTACACTTATCACCCCCATCAATAGGCTCCCATTTCACACAACTAAAATAAACATGTTTATGAACTATTATACAAGGCATAAACAACAAAAAAGCAAGCATAGCTGCAAGCATTGAAAATATAAGGCTTTGTGTAATAACAAAAGCAATTAATCCTGCTAACATTGCAGCAACCATTGAAAAATCTCCATTTGCAGGATCTTCTCCTGGTTCTATTTGAGCTTCAATTCCTGCCTTTGTACTTGAAATAGCACTAGTATATCTTGCAAAACCAATAGGGTCCATTGCAATATTTCCTAAGCTTCCTCCAATAGAACTTGGGTCTTCTAAATCTTCTGTTAATATTTTCAACAATAAAGGAGAACCATAAGCTCCTGCACTTGTAAGTAATTCTTTTTCAAATGCAGATAAATTAGAATTCTCCTCTCTTTCAACAGTAGGCAAAAGTTCTGGATTTAATGTATTAAAAAAATCAAAATCTCCAGGATCAGCAGGTTCACCATCAAAAACATTACCATTAGAAAAACCTTCAGTATCACCACTTCTTAATCTACCAGGATTTCCACCTCCAACAACCCTAATATTATAACCTTCATCACTATAATCTCCAAGATAATTAATATAACCTCCACAATCTCCAAGAGCAACACAAAAATCATTCATTTCTTGTGTAAAATAATTAGTATGACATTTGCAATTATCAATACAACCCGGGCAAGTTATTCCTCCAACTAACCATGTTGAAGTGCATTTCATTGTTGCAATATCACAAATACCATCAGCAGGACTTGCCTGATAATATGCAGCTTCTATTAAATTTCCATCATCATCATAAATATCTTCTTGCAATAAATCATATCCAGGAGGATAATGCGGAAGACAAACATCAAATTTAAAACTATTTACCATATTAATATGCTTAACCCAGCAATCAACATTATCTTCACATTTTTGCTTCATTTTTTCAGTATCTTTTTCTTTATTATATTCTAAACACCCCCTCCATTGATTGACTCTGCAAGCAGCTTGAGAAAATTCTTCACCATTACCTAATAAACTATCTTCTTGAACACAAATTTCATTTCTATAATCAGCACAAGGATCTAATCTTTCTAAACCCATATAACATATATGTCTCATATGTCTGCTTCCAGCAGGATCTTTTCCATCCCCTATAATTCCATCATAACTACACCATGACTCCCCATTCTTTCTATCTGTTATTCCATCTCCATCAGTATCGCAATTCACATCCTTACATTCATATCTGCTTCCAACTTTTCCACAATAAGTTCCCCTATATAAATCACAATCTTTAGCAACATCTTCTTTATTTCCACAAGAATCAAACCAATAAACATCTTCTTCTCCTTCAATACAACCAGTATGATTTTTTGCATCACAAACAGTATCTAATTTAGAATCAGAGCAAAACTTGCCCTCTCTATTAAAATTAGCTTCACTTCCAGTTCTTTTAACACATTCATACAATGTGGTAAAAACACATTTTCTTTCTCCATCAGAATCATAAATACAAGCACCTTCTTTATTTCCTTCAACAGAAAAAAGACATTCAATTTCAGATCTAATATTAGAATTCCATTCAGTAGGAATATCTTTATTTTCAGTATTTCCTTCCCATTCACAATTTCTTTCAGTAGTCCATATTGCTTGATCATTAAGAATGCAACATCCTTCAATACACTCTTGAATATTGCAAGCATCATTAGGAGAATATTCTCCATCTATTTTTTCACAATCTCTTTTTGAAGTTCCTTCATTACACAAACCATTATTAGAACTAACACAACATCCTATTTCACAAAAATCAGTAAACTCACAATCAGTTGGAGCTATTCTAAAATCAGGATTACAAGTTTCAGAAGAAGTAGTTTGACAACTATTCCCTCCACTTGTTTCCTCACAGCAAACCTCTCCATACTCAGCAGCATCAACACTTTCAACTTCTTCAAAAACTTCATAAATCATATAACTAAATGCAAAAACAGCAATAACTAAAACACAAATTTGAAAATAACTCACACATGCTTTCTTAGTCCATAAATTTTGTTTTATTATCATTTTATTTTTTTACCTCATTTTTTGATTTTATTATCATTTAAAACCCCTCTGGCAATTTACAGCTTCTAACAGCAAAAACAAATTCTTGTTCAGTTGCCCTCTCTTTTATAACATATATAATATCTGCTTCACCAGTTATAAGTTTTGTTACATCAAATTCATTATAAAGTATCATAAACCCTAATTCATCAAAAGTACAATAATGTGTTTCTTGATTTACAACTTTCATTGCAATATTTGCAAAATCATAAATTGGATGAGACATATGCATTGTAAACTCATTAAAATCCCTAACCTCATCTCCTCTTGACATTTTAAATTTCTTATCTATCTCAACAATAATATTCTTAGACTGCAATTTTGTTATCAACTTCATATCAGATATATCAATATCATATCTATTTTCTAACTTGCTTTCTAAATCAACAAAACACTCAAGAACTTTTGGAGTTATATAATCAGTAATCTCATTTTCAATATGTTCAACTAATAATGGTCTTTGATTCACACAAGGCCAGTAATAATCTACATTATAACAAAGATAAGTAATCTCTTCATCATCATATCTTATAAATCCTTTAGGATTAATATCTCCTCCTTGCTTGCTTAAAATTTCAAGCGCATCTTCAACAGCTTCCCGAGTACAACCCTCAATATATGCTTGAGGATTATTTTCATCAAGAACTTTAATTTCAGGAGCCTTAAATAAAAGAAAAAGAATTATCAATATAACAACCATTATTAATCCAATTATTATAAAGATTGCAATCTGTGCTCCCCTATTCATCTTTTCATAAACATTTATTTTAACAACCATAAATTCACCCCATCTTTTTTTATTCTTTCGATCTTATTCTCAATAATTAATTCAAGTAAATATTTTTCAGCAGTATTCCAGCTAACTCCAAGAAATTTAGCAAGTTCCGAACTTGTTATCACCCTCTTTTCCCTCAGAAGTTTTAATATCTTCTCGTTTTGTTGTTTAATCATCATATATTCATAAGCTTATTCTTTCTTATTTACATAACAACATGCCTAATAATATTAGTAAGTTAATACCTATTGATTAACATAAGTATTATATTATGAAGGTACATAGTTATATATAAATGTTTTGGTGGAGAAAAAATAAAGATTTAGGGATATATCCTAAAATTAGCAACCCTAATCCATTCAATTGCTTTTTCCAAATCTCCCTCTACGATTTTCCCTAAAGAAAGATTATCTTTAAACCCTTTTTTATTAAGTTCAGCATAAATTGTAGAACCATCTTGATAAAATTTAATAGCACTCATTATGGGAATATCTATTTCAGGAAATCCTGGTCTGCTAATTAAAATATCACTATGATTATTAAATGCAACTGTTGAAACTTTTCCATATTCATAACTCAACCTCAAAGCTACTTTTTCATCATCTGAAATTTCATATTCTGTTATTATATAATCTGTTAATGGCATTTTATCTTCTTAAAAATTTAGAAGTAATATTTTATAATAAAAAGGGTTTTTAAAACTTTAGTGTTTTGAAGCTAAATCCCAAATCAAATCTCAATAGAAATTAGCTAATTTTTTCAAAATTAGAAGTATTTAATAAATTTCATCTGGCTCTGCCAAGATGAAATTTCTCTTTATCTTAATAGTCTAAAATTTAAGAGAGCTATGGCTAGTAACTTTCTCTTTTTGGAGTATTTCTTTACTGCTTAGCTCGAACCCACAACAAAAGACCATGTTCATTCGCATATTGATAACAAATCACAATCCGAATATTATAAGCTAGAAATCTCATAGCCATTTCTCGTCTTCTCATTCTTGCTCCTTTAGAATCTAATCTATCTCCATAACGTTTTTTCAACGCTGCAAAAACAGCTTCAACTTTTGGACGTTGATTATAAATACTTTTACATAACATTGGTAAAACTTTCCAAAGTTTAAACAAATATTTCCATGCTGGATGGCTCTTTGGTTTTGCAGTATTTCCTTTTTTGAATGGAATAAACACAGCTCCATTTCTATCGAAAACATATTGCACGTTTTTACGTGCAAGATATCCAACATCTGCAAGGACAAATCCAAGAAACTTAAATGGTGCTAACAATCTTTTGAAAAATGGAGAGTCATGTCTCTTTCCTTTTGTAATAAACCAGTTCAAAATCACATGTACATCACTGCAAACAGCAATGTGAATTTTATCACATTCTCGTCGAGAAATTGGCCTTTTTGCTCTTAATGAAAACCAAACACTTCTTCCAACAATTCTTATTCCAGAAGCATCAAGAAGAATGTTCAATTTTCTTTTCATCCAATCTTCTAATAAGATTGAATTTATTGTTCTTAATAAATCCATTTTTGTTTGTGCTAAACCTCTTTGAATTGTGCTTTTCCCTGGAAGAATTTGCAAGTCCAAAAGTTTGCAAATCCTTAAATCTGTCCTCATTTCTATTTCATAGTCAGCATAAGTCTTTCGCAGTAGAATCCGAAAAATACATAAAGATAAAACCATACGATAATCATATGGTTTAGGTCCAGGCTTTATTGAATTATTTTCTGGTAGAATCATTATGATTTTCAGAATTAACTCAATCGCCTGAACAAATAGAATCTTTTGTACTTGGGACTCCACTTGTGGATTGAGCCGAGTAATCGGCTCTCCCATGTGCAACCTCCTTTTTATTATTAGAAATAACAAATTAATTGAGTTCAATTAATTTGGGATGTAGCTGTGTTTTGAAAAATAATATTTATCATCTATTTTTTAATTCAAAGTTTTCTTTTGCCTTATCTAAAGTATCATATTTTCCAATAATATTTCCATCAATATCATAAACATAATACTCGTTTCCCATATTTGATCTCCAGATTCTTCCGATTTGATTTTCTTGAGAATTTAAAATCTTAAAATCTGCTCCTGCTTTACTATTATCATAACCTCTATAACTATATTCTCTAGCCCTTTGAATATCCTCGAAAATTCCTTCCCCAAAACTTTGAGTTTTTGGTTTTGAATACCATTCATGTAGTGCTCTTCCTTCAAATGCTTTTTTTGCATCCTCTAATTGAATATAAGATCCTATTTTTTTATTATCAGGACCATAAACATTAAGTTTAGCAAACATGCCTTCTCCTTCATTTTTTATAGTTCCTATAGTATTCCCTCTTGAATCAACAATTTTTATATCTGCATATCCTGCCTTAGCATCATAAGGACCTTCATAACTATAAGGAATAATTTCGACATATTTCCCTTTCATATAACTATCAAAATCAGAAGGAGTCATTGACATTTTAGAATCAATTAAACTTCCTGGCCAAGAAGATGCTACAATTTTATATTCTCCTGTATCAGTATCTAATCTAAAAACATCACTTCCAATACCTTTTATAGCAGGATCTTTTACAAGTATATCTCCTGCATTTCTTTGCTCTAAAGGAGAAATCATTTTACCCCTCATTCTTAAATCTACTTTTGGAGTCAGAGTATAAGCTCCATTTGGCAATATTCCTTTTTTTATAGCATCATTTTCTCTTTCAATAAGTCTTGTAGTTATTGGGCCTATAAGTTCTTGTTTATCAGAAAATTTTATTTTTCCATCCATATCAATATTTATAAATTTATAATCCTCATTACCTTTTTTATATAAAACAGATTCACTATCTAAATCAATAATAAAAGTTTCATCTTCATTAGTTCTATAAACTTCTATATTATCTTCAGTATAATATGCTTCAGTAATTATTGTACTTGATTCTAATCTTATACGATTTCCAGAAAAACTTTCAGTTCTTTTTTTCAAAAGATTATCCAATCTTTGAAATGCTCTTCCAACTTCCCTACATTCACTACATATATTAATAGTACCATATTCATCTATTATCAAATTATGAGTTTCACCATTATTATCAGTATATCTTGAGTTTAGATTTATATCTGCAATATCTCCCATTACATTTACTCCCCGATTATCAATAAATAAACCCCCTTTTTTATCTGATATATCTATATTTATTTCTCCATTTTCAACAGCATTAGAAATAATATTTGTTTTTCCATCTTGAAAAAAGCTTTCATATATTCCCATATTTAATATAAAATCAACATTTTCAATGTCAATTGTTTCCACACCATTGTCATTGTAGTATTTAATATAGGCTTGATTATCATCAGAAGGTTTCCAGTTTATATCATTAGAATAAGATATTTTCTCAGCAATACCTGTATAAGTTGTTGTTATACCATCTTGATCAGTTTCTTTTTCACCAATATGCCAGGTTTCAATATCCATGGCTCCAAGATTCCTATATGCACTAAAATAAGTTCCTTTTTCAATATCAATATGCCCATCAGAATAAATACTTACTGAACCAACAAAGTCAAAAAGAAGATTACCATTAATCATATCTATTTGACCTACAGTATCCTCACTAGATAAAGTAATTTTATCATCTGAAAATTTTAAATTAAGAGGTTTAAAAGAATCCGCTGTGCCAGCATATTCTTTTCTATTAATTTCAATAACACCCTCCCCAATATCAAAACTACCATCTTCAGCTTTTGAAATTCTTCCATTAGAAATCTTTACTTCATTAGTTTCACCTTCATTTATTACAATAGACCCATCTTTTAATATTTTAGAACCTCTAGGCAAATCTTTTAAATTAACAAATATTTTTTCATTTCCTCCAGGAAGTTCTTCTCCATCATCTCCTTGAACAGTTGTTAAAGTAGATATAGCTCCTTTATCTTCTGGAAAAGAATTTACAATCTTAGCTCCTGATTCAACTATAATTCCATCTCCCCCATTAGAATTAACATATGCTTGAGGATCTTCAATATAATTTTCATAATAATTAACAACAACTTCTTTTGCAGCAGAAACAAAAGAAACTAATAAAATAATAAAAATTAACAAAATAAATATATTTTTAAATTTCATTCTCCTTCAACCTCCCAATCATAATCAGCAGCATAAGCATATATAAAAGGATTATTTTCATTTCCAAAAATTAATGTATAAACAACATCATCGTCCTCAACATTTATTGTTTCAAAAGTAAAATCATTTGATGATGCTAATTGAGCAATAAATCCAAGAGGAATTTCATTTGGAGTTTTTTTCTGTTCTTCAATAATCTGTTTAGAAATATCATAAGCTTTTTTTAAATCACTTGAAACACTAGAATCAAATTTTTTAAACTCAACTATCTTCTCTCCTGCCTGCACACTAATTGGATAATCTATATTAACTTGGACTTCATTATCTAAAACATCTAATGATTTTACATTTATTTCAGATGCTTTAATTTCATAACTATTCTCAAAAATTTTAAAATCATTTAAACAATAATCAAGATTATCTTCCACATACTCAGAAATCTCTTCCTCTATTTTATTTATTTCAGGAATCTTGTTTTCTCCAGCAGACCAGTAATAAGGTATATTATAAAAAATATAATACTTACTTAAAACAGGTTCATTATAATAACCTCCTTGCAATCCTACAAATTCAACTCCTTCTTTTAATGTTTCATCAAGACATAATTGAACAAAAGAATGAACAGAATCTGTTTCTAATACAGATTTAGATTCTTGATTTTTATTTGTATTAAGATAAATCAAAACTCCTACAATCCCTATAACTACAATAGCTACAACAATAAATATAGTAACTTGTCCTCTTTTCATAAACCTTTTAAGAAACAATACTTTTTAAAACTTCCTCTAATCCTCAATTCAGACTACTACTTGGTCACTTATGAATTAAATATTCACCAAGCATCAGTCCTCACTCTCTACTCTTGGAGCCAAAATAAAAGACAACTCAATTAAAGGAGTATTAAATTCTAATTTAAGAGGATAATCATTTGAAAAATTAATAACTACCTTATCAGTTAATTTAGTTGCTTTAATCATCTTCTGCAAATATTCTAAAGAATATTTTGATTCTGCTTGTTCAGCCTGAATATTTACTTCATCACCAAACTCTGATTTAAATGAATTTAAAGAACCCTTGGCTTGTATAATAAACTTATCAGCTTCTGAAACAAAACTGCAAGAATCAGCAACAACAGCACAATCTTCAATTGCTTCTGAAAAATCCAGAGAATTCATTTCAATCTTACTTGTAAAATCTAAATTAGGAATTGGTTTTTCTTCACCTTCAACATCAATTAATGCTAAATTAAACTCTTTTTTAATCTTATCTTGAATTTGCAATTTTAATTCATTTTCTTGTTTTGTAATAATCAAAACACTTCCTGCTTTTACTCTTCTTAAAACAGCTTTCAAACTTTCTAAACTAACTCCTAAAACTTCATCGTTTTCAACTTCAAATTGAGAAAAACCAGTGTTAGGCAATTTAAATAAAATCATAGCTACATTTGCAGGATCAATAGCACTAATACTCAGTCCTTCTTTATTGACCTTCAATCTTACTTCTAAAACCATCTCAGAAAGAATTCCAATAATCTCTGAAAATATTTTAGGTTTGTCTAATTTTAATAACATCTTTTATTAAAAATAAAACCCCAACTTACTTTTAAAGATTATGATGTTAGAGAATAAGTTAGTATATAAATATAAAATGATTAATAAGCAATACTAATAACTAAACCAAAGGAGGCAAAATCCATGAACAATTCTCAGCCTAATTTTGAAAAAATTAAATCAGAAAAACCAGAACAAGAAAACCAAATTAAAAAACCAGAATCTGAAGAACAAAAAAAAGAAATTTCTCACAAAGAACAAAGAATTAGAGATATAACATTTATCCATTATTCACAATCAAGTATTCAAAAAGCAATTTATGAATTTTCTAAAAACAGAGAATGCATCCCAAGATATTATGAAGGTTTTGGAAAAAGGCCTGACAATTTCCAGTATCAAGGAGATATTTTAGAGCAAGTTAAAAGAGGAGCAACTTCATTTCATTGTTCAGAAGAACTATGGGAAGACCCTTTAGAAATTTCAACAGATTTATCAAGACAAGAATTAGATGATTTAAGAATTGGTTGGGACTTGCTTTTAGATATAGATTCTCCTTATTTAGAATACAGCAAGATTTATACACAACTTCTTGTCAGTACTTTAAGATTTCATAGTGTTGAAAATTTTTCAATAAAATTTTCAGGAAGTAAAGGTTTTCATATAATCATCCCTTGGAAAGCTTTTCCAGAACAAATTTATAATCAAAAAACAAAAAACATGTTTCCTGAATTTCCAAGAATAATCTGTGAATATTTAGCAGATATTATAAAACCAAAACTTGCAGATGAAATTTTTAAAAATCAAACCTTAAAAGAACTAGCTCAAAGAACAGGGAAAAAAGAACAAGACCTAATAATTGACGAATGTCTTTCTTGCCATAGGCCTGCAACAAAAAAATATCAAGTAAAATGGATTTGTGAAAACTGCAAAAACATTGAAGAAGTTTTAAAAATAGAAAATAATAAAAGAATTCCACTTTGCCCTAATGAAAATTGCAGAAAACCTTTAATTGAAAAATCAAGAAAAGAAATTTTATTCTGTGAGTTCTGTAATTTAACTTCAATTAAAAGCCCTGAAATGTTTGCAAAATCAAGAGCAAAAACAGAAATCCTTATTGATGCGGATTTAATTCTTGTAGCACCAAGACACTTATTCCGTATGCCCTACTCCCTCCATGAAAAAACAGCTCTTTCATCAATTGTAATTGATAAAGATAAAATATCAGAGTTTCAAATTACAGATGCAAAACCCTTTAAATCAGAAATAAAAAACTTTTATTTAGAACCTAAACCAGGAGAAGCAAAAGAACTTTTACTCCAGGCTTTAGATTGGCATGAACAAAAACAAAAACAAGACAATATTATTCAAGAAAAAAAACAATCAACTCCTGCATTCTCAAATCAAAAAAAAGATTATAAGGATTATAAAAGAATCATAATTGAAAACCCAAGTGAAGAAATCTTCCCTCCTCAAATAAAACTTATTCTTCAAGGAGTAAAACAAGATGGTCGTAAGAGAGCTTTATTTATTTTGCTCAGTTTTTTAAGATATTTAGGAGTTCCAGAAAATGAAGCAGAAAAAAGAATTAATAAATGGAATGAAAAAAACTATCTTCCCCTAAAAAAAGGATATATGCAATCTCAATTAAACTGGTATTATAGAAATCCTCCAAAACTCCCTCCTAATTTTAATAATCCCATCTACAAAGATCTTGGAATCGACAAACCTGACCAATTAGCAATGCAATTAAAAAACCCTGTTAATTATGCAATTAAAAAGTATTTTGGGATGCAAAGAAGATGAAAATATTTATTCCAATAATTAAAACCACAAATTATATAAATAAGAAAATTATAGGGATAATATAGAAAATATAACAATGCCTATGGAAAAATTTATGAAAATGGAACAAGAATTAGAAAGATTAAAAGAACTTGAGAGGGTTGATTTTGATTTAGTTAAGCAATTCAAAGAAGGTCTAGAAGATCTTAGGCAGGGAAAAATTAGGAGGGTTGCCTAATTTTCTTGTAATATTTTTTCTAAAAGATATCTGCATTCATTTAGATACCTTAGAATTCTATTAATTGTTTCTTGTTGAGTCTTTTTATCACTTATTGCAACAACAAGAACTGCTTGTAAATTGTCATAGACTAAATAATAAATCCTTTTTTCTTCTAATCTTTTTTCTCTTAAAACCCTAATCTGCAGTTGGTCACCAACATAAGGATTTTCTTTTAATTGTTGAAAAAGGTTCTGGATTCTTTCTTGATATTCTCCTGATAACTTTTCAAATTGTTTATCAAATTTTTCAATAGTGTAAACAGCATACCTCATAATTAAATAAAGTTAAAGATATATTTAATATTACCTTATTTTTGAAATTTTTAATGTTGATGTTTTATGAGGTATGATAAAACCCCTCTAGTTACGCAGTTAAGAAATATTTTGCTATGAGATAAGTTTGATTTATAATGCTAAATTTTAGTATATAACCTATAGAATTCTAAAAAGGGCTAATCATTTAAAGACTAGCCCCTTGTATTGTTGTGAACACAATACAAGAAATAAAAGAGGTCATAGGATTTAAAGATTTCTCAGTTAA
>Ga0265594_1001334_pt1 | contig 19137 bp, 27 predicted proteins | sample saktaG_11_FD_190147 | JGI IMG/M metagenome (GOLD analysis project Ga0265594, IMG submission 190147) | Saline water microbial communities from Sakinaw Lake, British Columbia, Canada - sak_2011_5_24_80m | ecosystem: Environmental > Aquatic > Non-marine Saline and Alkaline > Saline ... | reverse complement strand
AAAACAGAGAAAAAAGTAAAAACAGAGAAGAAAGAGAAAAAAGTAAAAACAGAGAAAAAAGTAAAAACAGAGAAGAAAGAAAAGAAAGCAAAAACAGAGAAAAAAATAAAAAAATTAAATACAAAAAAGAAAGTCAAGAAAAAAAAAAGGAGAAAATTGAGATGGCAACAATAACTAAATTCAAGATTGAACCAACAGATTCTGAGGATCTTACTTTTGCAGTTACAAAAAAAAGAATTCAAACTCATACAACAACAGTAACAAACGAAATGGACGAAAATGGAAACATCATATCAGGTAGACACGGTTCTTTAGATTCTAGTTCTGTAGTTTCTATAGATGAAGAAATAACAGCAATTGGGATTCCTAGTAAAAAAGAAGCTAAAGTAATCATTCTTGAAACTTCTGATACTAAAAAAGAAGAAGAAAAAAGAGAAGAAGAATATAAGAGACCAAGACCTATTAATTTGTCAAAAATTATACAGTTGGAAAGAGATCAGACGAGAGGTGCGAGTAGCATTAATTTAACAAAATTGATGAATCCTAGTGTAAATGGAAAAGATCTAAATGGAGAAAATTAAAAAAATCTTTGGGAATGAAATATTTTGTGGAGATTCTTTAGAGGTAATGAAAGCATTACCATCAAAATGTTGTAATTTAGTTTTTACAAGTCCTCCTTATCCAGGATTTAGAACTTTTGTAGAAGACGATAAAAGAGACATCTCTCAAAGAACTCCTGCTGAATTTGTTGATGATTTTTTACCATATGTTATAGAAATAGAAAGATTGCTAAGACATGAAGAAGGTGGAACTTTTATATTAAATCTTGGCGAAAAGTACGAAGAAGGGTTTGCTTCTTGTTATCCCGTTAAATTAATGCTTAATATAATAAAAAATACAAAGTTTAAGTTAGTTGACGATTGTACTTGGATAAAGTCAGATCCATTTCCTGGCAAAAGAAGTCAAATAGGAACTTTAGCAAAAGAACATGTTTTTATTTTTGGAACATCTAAAAAAATAACAAAAAACGACATTTATTTAAAACATCCATATCGTTCTTCTAGATTGAGTATTTCTAAAAAGAAAAGAGGTTCTGTTAAAAGAAAACAAACTGGAGATTTTATAGACGAAGCAAAATGTTTTGATAATATAGGAGCAGAACCTTCTAATTATATTTGCACTTCAGAATATGAAAAAGAACTAACAGAAGAGAAAAAAGAGTTAGAAGAACGTTTGTTAGAAATAAAAGATATAATGTTAAATAAAAAAGATCCAACATCTTTTATAACTTGTTCAACTCAAAATGTTATCAGGAGTAATCATTCTGCTCAAATGCCATTACCTTTAGCTGAATATTTTGTTGGAGGATATTCTAAAGAGAATAGTATTGTTTTAGATCCATTTGGAGGTTGTGGGACAACTATTTTAGCTGCAAAAAAATTAAATAGAAAATATATTTATATAGATTTGAATAAAGAAGAATGTAAAAAAGCAAGAGAGGTTGTTAAATCAAATAAAGATAAAGCAGATTTATTTAATTATTTTGGATTAAAAGAGAATGTTCGATCAACATATTCTGAATTAACCTGTGAAAAAAAGCAAGGAAAATTATTTTAAAAGGAGAAAAAAATGAATATATTAGTAGATTGGGGAGGGACAATTTCTAGGGATGAAACAATTATAAAAATAAGAAGGAACTATTTTAAACAATGGTATGGACCAAAAAATTGGGAAGAAATGAACAATTTAAATCATATTCAATCTGGAGTATATAATTCCAATAATTGTCTTTTTAGTGCTAAAAAATTAGAAGAAATAAAAAATAGTTTTTTTTCGTCTGGTGAAATTTATCCAGATTCTGCTGATGTAATTTCAAGATATTGTGAAAACGATTGTAAAATATCTATTAAAACAAACATTTATATAGTTTTTGATAATGTCCCAAATATAAATATAAATCAACAAAAAATAATTAAGCAGATGGCATTTGCTTTTGATGCAAGAGGAATAAAAACTAATGGATATTATGTAGATTCAGATAAAATTTATTTATCTAAGCAAATAGGAGCAGATATTGTAATAGAAGATGATCCTAGAGTTGCTATTGCTCTTTGTCTTGCAGGAATAAAATGTGTCTTAGTTTTAAGAAGATGGAATAGATTGTTTTCAATAAATAGTCTTTATTTAACTATGAAAGAAGAAAAAATTAAAAAAATAGAAGAAAATTTATTTTTCGCAGAAGATTGGAAAGATGTAGAAAATATTATAGATTGGCAAGTTTGTATATTCGAAAATTTAAGTTTTTCTCAAAATATCGTATAAGAACTAACGCCACAACGGCGAATATAACACAAAAGGAGAAGTAAAATTATGGTAAGGAAAGTAAAGAAGAGTTGGTGGACAGAAAGTCGAGTAGAGCGGTTGCTCATGTGGAGTAAGCGTTACCAAAGTAAAAGAGATAGAATGCAACGAATTGCAAAACATCTCAATACTTCGACAAGTGCTGTTTATCACAAACTCGGTCGTATGGGCAAGCTTTCAGCTCCCTGGACAAAGAAGTAACTTTTATTAAAAATGCTAAAATTATATCGGGGATTTTTTCCTCGATATTTTTTTGGCGGTTTGTTGAAAAAAAGCTTGTGTAAAAGAACTGTTTATTGTATAATTGGTTTAGAAAGAAAGTTTAAGAGGATCTAAAAATGCATAGAATACCAATATTTATTACAACAGATAAAAATCTTTTACAAACAAAATATGTTGATTTTGTATATAAAGTAGATGATAATAATTATGATTCTTTTTGCGAACAGGTTTATAAAATTTCTGAATGCAAAAATATAAATCATATAGAAATAAGCGAATTAGGCAAAACTTATTTTGGTAGGGGATTGACAATAGATTCTTTGAAGATATTTACAAATAAAATTGTTTCTCCAGAATCTATTTTTTATGGTTCTATAATAGGAAAAGAAAATAAAAAAAATCATTCTTTGTATAAAAAAAGTAGTAATTTTGTTAAAAGTATAAGAAATCAATTTATTAATAAAGAAACATTTGGAATAAATTTATTTGGTTATAAATTTGATAAAGAATATGAGGAAGATTTATTTGATGTTATATATTGGATGGCGATAGAAGATACTGTACAAAAATTATCTGAGAGATTATTCATTTGTGATAAATTTAATGTAAACTATTTTACAAATAGTCAAAACGAAAAAGAAAAATGTAATTGCGCAAAATCTTTTTCAAAATATTATATTTTTTATAAACAAAAAAAAAATGTTTGGGAAAATATAACAAATATTCAAAAAGATTTTGTTAAAATAATAAAAGAATCAAATGTAGAAAAAAAAGATTTTATTACAAAAAAAAGCGGAAAAATGGATTTGTTATTTTAAGGAGAAAATATTGAAACACATATTTGTTGAACAAAAACCAGTTAGTATTATTATGCCTGTTTTGGAGAATATAGAGTATACTAAAAGTTTTTTTAGTTCATTTTATAAAAACACTTCTGGAGATTATGAATTTATTATTATAAATAATGGGCAAGATGAAGAAACTAAATTTTTTTTACTTGATTTAATAAAGAAAGATAATAGAATTAGAGTTATTCAAAATGAAAAGAATATTGGAGTAAGCGCATCTTGGAATCAAGGTATAAAAGAATCTAAAAATGATTTCATTTGTATTTTGAACAATGATATTGAAATATTTACTCCTAATTGGATATTTGAGATGCAAAAATGTCTTCAAATTAATGAAAATGTATATTGGGCTTCTCCATCAACTTGTTATACTAAAGATCTTAAAAAAAGATGTTTTAGATCGCATCATTATGAACAACTTATGTATGGGAGTAATATCGATAATTATATAGTTGGATGTTGTTTTATGTGCCCAAGAGAAGCTTTTGATGAAATTGGTTTGTTTGATGAAGATTTTGATGTTAAATATTACGAAGATCTAGATTTTATAAACAGAATATTGAGTAGAGGTAAAAAAGTAAGTATGGTAAAATCTGTAATTGTTTATCATGCAGTAGGAGCAACAAGTAGAATTACGAAAGGTGGAGAGAATAACGAAAATCGTTACAATGATAAATGGGCAGCTACTCCTTATGATATTTTAGGAATGCAACCAAATAGAGTTAAAGGCGTTAAACATTTTAATAGATAAAAAAGGAAAAAATCATGAAATTCAAAGTAAGGCAAGAAGAGTTAGTAGAAGCGTTAAATGTAATTAAGAATTCAAAGTCTTTTGGTAAATCAAGCAAAGGAGAAGTTCAATCATTATTTATTAAAGTAGAAAATGATAAAATTACTTTTGCAGCAATGAATTTGCTTGTTTGGGTTAAATCTTTCATTTTTGAATCTGATTACGATGATGTCAGTAATAAAGATGAATGTTTTTCTGTTGAGTCTAATGGTAGTATTTTTGTTAATGGAGAAGAATTTGTAAATTTAACAAATACTTATCAAAAAGGTTCTATTCTAGATATTGAATTAAACAAAGATGAAAACGGAAATAAATATTTGACTGTAATTTGTTCTAATTTAAAAAAGAAAGGAAGAAAGAAAACAAGTAAATTTCTTTCTGTTGATCCTGAATATTTTGAAGAAAATCCTCCAGAAGAAGAAAGAGAATCTGTTTTTGTGTCTACTGGGTTTTTGAAGAAAGCTGTAGAATCTGTAGAATTTGCTTCTAGTTCTAACGATGATACTCAACATCTTGGTGGAGTTCAGGTAGAAATATATGGAGATAGTGATATTTCTGCTTTTGCAACAGATAGAACTAAAATTTGTTGGTATGATTCAAAAGGATATGATAGAAAGGAAGAATATATAAATGTTTTTAATCCAGTAAAAGCAAGTTTTGTGTCAGCTTTAAAAACATTAAAAGATTCGGAAGAAACAGTTATAAATATTGGCAAAAGATATACTATATTGGAACAGAAACATGCTATTCACGGTGTTCCTAATGTAGTAATAGACGATGATGAAAAAGAAAGTATGCCAGATTGGAGAAAAATAGCTTCTTCTCAGAACGATTCTTTTAAAACAATAGTAAAACTTCCTTTAGATTTTATTTTAAATTGTATTAAAACAGCAAATAGTACTTCTTGTAGCAAATATGGATTGAGAATTCATTTTGATAGCAAAGAACAAAGTGTTGTTGTTTCATTTAATACTATTGAAGATGGTTCTGTTCAAGGTGTTCTATATGAGGAAGTAGAACCTCTTCCAGATGGAAGCTTTGAAGGAGAAGAAATTGATGGAGATATTGTTATTATTTTAGATAATATTAAAGACATTATGACAAAATATAGTGGAGAAAATGTAATTTTTAAAATTACAGATTGTTTTGGAACTCCAATACAAATAGAAAGTGCTGGCGAATCGTTTAAATTAATCACTGGAGTTAATGAATGCCATGAAGATTAATTTTTGGTTTTTGTTAAAAAAATACAACAATTATGTTGAAAAGAAAAACAAACCTAAATTAAAAATTGATAAATATGGAAAGAAAATTTGGCTTTTAAATGGCGAATATCACAGAGTTGGTGGACCAGCTATAGAATACAGAAACGGACATAAAGAATGGTGGTTAAATGGAAAACGTCATAGAGAAGATGGTCCAGCTATCGAACATGTAGATGGATACAAAGCTTGGTATTTAAATGGCAAAAGACATAGAATTAATGGTCCAGCTATTGAACATGTAGGTGGATACAAAGCTTGGTATTTAAATAACAAATATCATAGAATTAGTGGTCCTGCGATTGAAAATTCAAACGGATATAAATCTTGGTGGTTAAATGGTAAACTGCATAGAATTGATGGTCCATCTATTGAATGGGCAAATGGACTTAAATCTTGGTTTTTAAATGATAAAGAAGTAAAAGAAGAAGATGTAATAGACTTTAATCCAGATATAACAGAAAAAGAATATTTAGAATTTGTAATTAATTTATAAAAGAGATTTTTATGAACAATAAATCTAAAATGACAATTGATAAATACGGAACTAAAAGATGGTATTTAAATAACAAGTTACATAGAATTGATGGTCCAGCTGTTGAATATACAAACGGAGATAAATTTTGGTTTTTTAATGGTAAATATCATAGAACTAATGGTCCTGCTATTGAATGTAAAAACGGTTATAAAACGTGGTATTTAAATGGTATAGAAGTAACTAAAAAGGAAGTAATGATAGATATTAATCCAGATATAACAGAAAAAGAATATTTAGAATTTGTAATTAATTTATAAAAGAAATTATTATGAAAAAACCAGAATTAACAATTGATGCAGACGGAAATAAATATTGGTTTTTAAATAGTGAAAGACATAGAACTGATGGACCAGCGATTGAATATAAAAATGGAGATAAAAGATGGTATTTAAATGGTAAAAGACATAGAGAAGATGGACCAGCTGTTGAAAATGTATGTGGAGAGAAATTTTGGTTTTTAAACGGAGAGTTACATAGAATTAATGGTCCTGCTGTTATATATAAAAACGGAACTAAATTTTGGTATTTAAATAATGAATTACATAGGAGTGATGGTCCAGCAATGGAATTTGTAAACGGAAATAAGTTTTGGTATTTAAATGGTTTATTACATAGAGACGATGGTCCTGCTATTGAAAGTGCAAACGGAGATAAATCGTGGTGGTTAAATGATAAATTACATAAAGAAGATGGTCCAGCTGTTGAATATGCAGATGGAAGTAAAAGATGGTATAAAAATGGGAAAAGACATAGAAAAGATGGTCCTGCAATTGAATATAAAAATGGAACTAAAGCTTGGTATTTAAATGGGAAAGAAGTAAAAGAAGAAGATATAATTGATTTTAATCCAGATATAACAGAAAGAGAATATATAGAATTTGTAATGAGTCAATAAAGAGATTATGAACAATAAATCTAAAATGATAATTGGTAAATATGGAAATAAACTTTGGACTTTAAATGGTTTATTACATAGAGAAGATGGTCCGGCTATTGAATGTGCAGATGGATGTAAAGAATGGCGTTTGAATGGTAAAAGACATAGAATTGATGGTCCAGCTGTCATATATGCAGATGGGAGTAAAACTTGGTATTTAGATGGAAAAAGGCATAGAATTGACGGTCCAGCTGTTGAATATTTAGATGGAGATAAAATGTGGTATTTAAATGGGAAACAAGTAACTGAAATGGAAGTAATGATAGATTATAATCCGAATATAACAGAAAGAGAATATTTAGATTTTGTAATGAATCAATAAAGAGATTATTATGAAAAAACCTAAATTAATAATTGATTCAAATGGAACTAAAGAATGGTATTTAAATAACAAATATCATAAAATTAATGGTCCAGCTATAGAATACATAAACGGAGATAAAGAATGGTATCTAAACGGTAAATTACAGAAAGAAGATGGTCCAGCTGTTGAATGGACAAGTGGAAGTAAAGAATGGTTTTTAAATGATAAATTACACAGAATTAATGGTCCAGCTATTGAATATAAAGAGGGAACTAAATATTGGTATTTAAATGGGAAACAAGTAAAAGAAGAAGATGTAATAGATTTTAATTTTAATATAACAGAAAAACAATATTTAGAATTTGTAATGAATTTATGAAGAGATTTTTATGAACAACAAAAACAATGTCTTTTGGCTTGTTGGAGACAGATTCCTTTGTATTAACAGAAAAAACAAACTTATAAAAAACTATACTTCTGGTAATGAGAAGTGGAGTATTAATAATATAGTTTCTGATAATGCAACTAAATTTTGTTCTTTAATAAGCCAAAAGAATTTATTTGGACCTACTAATATTTTATATGTTCATGAAGGTTCTGTTCCTGAAATAAAAAAGATTATAGGTTTTATTGAAAAATTACCTAATAATAAAGGTTTAATAGTTTTGGATGGGAATTCAGATAAAATAAGAAATACAAGATTAAATAAAAAAAGCATAGATTATAAATTACTTAAAAAATATTTAGAGTATTATGAACCAGTATTAAAAGAAAACGGTTATCCAGATAAAAATATAATTCCAAAAACTTTAAAGTATATAAAGAGCATATCAAAATGTAATATTTCTGATTCTGTTATTGAAGAAATCTTTCGTTATTGTGGTTATGATATAGGAGTAACAGTTCACGAAATAGAAAATATATGTTTATATAAAAAAAGTAATAAAATTTTAAAAGAAGATATAAAAACATTAAAAGCAAGTAAAGAAAATTTAAAAATTTCTGATATATTAGATGCTCTTTCAAAAAGGAATACTCATTGTTCTTTAAAATTATTTAGTGAGATTTCTAATGAATTAGATATAAAAAGTTATTTCTTTTTGTATTTTACTTCTATTATTGAACATTTTACTATGTTCCAATATTGTAAAATAGCAATTGAAAGTGGAATTACTGGTTCTAGTAGTATCGCAAGCTCTGTTTCTTGTATGTGGGTAAATAATGGAAAAAATGTGGATGAAAATATTATAAGATGGAAATATGAAAAAAATAAAGAAAACTTAGAAAATATTAGTTTTGAAGAAATATTGTGGATAATTGAAAAAGCAAGATATGCTACAGAAAAGTTTGTTGAAGGAAAATTTACAATTGATTACATAATTTCAGAATTTGTGAAAGAAGCTTGTATTAGAGAAGTTTAATTGTATTTTTAAGTAATTTTAATTAATAGAGAGATTTTTATGAAAAACAAACCAAAATTAAAAATTGATAAATATGGAAATAAAAAATGGTGTTTAAATGGTTTATTACATAAAGAAAACGGTCCAGCTATTGAAGGTTCAGATGGAAGTAAATATTGGTGTTTAAATGGGAAATTCTATAGGAAAAATGGTCCAGCTATTGAAGGTTCAGATGGAAGTAAATATTGGTGTTTAAATGGGAAATTCTATAGGAAAAATGGTCCAGCTATTGAAATTGTAAATGGAAATAAATATTGGTATTTAAATGGAAAGCATTATAGAGAAGACGGTCTTGATATTATATATGCAAATGGTAATAAAGAATGGTGGTTAAATAGCAAAAAAGTAAAAAAAGAAGATGTAATTATTGATGTAGATTTAACAGAGAGAGAATATATAACATTGATATTAAAGAGATTTTTATGAAAAATAATATTTTTTGGCTTGTTGGAGAGATCTCTCTGTGTGTTAATAGAAAAAACAAAATTATAAAAAATTATACTTCTGGAAATGAAAAGTGGAGTATAAAAAAAGTTTAATATTTTTTATTGATTTAAATTAAAAAAGAAATTATTATGAAAAAATCAAAAATGACAATTGATATATATGGAAATAAAATTTGGCGTTTAAATGGCAAATGTCATAGAATTAATGGACCAGCAATTGAACATATAAGTGGAACTAAACATTGGTATCTAAATGGCAAAAGGCATAGAATTGATGGACCTGCTTGTGAATATGCAAACGGAAATAAATATTGGTATTTAAATGGTAAAAAACACAGAATTGATGGTCCAGCTGTTAAATATGCAAACGGAAATAAATTTTGGTATTTAAATGGTAAAAAACACAGAATTGATGGTCCAGCTGTTAAATATGCAAACGGAGATAAATATTAGTTTTTAGATGACAAATTACATAGAGAAGATGGACCAGCAATTGAATATATAAGTGGAACTAAACATTGGTATTTAAATAATAAAAGACATAGAGAAAATGGACCAGCTGTCACAACTTCAAACGGGAACAAACATTGGTTTTTAAATGGCAAACTACATAGAGAAGACGGTCCTGCTATTGAATTGTTAAACGGAAAGAAATTTTGGTTTTTAAATGATAAAGAAGTAAAAGTAAAAGATGTATTAAATCTAAATATAACAGAAAAAGAATATTTAGAATTTGTAATAAATTTATGAAAAGATTATTATGAAAAAATCAAAAAGGACAATTAATAAATACGGAACTAAAAGATGGTATTTAAATAACAAGTTACATAGGATTGATGGTCCAGCTGTTGAATATGCAAATGGAGATAAATTTTGGTATTTAAATGGTAAATTACATAGAACAGATGGACCGGCTGTTAAATGTATAACTGGATACGAAGCTTGGTATTTAAATGGTAAAATGGTAAATAAAGAAAATGTAATAATAAATTATAATATAACAGAAAAAGAATATATAGAATTTGTAATTAATTTATAAAAAAGATTCTTTTATAAAATAATATATTTTTTTTACTCTCGCAATTTATTGCGGGTTTTTTTTGTATTAAAAAATAAAAGGAATTAGAGAAATTTAGGTTTTGTTCCAAAAAAAGAAGGTATGTTTTTTTCTTTAGTAGAATAGATAGAATATAAAAAGTAAAAATAGTATTATACAATAGTAGAAAAGGAGAATAAAAATGAATAAGCAAACAAACATGTCGATTTCTCAACATTGGAAGAAGCAATTAGAGCAATTAGCAAGAATTGAATCTGTAAAAGAAGAAAAGAATGTTTCATATTTAGACATGATGAGAAGAGCAATAGCTGAAAAATATAATCTTGAATTTAAAGAAGGAGAAAAAAATGGCAAAGATTAATGGGAAATTAAAAGGAAATAGATCTGAGCTTGAGGTTGTAAAGTTGTTGTCTGAATCGCTCAAAGAACTTTTCAGCCGTAGCCCGAATAGCGGCGGGTTTGGGTCATCTCACACAAAATTTTTGACAAAGGAAGTAAATACTTTGTTTTCTGGCGATGTTCTTTGTCCTACTAACTTTATTTTTTCTATTGAAAACAAAGCTGGATGTCAGTTACCCACGAATGTAGATTCGTAACTTGTTGAAGTTATAGCTGACTAGGAGGCATTTATTACAAATGCAGAAGTTATCAAAGTGAAATACATACACACCTACGAATGCTCCTCAAGTTTGTAGCTCTGTGATCTTGTATTAAACATTCCTGATGTGGGTAGGGAAAGTGTACAAGATTTAAAAACCTTTGATAACAACTCCGAAGAGGATCATCAGTAGCATAGAGCTGGTTTGAACTTGAGAGTCTCAAACATTGTCTATGCAAATAGGTATGAGGGAGTCAATTCTCCCTCATATCTACAAATTAAAAAATAAAAAGAAAGGGAGAATAATCGCAATTCCTCCCACGACTGAAGTCATGGGTTTCCTTGCGATAACCGCTCATGATATAAAAGGAGAAAACAATGAGTCAGAAGAAGAAGGGAAATCGAGGGGAGAATGTAGTCGCATCGTTGTTAAATAAACAGTTTGAAACAGGTTTTAAAAAAGGACCGTCCAGCGGAGCTCTGAGTACAATTTATAAAGGATTTATTGATGAGTCTGCACTTGTTACGTTAACTGGCGACTTAATTGTCCCAAAAAATTGGGTTTTTTCCATTGAGTCAAAAGCAGGATATGAAGCTGATATTTCTAAACTTTTTACAAGTAAAAAGTTAAAAAGTAAATTATTTGGGTTTGTAGAACAAGCATCAGAAGATGCGTTAAGAATTGAAGGTAGAATTCCTCTTGTAGTATATAAAAGGGATTATAGAGAACATGTAGCCATACTTCCATATCACAATCATTCAAGAGAGAAAGAATTAAAAAAATTATTAAAAGATAAAATAAAAACTTATATGATATTTCATCATAAAGTTGAAGATTCTCCTTGGAGTAAATGGGTTATTATCACTTTTCAAGAATTATTAGATAAAGCTCCAAAGAGTTTCTTTTTTGATGGGAAAGAAGAGTAATCTTATATTTTTGGAATATTAATTTATGTGAAAGGAGATATTTTTTTCATTAGGAAATTGTGGGAAAAATATACTAAATTTATTATGAATACAAGTTTCTTTAAAAAAAACCCAGTGCCTATGTTAAAAGAAGATTTTTCTGAATTGTTTTATTCTATAGAAAAATTAGAAAAAGAAGGCGTAGATTTAAAATCTTTTTTTGCAGAAGAAAAAAATAGAATAAAATATTTAAAGAAAGTAAAAATAATTGATATTAATGAAGCAGGTATTAAGTTTTTAGAAAGTGAGATAGAGGAAGAATATCAAGGTCATTTTTTCAATGAAAGAATAATAAAGCATTTGAAATCTGTTGGGGAAGATAAATTAAATTTTATTATTGAAAAAAAGCAATATTTTACTACAGAATCGATTATTCAAACTAAAACTGGAGAAGACAGAAATGTTATTATAAGTTTGATATTAGATGAAAATAGTAAAGAAAATTATTCAAATGTTTTGTTTTCTATAGTAAATATTACAGCACAAAAGTTAGTAGAATCAGAAATTAATTTATTAAAAGTAGATTGGAAATGTATTTTTGATGCTGTTCCAGAGATGATAGTTGTTTTAGATAAAGATTATAATATTTTAGATGTAAACGATTCTGTTTTAACAATTTTAAATAAAAGTAGAAAATTTTGTATAAACAAAAAATGTTATAATATATTTCATAATTTAGATTCTCCTCCAGATTATTGTTTATTAAAAAAAGTTATTGAAACAAAAAGGATTTGTAATGTCGAATATTATACAGACAATATAATTAGAGAAGACGGGAGTTCTTCTCCTGATATTTATAGTTTGTCAGCTCATCCTCTTTATGACAAAGATGGGGAAATTACTAGAATTGTTCATATTTCTCATAATGTTACAGAAAATAGATTATCTGAAAGAAAATTAAGAAAGACATTACAAGATTTAAAAGAAAAAAATGAGGATCTTTTAAGTTTTGCATATGTAGCTTCACATGATTTACAGGCACCTTTGAGAAAAATAATAGCTTTTAACAGCTTAATAAAAGAAAATTGTTATGGAAAAATAAGTGATGAAACAAATAATTATTTTGACAGAATGACAAGTTCTGCTGAAAGAATGAGAAAATTAATAAATGATCTTTTAGAATATTCTAAAATTTCTACAAAAAGTAACACTTTTGATGAAGTTGATTTAAATAAAGTAGTTAAAGAAGTTGTTGAAAATATAATGGATGATAAAATAAAAGAAGTAGATGTTCAAATAAATTATGAACTTTTACCTATAATAAAATGTGATAGATCTCAGATTTTACAATTGTTTCAAAATATTCTTAGTAATTCAATAAAATTTAGATCAAAAGAAAGAAAATTAGTTGTAGGTATTTTTTTTGCTTTTTCAGAAGATAATAAAGTATGTACTTTAAGTATTTCTGATAACGGAATAGGATTTGATATGAAATATAAAGATACAATATTTAATACTTTTACAAAATTACATGGAATTGATGAATTCCCTGGTTCTGGAATAGGATTAGCAATATGCAAAAGAATAGTAAAAAGACATAAATGGGAGATATTTGTAGAGAGTGTTATAGATGATTATACTGTTTTTAAAATTGTAATACCTATGGAGAAAAAGGGAATCTAATGGAGAAAAAAATAACTATAATTTTGGCGGAAGATGATATTGATGACCAGATGTTTATTAAAAAAGCTTGTAATCAGATAAAAAGAAAAGATGATATTGTTTTAATTATAGTATCTGATGGAGAAGAATTATTAGATTATTTATACAAAAGAAAATCATTTAAAAACAAAAAAATTGCACGTCCAGATATGATTTTAATGGACTTAAATATGCCTAAGAAACATGGATTAGAAGTTGTTGTCGAGATTAGAGAAGATGAAAAGTTAAAATCTATACCAATAATAATTTTAAGTTCTTCTGATTCAGTTGAAGATATAGAGAATAGTTACTTAAAAGGAGTTAATTCTTATATTACAAAACCTAATATGTATTCTAAATATAAAGAGATAATGAATAGAATAGAAGATTTTTGGATAGATATTGCGAAATTACCAAAAGGGGGTTTGTAAAATGGCAACAAAGAATTATATAACAGTTTTATTGGTTGATGATGATAAAGATGATTTTTTATTAACTAAAAAGATGTTAGACGCTTCTAAGCGTTCTAAATTTTGTTTAGAATGGTCGAAAACATATGATGAAGCTTTAAAAATTATAAAAGAAAAATCTTTTGATGTATATTTAATAGACTATAGTCTTGGTATTAAAAACGGATTAGAATTATTAGAGGAAGTAAAACATTATATATGTGATAAACCTATATTGTTTTTTACAGTTTATAAGAGTGAAGATCTCGATTTAAAAGCAATTGAGATAGGAGCAACAGATTATATTATAAAAGGGGAGATTAACGAACGAGCTTTGGAAAGATCTATTCTTTATTCAATTGAAAGAAAAAAGTTAGAAAACAAAGTAAAAAATCAAGAAAAATTAAAAGAATTAATTTTTAATGCAACAAATAGTGGCATGTGCATTATAAATTGTCATACTGAAAAAATAACAGAAGTAAACGAATCGTTTATAGAAATGTTTAGTTTAGAAAAAAGTGAAGTTATTGGGAAAAATTTTTCAGATGTTTTAATTATAAAACAATATACAAACACATTATATAATAATACTTTATTTGATTATAAATGTACAGAAGATAAAAAATGTTCTTGCAGAGACAAACAAAATGAAGTGAGAGTATATGCTGGAGAAGAAGAATTAGATTGTATAGTTTCTTGCAAAAAGTTAGTTTTTTGTAATGGGGAAAAGACTTTGTTTAGAATAATCACTTTTGTAGATATTAGTAAACAAAAAAATGTTGAGAAAGAGTTAATAAAAACACAAAAAGAGATGCAAAAGATGGTAGAAGAATATGTTATCAAAAATAAAAAAACAAAACCGCTTATGGATTTAGTGAATTTTGAGATTAATAAGTTTGAAAGATCCCAAAAAATGGCTAAACAATTTGGATAAAAGGAAAAAACATGATAACTTTTATTAAAGAAATATTTGGATTTTTACCACCTGAAGGAAATGCAGCAATTATTTTTGCTATTGTAATTGTATTTTTCTTTTTTGCAGAAAGATTTCTAAAATGGTTCTTAGTTTTTTATTCAAATAAACAGAAAGAAAAAAATAAAGAAGAAAGAAATAGATATGAAAAAGAATTAAGAGAAAAAGAACTTGAAATACAAAAATTGCAAAATCAGACTTCTTCTGAATCTAATAAAGAAATTATAGAAAGAATAAATCAGACATATGAGAAAATTAAAGATTTAAATAACAATAATACTGGAGTAACTAGAGAAGAATTTGATTCTTTAGTATCTCAAATAAGAAGCACGGAAAGTATGACAAGAACAGAATTAAATAATTTAAGTGCTAAAGTAAATCAAATATTAGGAAGACTTGGAGCTCCTAATGATAAGTAAGGAACAAGTAATTAATGATATTATAATTCAAGCAAAACTTGGAAATAAAGAAAAGTTTGAAGACATAAGAAAAATGTATTTTCCATTACAAAATCAAATTACTACTTCTTTTTACAAAAAATATCCTTTTTTGGAATATACTTCTTTTGCTGTATTTCAGAACATATATATAGGATTTTGGGACGCTATTAATACTTTTAGTTTTTCTGGAAAACATTCTTTTGGTTTATATGTAAAAAAAACTTTAATAAAGAAAATAAATGATGTAATTTATTCAACATATGGCGTAAAAGCAAGCTATAAAGAAATAAACAATATAATATATGAAAATGCTCCCGATAGAAAGCCTCACAAAAAAAGAAGATGTATTATATTTTTATTAGGTTTATTGACTCCAGTAGAAAGAAGATCTATATTTTATAAATATTATCAACGATTGAATGCAGAAAATTATAAAGATTATACAAATTTGAATAAATTCACTGAGAATATGTTAATTGATAAAAGTATAAAAAAAATAAGAAAAAAGACTTCTAGACTTTTAAAAGATATAACTTTTGATGAAAATGGAAGAATAAAATATTATAAAATGATAGAAACCAGTGATTTTAGAAATGAAAAAAAGACTAAAAGGAAAGCAGAATATTTGCTAAAAAAAACACAAAAGGAGAAAGAAAATGTCTGAAAAAAATGTTGGAAGTTCTTATAGAGTTACAAATATGCCAGGAAATGAAGATTGGCTGAAAAATTTTGCAGATAAAAAAATTAAATCAAAAGAAAGTGATCAAAAAGATAGACTTATAAAAGATGTTGTTGCAATTAATATTAATTCTATGGAAAAAGAAGCCCAATCTACAGTTCCAGAAGAAATTCCTGCTTTACTCCCAGAAGAAATTCCTGCTTTACTCCCAGAAGAAATTCCTGCTTTACTCCCAGAAGAACTAGAAAGAATAAAACAAGAAAAAATAAGGTTTTTAAATCAAAAATGGAACGATATTGAGAAAATTTTTAAAAACAGATTGCAACAAGATGTTATAATTGAAAATATGAGCAAGGCTGTATTACAAGTTTCTAAAAATAGCGAATATTATGGAAATCTTTCATTGTTATTTCAACAAGCTTCTAGTTTATTACAACAATATACAAATTTTTATAATGTGTTGAAACAAAAATTTAATCCACTTATTACTGAAATGGATAAATCTTTTGTTAAGTCTTCGAATGATGATTTGATTAAAGAAGCAATTGGTGGTTTTCAAGAATTGAAAGATTTTTTTTCGTCAGAAAGAGAAATAAAAAAGGTAGAATTAGGAGCTATAACTTTAATTTCTAAACAAATACAAGACATGAAAGATGCTGTATATGAAATTAACAATATTCTTATTGAAGTTGCTCCACAATTTGAAGGAGATGCTCAATTTGCTAATTTATTACAAGATTCAAATACAAATAATCAGCAATTCAATAATATGAGTCAACTTATTTCACAAATAGGGGTACAAACTGCACCAGAGGCTATAGGGATAACCCCAGAAGCAACAGCACCAGGAATAGCACCAAGAGCGTTAGGAGTACCAGAAGCACCAGAAGCACCAGGAATAGCACCAAGAGCGTTAGGAGTACCAGAAGCACCAGAAGCACCAGGAATAGCACCAAGAGCGTTAGGAGTACCAGAAGCACCAGAAGCACCAGTAAATGAATTAGGAACTATGTCAATAGAACAAGCTCCTATGTATCTAAATAATTTTACAAATCAATTATTAAATCTTTTTAATAGTGCTTCGTTAGAAATTGCAGATCCAGAAGGTATCTTTAAAGAGAATATAAAAAGCAGAGTAAAGGCTTTACAAAGAGAATCAAATAGTATTCAATTGTTAATAAATGATATAAAAAAAGCAAAAACATCAACACCAGCATTAGAAACTTAACTGGAAGGGGATATCAAAGAACTTGTTTTATAATAATCATAGAATGGCATATTTTGATGATCTTGCACGTAGAAAAGTTTCACAAAGAGCAAAAAAAGCAGAAGATTTTGAAGCTCAAGCAAGAAGGATGATTGAATATTGTATACCTCCAGAAACAGTTGAAGAAATATTATACAATGAAGCGTGTCCAAGAGAAGAAGTAGAAAAATATATTAACGAATCTTTAGATAGATTACCTCCAGATTATATAAGAGGCAAATATCCGCCAACTTGTTTTGGGGATATAAAGAAGAAAGTAGAAAAAACAATATTAACTACTTCTATTGAAAAAATAAATAATTATTTTGAAAAATATACAAAGCAATCTTTTAAAGATATTAAAACTCGTATATTATTAGTAAGAGAAGATAAATTAGATATAAATATTGTTTTGGAAGAATTAGAAGAATATTTAAATGGTATAATTATAGATAACGAAGTTGTTTCTAATTTGTTAGATAGTCAGTAACCCACGACAGCAGGTCGTGGGCTTGCAGAAGCCCATGCTGACTAGGAGGCATACTTAGTATGCAGAAGTTATCAAAGAGAAATACATACACACCTACGAATGCTTCTCAAGTTCGTAGCAACTGTGATCTGACATTAAACATTCCTATGGGTAGGGAAAGTGTGGAAGATTTAAAAACCTTTGATAACAGCTCCGAAGAGAATCTACAGCATTCACATAGAGCTGGTTTGAACCACAAAGTATCAAACATTGTCTATGTACTTCACCAAAATGGCAGTCCTTTAATGCCAACTAAACCACAAAAAGCAAGGAGGTTATTACAATGTAAAAAAGCAAAAGTAGTAACAAAATTTCCATTTACAATTCAAATGTTAATACCAACAGGAGAAGTAAAACAAGAAATTACATTAGGTGTTGATTCTGGTTATGAAAATGTTGGTATATCAGCAATTACAGAGAAGAAAGAATTATTATCTTATAACTTTAAATTAAGAACAAATATGTCAAAGTTAATTTCTGACAAATCAATGTATCGTAGAGGTAGAAGAAATAAGTTGTGGTATAGAGAGAAAAGATTTTTTAACAAAGGTATACCAAAAGGTTGGTTGGCACCAAGTATTCTTCATAAATATAATAGTCATTTAAAAATTATTGAAAGAATACATAAAATTTTACCAATAACTAAAATAATATTTGAATCTGCTACTTTTGATATACAAAAGATTAAGCATCCTACTATTAAAGGTAAAGAATATCAAGAAGGTGAACAAAAAGGTTTTGAAAATGTAAAGATGTATGTAAGAAGTAGAGATAATTATCAATGTAGGAATTGTAAGAAGAAGAATGTTAAATTACAAGTCCATCATATTGTAAGTAGAAAAACAGGTGGTGATAGTCCAGATAATTTAGTAACTTTATGTGATAAATGTCATAATAATTATCATAGTGGTAAAATCAAATTAGATATTAAAAAAAGAAAAGGTTTTAAATCAGAAACATTTATGTCTATAGTTAGAAAGAGAATAATACAAGAACTAAAAAGCAAATATGATAATGTAGTAGAAACTTTTGGATATATAACAAAATGTAATAGATTAGAGTTAAAATTAGAAAAAAGTCATATAAACGATGCGTTTTGTATAGCAGATGGTAGTAATCAAGAAAGATGTTCTGTTCAAAATATAATTCAAAAAAAGAAGAACAATAGAAAGTTACAAATACAAAGGAAAGGATATAAACCTTCTATAAGAAGGCAAAAATATAGTATTCAACCATATGATTTATTAACGATTAATGGGAAAGAACATGTAAGTAAAGGTATGCAAAGTGAACTACCCCCACCTTAAAGGTGGAGGCTTCTAATTATCATTAAGGAGTCTGGTTCACCAGAACACTAACAGGAGAAAAGTAATACAATGTTAGTAAACGAT
>Ga0265594_1001333_pt1 | contig 19144 bp, 16 predicted proteins | sample saktaG_11_FD_190147 | JGI IMG/M metagenome (GOLD analysis project Ga0265594, IMG submission 190147) | Saline water microbial communities from Sakinaw Lake, British Columbia, Canada - sak_2011_5_24_80m | ecosystem: Environmental > Aquatic > Non-marine Saline and Alkaline > Saline ... | reverse complement strand
TCGACATGCCGCGCAATCTGGCCAAGAGCGTAACCGTTGAGTGAAGTCTTTATACGCTAAAGGTTTACTCGTTACCTATCTGTAATATTGGATTTTTATTAAGTCTTTATAAAGCCCTAAATCTTTGTATGAATATCATTCCCACATTGCTCATGTATCGCGGCAGGCATCAAGCAATACTTGCACTACATACTCCTGATCATCATGAGACATCTGATAATACAAAGGAAGTATGATACAGTGGTCCTGTGCTTTCTCTGATTCAGGCAAAGGCTGTCGTTGCTTACACCCGGCATAGGATTCTTCACGGTGCGTACACATTACGCCGCGGCGGGTGGCTACGCCACGATCCAACATTAATTGCATCACTTTGCGCTGGTCAAGCTTATCTGACAAACGTATGCAGTAGCTCTGCCAGTTGCTGCGTGCCCACGGCGGCTCTATTGGTAACCTTAGTCCGGATATATCGCGCAGCAGTTCATTGTAGCACCCTGCCAGGACCCGCCGCCGGTCTATAATTTCCGGCAGGCGCTTGACTTGCTCGCGCCCGATTGCAGCCTGGATATCCGTCATACGGTAATTGTATCCAAGCACCGGGTATGACTCAAAGGCAACTTCTTTCGCATTATGTCTTACTGCGTTAGGAACACTCATACCGTGCTGCCGCCACAGGCGAAATTGCTTATCCCATTCAGGATTGGCGGTGGTAATCATTCCCCCATCTCCCGTGCTGATGACCTTACGCGGGTGGAAGGAAAAGCATGCAATGTCACCATGCGGTTTGCCGATTTTCTCCCGCTTATCATTCCAGCAAATCGCACTGCCTATGGCACAAGCGGCATCCTCTATTACGGGCAGGGAATGCTGATGGGCAATATCCAGGATCGCTTTCAAGTCACAGGGCATGCCGATTTGATGCACGCAGAGAATAGCTCGAGTTGCCTTTGTAAATAAAGCCTCAAGTAATTCAGGGTTGATATTGAACGTTTCAGGTTGTACATCGGCAAATACAGGTGTCGCTCCGCAATAACGGATGCTGTTGGCAGTTGCAATAAATGAGTGACTAACAGTGATCACCTCATCTCCGGGCTGGACGCCAACAGCCAATAATGCAAGATGCAATGCTGTCGTACAGTTTGATACAGCACAGGCGTATTTAGCCCCTACATACGCTGCAAATTCCTGTTCGAAAGCTGCAACCTCAGGCCCCTGGGATACCCAGCCGGATAGAATGACGCGCCTGACTGCATCGCTCTCCCGCTCATCCAGCCAAGGTTTTGCAATAGGGATAAAATTATTTTGAGAAGTCACTTATCATGCCACTTTCAATGTTCTTAATTATATGATCTGGGTTAATATATATCATCCTATTCCGATATAATAAATCCCATATTTCTCAATTGAATCTCTATGGAATGAATTCCTGCCATCTACAAAAACGGTGACCCCTCTCTTTTTCAAGGTATTCCAGTCTATATTTGAAAACGCTTTATGATAGGTTACCAATATCACTGCATCTATGTGATCATTTGTGCAAAGATCAGCAGGAGTAAATCCTTTCTTCAATATTTCATCCTTCGAATATAATGGATCATATAAGGAAACATGTGCGCCTTTTCCTAATAAAGCTTTATTTACAAGATAGGCTGGTGAGTTAATATCCTCTTTAACTTCAGGACGGAAGCCAAGCCCGAGGATAAGCACCTTAATATTTATTATGTTATTAAGACGTTCACCAAGGCGGTGTACGATATATTCAGCTTGGGAATCGTTTATTTCGCGGGCTTCTTTCGCCAGTGTCTGCTTAACTCCAAGACTCTTGGAATCATGGATTAAGAAGTAGGGATATACAGGTGTGCAATGTCCGCCTACTCCGATACCAGGTTGAAGAAAATGAGTTTCACCATCGGAATTAATCAGAGGAACTAATTTACTGATATTTATTCCCTTAGCATCACAATAGCGTGCGATTTCATTCGCAAGTGCAATATTAACATCACGATATACCATTCCTGCGATTTTAATCATTTCTGCATTTTCAAGAGATCCTACGCTAATCACCTTTGCATCAAGTATGGAGCGGTATAATTCTAAGCCTTTTTCCAGGGAACGAGGACCAACTGCTCCTACTATTTTAGGAGTTCGATTAAGTCGCTTTAAGACCAGTTGAGACTTAACTCTCTCAGGACTGAAAATTAGGAAAAAATCCCTCTCTGCTTTCATGTTCTTCGATTCAAGTAACGGCATTAAATGATTACGCGTTGTGCCAACGGGGACTGTGGTTTCAAAACTGACAATGGTACCGCTGTGTAGCACAGCGCCTATTTCAACCGCTACTGAACTTATGGCATCGAGATTGACCTGCTTTGCACTATTGACAAGAACAGGAACAATTACAATTACAGCGTCAGAGCATTTAACAGCTCTTTTTATGTCTGTGGTAGCTTCCAACTCACCTCGTGCCACAGCCTCTGCCAATAATTCTGAAACTTCAGGTTCATCTATAGGGCTCTCACCCCTATTAATCATGGATATTATGCTTTCATTGACATCAACACCGATAACACTAATCCCTTGATGAGCAGCTTGAACTGCCAACGGTAGCCCCATTTTTCCACAACCAACTACCGTGAGTTTCATGCCATATATTCCTTAAACCACCGATACGTATACTTTAATCCCATTGGCAAAGTAACTTTTGGCTCAAAATCAATTAAATGTCGTGCGCTATCGATATTAGGTACTCTTACGCAAATTTCAGTCCTTGATACCTCTTTAAACATAATTGGAACTTTATCATTAATCATCTGGCATATGAGTCTTGCCAAGCCTACAGTGCTATATGTTTCACGTGGATTACCAATATTGAATGTGCCACTTTTTAAATTTTCATTTTTAATAACGGCCTCAAAAGCATCTATGCAGTCGCTTATATAACACCAAGCACGTATGGCGGTTCCATTACCGTAAATAATAATAGGCTCGCCTTTTACCACAGCTTTCATAAAATTGCTAATGGCCCCCTCGCCAGTCTGCCGAGGCCCATATATATTAAATGGTCTTAATGTAAATGCTTTAAAACCAAATTTTTCACCATAGCGCAGTGTAAGATGTTCACTTGCCAATTTACTTACCGCGTAGGTCCACCTTAAATCATTGATAGGTCCAATTTCATGCTTTGATCCTTCGTTTACATCGTATGCATCCATGCCATATACTTCGCTGGTAGAAACATCAAAAACCTTCTCGACGCCTGCATTTTTACAGCATTCCAGAACGTTTAACGTGCCGCAAATATTCACGTGTAGAGTATTGTATGGCTCTTTATAATAACTAGAAACACCCGCAACCGCTGCCAAATGAATTACGATATTGCATCCTTTAATCACATCAGTTAAGTTTGTTTTCTCAAGAATATCGCCATGTACAAATTCTATATTAGAATTATTAAGCAGGTCCGGTATAGTTGAAAGCGAGTTTCTCCTTAAGTTATCAAGAAGTACAACTTTATATTCTTTGCAAAGTCTCTCTGCCAAGTGTGTACCGATGAATCCAGCGCCACCTGTTATCAGTATTTTCTTTATCGCCATTATTTATCCCTGTTAACCATATATTATATCAAATTGAAGTGACTCCACCCCGTAATTTAGTCCATGCATAATTAGAGTCTTCCGGCTCGTCTGTAACAGTGGTTATAAGATTCGTATACAGCTTACTCAAACGTCACGGCGAGATCAGTATCTCTTTAAAACCACCTATGAAAAGTAACCAGGGTGTTTATCACTTTAAAATTCAACTTTATATGCAGATTTAGAGAAGCTATATTGCGGATTGTGAGTCCAGAGTCCACTACATCTAAACCCTCTTCATGGTGGTGGTACATCAGAGCAACGAAGAAGTCTGTTCCTAGACCTTTGCTTCTATTCTGCGGATCCAGGAGAGCCATCTTCCACATTGCGAACCGAAGACCAAAGTATTGCCGCAGATCACTCCTGTAATAAATCATGAAAGCAGCGGATCTATTCTCAATATCACAAACCAAAATCTCCTGATTTGGATCATTGAAGGCAGTCAGTATCCATTTTTCGTAGAGAGAATTGGCCTGATTACTAGTGATATGGGCATCAGCATGAAATCGCTGAGTAGAAAACGCATCTCTAGAATAGTCAAGCATGCAATCTAAATCATTCTGCCGAGCGATTCTTAGGCTGAGAGGCTGCTTGATAAATCCATTGAGCTTAGACAGATCAAATTTATTGAATATCCAGTTTTCAATATAATGAAAGCCCCAACGTTCTAAACCATGTATTACAGGGAGGTTTAGAGATGGAATGCGAGTTGAGGCAAATCGAATTTTCGAGGTTTCGCACCAGGTGAGGAACTTCTCTATAAGCATATCAACGATCTCAAGTTCCTGCTCATAGTTCAAACTCTTAGTGATTATCGACTCAATGATTACCACATTATAGCCAAAATGCTCACTATCCCATTCAGATAGCCTGAACAGGAGAAAACCAAGTAATTCCTCTGAAAGTGAATAAGTTGCTATAGATTGAAGACCTGGTTGAGTAATTAATGTCAATAATCTATCTATGACAAGACGCTGCGATTGTTCAAGTGGCAGACTCCTATCTTCGCAATACCGACCATAATTATATTTGCTGATCAGAGCTTCCAACCCGATTCTATTTATCTTAGGTTCATTGATGTATACTTTTGCATCCATAAGTATTTATCACCTACTCAAGCCGCAAATTTAGAGATGGCTTGGGTTACAATTTTAATCTGCTCGTCGGTAAGCTCCGCAAACATCGGCAAGGAAAGCACCTCGTTTGCAATTAGTTCGGAGCGCGGAAAGTCGCCGGGCTTGTATCCGAGATCAATATAGGCTTCCAGCATATGTACTGGAATCGGGTAGTGTATACCCGTCTGGATTCCCTGCTGCTGTAATGTCTGCTGAAGCATATCACGACGCGGGACTCGCACGCCATAAATATGATAGACATGATAAGCATATTCCATTACTCGAGGAATTTGAATTCTCGAACCAGCCAGCAATTTGTCATACAGGGCTGCATGGCTTCTGCGGGCTTCAGTCCACGCCTGCAAATGGCGCAGCTTGGTGCGCAAAATAGCGCCCTGCATGCCCTCCATCCTGTAGTTGTAGCCCTTTAATACGTGATGATATTTCTTCTCCTGTCCCCAATCGCGCAGCATTCGGATGGTGCGTGCATAGTCAGTGTTATCCGTTACCACCATACCACCCTCACCATAGGCGCCCAGATTCTTGCCAGGATAAAAACTGAAGCAGCACAGATCGCCAATGCTACCAACCTTACGGCCTCTGTATTCAGCCCCATGTGCCTGGGCAGCGTCCTCGATTACAAGCAGTCCATGCCGTCTGCTTATCTCCAAGATGGGATCCATATCCGCCGGCTGGCCATAAAGATGAACGGGCAGAATTGCCTTCGTCCTTTTTGTAATTGCACTCTCAATTTGATTCACGTCTATTGTATAAGAATGTGGATCTACATCCACGAAAACAGTTCGAGCACCTGTATAGTAAATCGCGGCTACGGTAGCTACAAAAGTAAACGGAACGGTGATTACCTCTGCCCCGGGGCCGATTCCGGCAGCTAACAGCGCAAGGTGCAGAGCGCTAGTGCCCGAATTGACGGCGATACCCTGCTCCGCACCACAGAACCTGGCAAAATCCTCCTCGAATGCTTTAACCTCGCTCCCGAGCACAAATTGGCTGCTTTCAAGTACCCTGCTGACAGCTTGATCGATCTCCTCCTTGATGCTGTGATACTGCGCTTTCAGGTCTATAAAGGGGATCATTTTACTACTCCTTAAGTCCCAATTCTACGGGTTGCCCGTTTTTCGCCAGTGACTCGTTTGCAGCTTCAAGCATGCGTACAATGCGCAGGCCGGCTGCGCCATCGACTACCGGCTTTTCGCCCTGTTCTATACAACGGCAAAAATGCTGTGCTTCAATGCTCAAAGCCTCGGTTACCTTTAATTGCGGGGCCAGCATATCACCGGTGCGGTAACCAATGAGCAAATTGTGCCTGTTATCATCGTCGTTGCTTACAGTGATACCGCTATCGTAAATCTTTATCTTCTCGCTGGGTTCAAGATCGTCATAAATAACCATCTTGCTGCTTCCGCCGATTATCGTGCGGCGTATCTTTACCGGCGACAGCCAGTTGATGTGTATATGAGCTATTAAGGGCACCTCGAAAAATAGAGTTAAATAGGCCACATCCTCAGGTTTACCGGGTATATGGCTTACACCTATGGCGGACACAGTCCTTGGACGTAGCTTCATGGTATAATCCATAATTGCGAGGTCATGTACAGCCAGATCCATTATCACATTAACATCGTGCTGGAAAAGCCCCAGGTTGATGCGCACCGAATCATAATAATAAATATCACCAAGCGCATTGCTGGCTATCAACTCCTGGATCTTGCGCACAGCCCCGGTATATACGAAAGTGTGATCGACGGTAAGTACCCGCTTATTCTTTTCGGCCGCTTCTATCAATTCGACAGCTTGCCTGGAGGTGGTTGTCATGGGCTTTTCTACCAGCACATGCTTGCCGGCCTGCAAGGCACCCATGGCTATTTCATAGTGTGCGAAAACCGGGGTAGCTATAACTACCGCATCAACCTCAGGGTCGGCCAGTATCTCCCTGTAGTCAGAAGTAGTTCTAATTGCAGGATAGCGTTTCCGGGCAAGTTCAAGCTTCTTCGGATTCAAATCGCTCACATATGCAACCGAAGAGCCGGGCGCTTCAGCGAAGTTACGTACCATGTTTGGCCCCCAATATCCGTACCCGACTACACCAACTTTAATCATATTGATCTCCTTATGAAGTTGCCACGACTGTAATACTAAACAGTATCAACCATGGTTAACTCATATTGACCGTCACTCTTGTGAATGGCGGATATCTCCAATTACCCGCGCCGGCACTCCAGCAACGATAGCGTAAGCGGGGACATTATGGGCAACTACAGCACCGGCACCCACCATAGCGTGTTCACCAACCGTGATTCCGCACAATATGGTCGCGTTAGCGCCGATGCTTGCATGCCGCTTCACGAGAGTAGGAACGCTCTTCCAGTCCCCAACTTGCATCCGGCTGCCATCAGGGTTAACCGCAAGGGGATATTTATCGTTGGTAAAACAAACATGGGGTCCTATGAAAACACCGTCTTCGATTGTCACGTCCTCTGGTATGAAGGCGAAAGCCTGAATTTTTACATTGCATCCAATGGTGACTTGCTTGCGTATCTCAACAAATGCTCCGATCTTACTCCCCTCACCAATTTCACAACCATAAAGATTAACCAAGTCAGGATGATATATAATAACATTTTTCCCAAGTTTAACATCGGTTGCAATCATAAATCGTCAATCCAAAAATATTGAGCCAAATTTTATGAAACAGGGGATCAAACAAGTGTCATGGAACACTATCCCTTTAATGAAAAATGCGTTTGATTTACCTCACATTAAACTCTCAACACCAATGCCCAATTTCGCTTAGCATACCATGTTTCATAGCATTTCGTCACCTATATGACTGTTTATAATCAGTTATTTCATTACTATGTGTGATATTCCGTCAAATATTTATTGGTTTGTGTTAGGATCACTACTCAGCACATTGAAAGTAAATACTCAATATGAGTATACTGTGACGATAGTGCGTCGCCATACGACGTTTATATTTAAACCAGGAAAAGGTCAATTTGATAACAACAACTGATATTTATGAAGCTACTTTTTCTTCATAACGCTAAAGGCAAAGGATAGGACAGCTTGAAATTTATAGGTGAGAGTATGAAAACCTTCACAGCACAGATAATTTGTGCTTTGCTGGGTATGGTCAGTACCATAATTATCGCCCATACATTGGGACCGTCCGGTAAGGGAGCATATTCCTTGATAATTCTTTTCCCGACTATGCTTGGCCAGTTAGGAACTCTGGGCATACAAATAGCTAATGCTAATTTTGCTGGTAGTAAAAGATATAAGATCGGTGACCTCGCCTCGAATTCTCTCATCGCGGCATTGGGATTAGGGATTATTTTACCTTTAGGCTTTCTTTTCTACATGCTTTATCAGCCATCCGTGATTGCTGATGCAAACCCACAATTTATCATGATAGCCCTGCTGGCAGTTCCCTTCCTCTTGCTGCGTCTTTACTTCGGCTACTTATTACTTGGTGGGCAAAAAATAAACCAATATAATTTTTTACCGGTTTTTCAAGTAAGCCTAGCCGTGTTAATACTGCTAGTAGTGTTGTTGGGCTTAGGAATGGGACTACTAGCAACCATTATAACCTGGGTGCTGGCCAATGTTGCTGCCGGTATTCTATCCATCCTGCTGGTGAAGCGACTGGTAAATATTAAATGGTCATTTCATCCCCGTTTATTTGGGGATTCAGTCAGATTTGGAATCCAGGGATATTTAGGCTTGGTTGCCTACTCTCTCAATTTTCAGCTCGCTACTCTTCTGCTCGCATTTTTTATGAATACAACATCTATTGGATATTATTCCGTAGCCCTGAACGTGGCATCACTATTAAGTTTTTTCCCCGCAGCGGTGGGAGTGGTAATCTTTACTCGCGTTGTGGGCATGAGCGCTAAAGAGGCAAATATAACTACCCCTCAGGTATGTCGCAACACTCTATTTATTACCATCCTGGCTGCGGTCATTGTCTTTGCTCTCAGTAAATACATCATTATTCTCCTCTATGGCGAGTCATTCCTTCCCGCTCTCCATTCGTTATGGATATTGCTCGGCGGCATGGTTGCCTTTAGTATATTTGGTGTTTTGGGCAACGAGTTGGCTGGGAGAGGAAGACCCATAGTACTCTTTATTGCTTATGCTGCCGCGCTGGCAGTAAATGTGCTTTTGAGCCTTTGGCTAATTCCACTCTGGGGACTTAACGGGGCAGCTCTGGCTACAGCCATTTCCTATTTTGTTGCGGCTATTGTGGGGCTTATCTGGTTTCTGAGGATATCTGGAAATACCCTGACTAACACACTGTTTCCCAGGCGGGAGGACATAAATTTATACACTGGGATAATCACCAGACTATGGAAGTGGAGTTTTAGTCAAATGATGAGGATTAAAGATCATCAATAGCAACAACACGCCTAGAGCTCACTTTCACTTTTGCTGAATTAATTTGTGGCATACTTGTGCGTAGCTGTATATTACGCTATTCCAACTGTAATTCTGGACAATGGACTCCCGGGCATTTCTGCCTATTTCTGCCAGCAACTCCGGGCTTTCGTACATGACCAGCATTTTATTAGCTAGGTCTGAAATATTGCCGGATTCAGCTAGTATCCCCGTTTCCATGTGCTGGATTAACTCTTTGGTTGCCTGGCAATCAAAGGCTATCACTGGTTTGCCACATGCCATTGCTTCCCGTGTCGAGCAATTGTTGTTGTCTATTATGCTGGTCGCTACTACAATGTCGGCGATTGACAAATAATCTGGAATTTGCGAATTATCTATTTCGCCCAGGAATACTACCCTCCGATTTATACCAAGGTCAGAAGCTAACATCTCCAGATGGTGCCGTAAAATTCCGTCGCCGATTACAATAAAAACAGCATCCTGTGATGAAGAGGTTTGAAGGAACTTGTTAAAAGCTAAAATTCCATATTCTACACCTTTCCATTGAACCAGACGGTGGGCTGATACGATAATGAATGAATTTTCCAGTCCCCGGTTTTTTAATAATTGCTTGTTCGTTAGTTTGGGACAGAATCTTTCTGTATCAACACCGCCATGGATAGCTGTCACTTTATCCTCGCCTAACAAGCAAGTAAATTTTTTCAGCTCTATTGATCCTATTCCGGCAAATACGTGGTCCGGTCTAAATATTTTGGCTACTATCGTTTCATATGCGTCTCCTAATCTGGAAGTACTCCCGAAAGTACCAGCCACATGCCAGACTACGGGTTTATGCAATAGTTTACCAGCTATAGTCGCTATAATGCCTAAGCTGAGAATGTGAGATATAATAATATCGATGTCATATTTTTTATTCAGCAAGAGGATCTGCTTCAGACTGAATAGGCCAAAAGAAAGCGTCCTCAGAATTGAAAGCGGTAGGTGTTTAAGGTAGGTGCCGCGATATACTGTAAAATTGAAACTACTATCAAGTTTACTTGTATCGCTATCGGATTTGGCTACAATGAAAAATTGCCGACGGCAATATCGGTTCATGTGATTTCCAAAGTCAATAGCGTAGGTGATATGACCACCTAATATATCAGGAACAAATAGACCTATCAAGTGACAGATATTCAACCGGAATTCCCCATTTCAATTCGCAACGAAGCATCACCCTTGATCATGATAATATTCATTTTCCAAGCGGCTGTCAAAGCCTCCTCAAGACTTTCTGGACTACTGAACCGTCCTTAGCCATGGCTGTGATATCCAAACCTTCTCTCAAATAAGCCCCCCTGCGCTATCCTGACCTCTAAAGAGCAGGTCAATGTGATGGAGCAGTAGTCTGCACATAATAAACATTCATTTCACCATTAGAATATAGGTGTCGAACGGTATGGTCTTCATCCAGTTTTACAAAATCAGACTCATTGAACCTGTCTAATACGCTCAATAAAATGCTATAAACTATGCTATCCACTTTGGTGATCCCTACGTATTTATCGGCTGAAAACTGTTCACCCAGGGTAGTATACTCATGATAACCGAAGTGAGCTGGCATCTGAATGGACCTGATATCATATCTAATGGAAGGCCCCGTCATTCCCAAGATTCCACTAGCATACCTAAAAGGGGGGCTTATAATATGAACACATCCTTCAATAGTACTTTTTTTGCTAATCAGCCATGTCATCCCGGTCATATCCGCCTGTGTAATTTGCAGATTAGCGTAAATATTATAGGGAGAACGATACAAGCCTCTAAAACTTAGCCAACCTGGAATCATCAATAAAACCATCAAGACAATGCAACTCAGATATTTAAATCTGATAAACTGGATTATGCCATATAGAGCTACTGCCCCCAATACCGGGCTGAATAGCACTACATATGCTAACATACGATGCGCACCTACGCTTTGCATGCCGGGTAATCCCGCTAAATAGAGAAGATAAAGAAAGCCAAATGAAAGGAAAGCTATTGCGATATCAATAACGGGCGGTAGTGTTTCGTTATCTTTAATTTTTATTAATTTGAGAACTATTAGTAATATTCCAATTAGAGACAAAATAATAATAAAGGTCGAGCTGCCGTACAATTTAATATACAGTATAACGGCATCAAAACCACTCATATGTATTTTGGAGAGAATATCTCCTATTTCACCCATCACATCTGGACCGCCGGAAGTAATTTGCTCCCACATTAAGCGTATATTTACCTTGAATAAGTTAAATGCGAGTATCCACATAATAAATATTATCATTAGAAACATAAAGGGTGTCAGGATGGTAGTAGGTCTGAGCATGACTACAAGGCTCCCTTTTTTCTTAAGGATACGATACAGAAACCATTTGACAATTAGGATAGCTAACAATACAGCTCCTATCGTCAAGGCCGAAATAGGGTGGAAAAAGGGATATATGGCCAGTGTTAGTAAAAATAGTATCGCATATGCTAAATTAGATTGCCGTTTAAAGTAAAAATAGAAAAGCAGTGGAATCATTAGAATAGACCAGCCGTTGGGCATCAGTAATACATCATAACCGCCTTCGATAAATACTATTCCTGCAATAGCTGTAGCCGTGAGCTGTTGGCTTCGTTTTGGCAGAATGGTGGTGGCAAGAAGGTAAGTGGCGATAATAAAAAACACCGATAGAAAAGCCGTGCTCAGGTTAGTTACGTATTGTATAGGGACATTAGTTATTAAAATAATCTGCGCAAGTAAAGAATGAGTAATCGGGTAAAGGTTACCAGTGGAAAAGGCCCCTGAACTTAGTATATTTTTCACAAGGCCCCAATGGCTGATATTATCACCGCTCCATGTAAAATAGCCCCTGATATAGGGTACATACAGCAATGAGAATCGTGATATAACTAACAGCATTAGCCCGGTTAGCCACATACGACTCGAATTATAACCCCCGGTTACCGCTTGTTGTATGATGATCCCCGCTCCACATACCGCAGCGAATATTAATAAGGTCCACGTAAGAAGAGGTGTACTTTCATAAATATCCACCTCATAGCCGGTAGCAGGATTGTTCCATGCTATAATAAGTGCAGCTACAAGCGCTAGGAAACTGCCTATGATAATTAGCTTGAATGTCCTCTTCTGAATATCAACCAACATTTTATCTTAGCCCATAAAGCATCGACGACAAGATCACCACACTGTACTAATAGACTTTTCTTACAATTCCACGTATATAATCGGTGATCCCAGGTGTAGACCAGAGCCGAGAAAAGCTTTCATTCGTCACAAGTGATGGACTTATCTCTCGGCAATCCATTAAATCACCAATAACAAAATCGAAGCCTTTTAGAGCGGATAGGTATTGAAGATAACCGTAAGTAAGAAAACAATCTCCTTTCTGTGGGTCAATTTGTGACTGCCACAATATTTTCCCTGTATCAATCCCTTCTTCCACAATATGTATTGTGACTCCAGCAAGTTCACTCTTACCGCAATGCATTGCCCAATAAGCTCCGTGAGATCCTCTAAATTCTGGAGTTATACCACAGTGAGTATTAATAATCTTTTTATCAGTCGATTTAATAATTTCCGGGGAAATGATTCTTGTGCCATTCACAACTATTAAATTATAATCAAGCCTTTTTAATAATTCAGATACTTTTGGGTGATTAATGCTTTGCACATTAAATATTTTGATCGATTGATCAAAACAAATATTAGTTACTGGAAATCTCTTCATGATTTGATTGATCCTATGTCTAGAAAAAACTTTCAGCAATGATACTATTATTACCTGAAACAAAACTTGGTCTATTACCTTAAAAAAACCAATCCTTAGTATTCTATTTTTTAGTAATAATCTAATTGGAATTTTTTCTTCTTTGATAACAGTGACCTCATATCCTTTAGAAACTAAATAATTTGCTATCAATTTGGAAGACCAACCGATTCCGCTTAACAATAATATTTTGTTATACATGTTTTATGTATTCATCCACTAATGTTTGCATATTATAGGATTTCATGCCATAACTTATATTCAAATCTTTAAATTGCATAAGAATCCGCTCAAGAAAAATGATATTTTCCCCAATATTGGTGCCGAAATTATGGGGATGCCACCACAAATGGTAAATCTTATTGTTTATTGCAGCTTTTCGTAATGAGTTAGCTATTCTCAAAAAACGTAATTCTTCAATACTTTTTAGCTTTTCTGAGTACGGTCTTAAAAATCTACTTGCTGGAATATTACAGACCCCATCATAATAAAGCGAAATTATTAGATCATTAGGATCAGTCAAATCATCTCCTGAAATATTAATATACTCGTTAAGTATTCTTAGAGCCTTTATTACATATCCTTGAATAGATATTTTGTCCTCTGTGGGATAATAGATTTTCCCGTGTTGATTCCCTCTATATGTTTTAAATTCAAACTCTTTTAAAAAACGTAGCGCTTTTGATGAGAATTGATTTCTAGGGAATACAAAACTCTTTAGTTTTGCTATGTTATTTTGTTGACAAATAGCTTCCATTCTTAAAAAGTCTGATCTCATGTCATCCAATGTCAGCCCTTCCTCCAGGAAATATAAATGGGAATAAGAGTGAGACCCAATTTCCTGTCCCGGAGTTTGTGCAATTAATCTTATCAGGTCGGATGCGAAAAACAAATTCTTATTGCAGTCTATATAACTCGCAAATTTATCGCACAAAACATAATTAGAATAATTCTGTTGTAAATAATGAGGCCGCTCTGATACTGGCGTCGATAAAATGTCTGCGGCCTCTTTTTCCAAGGTCATTCCTACACACGCCCAAGTTGCGCTAATGTTATAAGACTTGAATATATCAAGAATTTTAGGAACTGCCAATCGGACACCTTCAATGCTTGACATATAAGAAGGAGGTGGTTTCTTATCCATCAACCCCCAATAAAGCTCCATGTCCAGAGAAATAACAAGCGAGCCGCTCATTTATATAAACCATTTGGCCAGAGTAGTTATTATCATCATGGTTAGCTCCTAATATCGCTCGCGAAAATAGAACTATCTTTATTAAATTTTCTTTTTCATCCATAACCGTAGCGAATAGTGTTATGAATCAATCGATTATGCAAGCCTATTGTATATTTCAATATAGCGCTCAACAACACGCGGCCAATTGAACTTCGCTACCACCTTTTTTTGCGCCTCACTGCCAATATGCCGTCTTAAATCAACATTATTTATGAGTTCTACCAAATATTGGACATATGCATTTTGGTCAGAGGCAATGAACCCATCCTGCTCTCGATTAATCATCTCGTTTATTGCACCAACATCATTGGTTAACACCGGCAGGCCGCTTGCCATCGCTTCAAGGATAACAAGGGGAAAATTATCATAATGAGAGAAATAAAGGAAAATATTACTTTCTTCCAGTAGGCTCCTAATATCAGGCAGCCTACCTAAAAATTTTGTATATGTCTTGTATTTGCGTGCTTCACCCTCTATTTGCTTGAGATAAGTACCACCGCCAACGACTGAGAACTTTACTTTCTTGCGGATTTCTCCTGGCAGATTGTCCAAAATCATTAATAGGTCCAAAATTCCTCTAGCTTTATCCTCAAAACCGAAGCTAGTTACGGTCAGCAGATTAATAGTATCTTGCCGTGTGTGTTCGATAACCCGATATTGCTCCGCAGCTACAGCATTGGGAATTACTATAGCATCCTTTAAATTCAGTCTATCTTTTAAGAAGAAACTCGGTGTCGTTATTATATCTGCCCTGGCGATAGCTGAAGGATATAGATGCCGCCAAATATTTTCTTTTTCCATTGGGTATTCCCCATGAATCGTCAATATTAACGGCTTCTTCCATAGCCGATAACCTAACAGAACAGATCCGTGGATTATATCAGCGTTCTGGTGAATGGGACTAGCAAGCAATTGAAACAATTTATGGATATGACGAGCTTCAAATCCTCTATTATTTAGCTGACTTACTAGAATCCGACCCCAATTATACGGACCGCCATGATGAACCTGTGTTAAAACATTTATTTTCATTTCGATAGACGTTTTGTGAGTTGAGCACTATATACGGACTCCATTTTACTCGCGATTCGTTCCCAATTGAAATTAACTATAACATGTTTTCTGGCCTCGCTGCCTAATAGTTTTGCATGCTTGTTATCAGAAAGAATAAGTTCTATATAATGGACAAATAGTTTCACATTTTTCGGAGGGGCGAGAAAACCGGTTTTGCCATGGATTATGATGTCAGAGATACCGCCCACATTGCTGGCAACCATAGGTTTCCCGCAGACCGCGGCTTCTAACAATACATTAGGTAATCCCTCTGATAATGAAGGTAAAACAAAAATGTCACAGGCCGACATCAACTCAGGGACATCCCTTCTGAAACCAGTGAATATAATTTTATCTCCAAGATGCCTGGCACTTGCTTCATAATTCTTCCTGTATGGGCCATCACCAACTATTATGGTCTTCACATCGAAGCCACCTTTTAGTAACGCCTCTGTGATCATTATCAGCGTTTCTATCCCTTTCACCGGGACCAAGCGGCCCACATTGAGTATCACCTTCTGGCTAGTTTCTATACCCAATCTTTTTCTGACATCCGTATTAGAGACCGCAGTTGGGTTAATAGGATCCACCCCGTTTGGAATCAGCATCATGTTCTCTTCCTTTATTCCAATTGCACGGGCTGTTTCCAACACAGGTTTACTCAATAGAATCAGCTTATCACAACTACTGAGTATCAGCTTGCCTATTGATTTGGTATAAATATTTGCTATGAAGTCAACGCAGCATGACCCATACTGCCATGACCTGCCTGCGAAATTATCCGTCGTTATAACGACTGGTATATGCCTGAACTTACCGTAGATAAAAGGAATCCATACAGTGGCATATGCATACGACCATATATGAATAATATTAATTTGGTCTCTGGCAACAACCCTTTTAATAAGCGCGAGTTGGGAAAAAAATAAGGGGATTGCATATCTTATTTTAGGAATAAATATTGCTGGATATGATTCTATCGTGACAAAATCAATTCTGGCCAATTCATTGTGCGGCGAAATTGGCGTTAATATAATCACTTTATGACCCATGGATACTAAATGCCTGGACAATCCCAAGATTCCTGCCCGGAGCTGTAGAGTCGGATTTATGAAGCAAATATTCATTTAATGCCAGCTAAAGCTATCTTATAATGGGGCTTGGTAGCGAGTGGTTATTTGCACTTTTTCACTATACTATTCTTGCACAATCCATCACTTTCCATTTCTTGTATCGGTTATACTCAGAGAACGTCATGATCACCCCATGTAATTAACCAATTACGCGGTTGGACAATATAGGAATCAGCAAATTGAGTGGAGAAGTTATGGACACCTAGATACATCTTTTGTGGCAAAAACCATCTGGGAGCAACAATAAAGCCATTTTGTCGAAGATAATGGGAATATATTGATCGTGGCAGCATGAGACAACCTACAATATCCTGTTGTCGCAACTCAAAGTATTTAATTGCTGCAGATATAAGGGCAATACCTGCATTTGATTCCTCAGAGCGTATCACCATATCAACAATGATTCCGATCTGCAAGCCAAATCTTCGTATGCATTTTAACACCGTATAGCCAAGCAATCGTTTTCCACTTTCAGCAATCAATATTACGTAGCTTTCATTTGGTTTATCAGCAAAACGCCATGTCAGATACAATCTATCGCGAACTACAGCGATGTTATAATTCGCTGAAGCATTCTGCCAAAGAGTATCAAACCTTTGGTCGAAACGATCCATCTCTCGTATTTCACATATCGTTCTACTATCATATGACCAAGTATAAGTATTATTCAATATCTTCATGCCCAGCTTTCCGAACTTGTCCCCCAATCTGGCAACCAAGTCGTTGTCTACTAAGCGATTCTTAATAATAGATTCTATGTTCAATGGTTTTATCCATAACGGTATCCCAGTGTGTAGGTCACTCCATCCCAGTCTCTTGTTAATACCATAATGAGAATTTTCGTTTGGGAATCCATATACAAAATGAACTCCCCTTTCTGCCGCGATTTCATAAGCTTTTTGGGCAAGGGCGATGAACATACCCTGACCTCGGTAATCAGGGTGAACCATGGTATCTAATGACAGACTGCCAAGGCATACGGTGTTCTTGATCTTCATTGTCAGCGGTATCAGGGCATACTGCCCAACTATACTCTGGGCCGTCTCCGCAAGGACAATGATGCCATGACCAGCCGGATTACTTCTGTACTGCCACGCCCATCGCTCAGCACTGCTTGGATTATTAAAAACCAATTCAAAAAGCTTTCGAATAGGCTCTTCGTCACTCTCTCGGTATTCCCGTATTAACCATTGTCTACTCATTTGTTAGCCTAAACTTATTTATTTAAGTATTTTGTCTCCAGTAAATCCCGGATTGATACAAACCTGGCATCTATATTCTCAATGATATATTCAATAACATTAAGCGTTCGCCTTCCAGTTCGATAATATACCCTCCAGGGGATACCATTTAATCGTGGCAGGTCAACAATTTCCCACGGATGCACACAGATTATTGGAATCATAGCTTTACGCAATAACGAATTAATGCCACCCATCACGTATGCTTGACCGAACATTCGTAACCACATACCCGATATAGGAAGCCGCAGCATTGGATCTACTGCTACTGGAAACTCCATCAGGTCTGCATTCATATCGGGAAATATGTCCCGGATGTTGAATGGATGGTTGGGCGCTTTGGGGAAGCCGTACCAACCCGGAATACGCAGACAGGGTACAACAGAACTGTCATATTTATAACCACTTTCTTCTACCACAGCCATGATTGCTGAGTTAATCCCGAACGCTGGCGCCCTAAAGCCTAGAACTTCATAACCCACTGCATCTTCCAGCATTTTTTTTGAATCACCGATCTCCATCAAGATTTCCGCATGAGTAAGGTTTAAAAGCGACCTATGCGTCATTGTGTGAGAGGCGATTTCATGACCACCGTTTCTGATTCGGCTTAATAACTGCTTATGGGATTTGACATGTCTGCCAACCACGAAAAAAGTGCTTTTGATATTATGTTTTTCAAAAAGTTCTAATAGTTTTTCGACGCCTGCCTCACCAGCTTCTCCATGTTCCCATTTCCTGCTGAGTTTCTGAAAGGCAAAGGTGTCTGTGAAAAACTCGAAATCAATACTCAATATTGCATGGTTAATCATTCTGGTTCTTTCTTGTTGGATAATACCTTTATCTGAACAACATAACTTTCGTCACTGCCCAGAGACCACGGAATGGATACATGGCAAATCTTATGAGATTAAGGTGAGACTTGCCATTACAACGGGCTGGCATTTCAATTGGGACCTCTCCGATTTTCATGCCTTTCTTTGCCATTTCCATCATCTGTTCCACTGCAGGGTTTATATCAGACGGTTTGCTCAAAATCTCAAGGCTGCTCACTTTATATATTTTAAAACCGGAAGTAACATCAGTAATCGTAGTACGACCTAAAAAGCTAACAACTCGTGAGAAAAATATTATCCCTATCCTTCTGACAAATGATAGGTTTTTATCACTATCCGTTAGAAATCTGCTACCAAGGACTATATCATAATTTCCATTCTGCATGGCTTCAAGCAATTTTGGGATAAATTTGGGATCATGCTGCCCATCCGCATCCAGCTGAAGGATGTAATCATAGCCATTTTGAATTGCGAACATATGCCCGGCATATTGAGCAGCCCCGTAACCCCTCTTATCAGGATGTGGAATAATTCGAGCATCATTCTGCCTGGCAACTTCCGCTGTCTCATCATTAGAGCAATTATCAACCACGAAGATATCAGTAACATATTCTTTAGTTTGGCGTACGATTTCGCCTACCGTCTCTACCTCATTACAGGCCGGTATGATTGCACAGATTTTCA
>Ga0265594_1001331_pt1 | contig 19172 bp, 17 predicted proteins | sample saktaG_11_FD_190147 | JGI IMG/M metagenome (GOLD analysis project Ga0265594, IMG submission 190147) | Saline water microbial communities from Sakinaw Lake, British Columbia, Canada - sak_2011_5_24_80m | ecosystem: Environmental > Aquatic > Non-marine Saline and Alkaline > Saline ... | reverse complement strand
ACCAAACGTTTAAAGATAAATTAATGATTGCCCCACCTGCATAAACTCTTATCGCATAAGTTAAAGCCACAAAAACAGAATTAACAAAACGTACTTTTTCTAACCATAAGCTATAAACAATATCTAAAACAATGAATAAAGAAAGTAAAACCGTAAATCTTAAATTAATTTTCAAAGCAAGCCATAGGCTTAAAACTATTAAGATCAAGCTGACAAATAAAGCAATGCCGGAATTTAATTTACCTGAAGCAATAGGTCTTTTAGATTTCTCTGGATGTTTCTTATCTTTTTCTATATCTAAAACATCATTCAAAATGGAGACTGCACCAGCAGATAAACTAAATAAAAAGAATGCTTCCACCGTTTTAAGAAGAAGACCGCAATCAAATATCAATCCAGCAAGAATTAAAGGAATAAAAACAAAAAGATTCCCAATCCAATCTTTTAACCGAAAACTTAAAAAAATATAAGAAAGTATATTCATATTTTTATTTATATATATTATACAACATTTTTAATATTTTTTCTCAAAAAACCTCTTACCCTATTAAAGATATCAATAATTTCAGCCCTTCTTGGCACAAAAACATCATAAAAGCCCATTCCTGTTTCTTTATGGAAAAAATAATAATGAAAACCAAAAACTAAAAGATAAGTAATCGTAGAAGATAAGGCTGCAGCCATCATTCCATACTGAGGAATATAAATAAAATTTAAAATAATATTAAGAACTGTAGCCAGAAACCAACAAAGAGTAAGCTTAAAAGGATATTTCGTACTTAAAAAATACTGACCTAAAACAATAGTTGATGATAAAGCAATCAAGCCAGGCAAAAGCAAAAGAATAGGCTGAACAGATGGCAAAAACGCTTGTCCATATAATAATCCAATAAATAATTTAATAAATAAAAGCGTTCCTATAGCCATTATTAAAACTGACAATAATGAGATCCGAGAATATTTAGCAACTGATTCTTTTTTTGATTTATCCTCAACATTAATTTTAGGAAACATTACAGTAACAATAGAAAAAGGTAAAATAAAGAAAATATCACCAAAAGTAGAAGCCAAAGAATAAAAACCTGCCTCAGCCATACCTTTAAAAAAATTCACCATATATAAATCTACGCGCAATATTAAAAGAGCAAAAATACCAGTTAAGCATATTTTAATTCCATAATTTAAAGAGCTTTTTAAAACTTTCAAATTCAATCCTAGAAACAAACCATCTCTTAAAAGAATATATCCCATCGGCAATAAAGCACCAATAATATTTACTAATACATACCAAATAAGAACATAAAAAACATCTAATTTAAAAACTAATAATAACAAAATTACGCCAATTAAATTTATAACCTGAGCAATTATAGAAAAAGCATTAAACTTTCTAAATTTTTGTTCGCCAGTTAAAATTCCATAGAAAAAATTAGACCAGAAAAGAAAAGGCAAAGATGTTAAATAAAGAAGTAAATAGCTTCTTGGAATATTTCTAAAAAATAGAGGAAAATTTAATGCTACTACTGAAACAATAGCAAAACCAATTATCCCAAGAATAAACCCTGCCCAAAAAGAATTGCCAATGATATTCTTTTTTTCAACGCTTTTATTAGAAATAGCATAAGTGTTAAATTGATTTATTCCTAAGTTTCCTAAACTAACAGTTGTAGTTCCTACCATCGTAATAATCGCTAAAAGACCTTTCCCAGCAGGACCTAAAATACGAGCAACAATAATACCAATTAAAAGACTTAAAAATAATAAAACTACCCTTGCGCTAAAGGTAAAAAAGATATGATTTAAAACAGAGCCCTCCTCTTTTATTGAAAACATAATTAATCATCTAAATTTAAAATTTCTGAATATCTTTGAGCAACATCTTTGGTATCAAAAAGATGTCTATTTTTATTAATCCATTCAAATGATGTCTCCCTTAATTTAATTGCATCTTCTTTATTTTCTAATACCCATTTTATAGCTTTATATAAAATATCAATATCTGCTAGTTCTACTAAAATACCTGTTTTACAATTTTTAATCAATTCTTTAACTCCGCCGACATTTGATGCAATTACAAGTTTTTTGGCAACAAGGGCTTCAAGAATTGCAATTCCTAGTCCTTCTGATAAAGAAGGAAAAATAAAAACATCTATTTGCTTTAGATACTGCCCAATATCCAATGTTTCTCCAACAAGCCTTACATTGGATAAATCATTTTGTTTGATAAAATTATCTAAATTTTCTCTCTCAGCACCATCCCCAACAAAAATAAATTCTGGTAATTGGATTCTTTTATTCTTTAATTTTTTTAAAGCTTCCAAAATATAAATATGACCTTTTATTTTATCCAAACGAGCGATAATGCCAAAAACCGGTCCCCAATTATCATCAGATTTCTTAAAAGATGAAAATCTTTCAAAATCTACGCCATTATAGATTATCTCTATCTTAGAAGCAGAAACCTTAAAATATTCTATCAAAAACTGTTTAACATTATCAGAAATAGCTATGACTTGATTTGTCTTTTTAAAAGCTTTGATTTTCAACCATCTAATAATCGAGCCTTTTCTAACCATATCGTGCTGAATAGAAATTATCTTTTTATTTAGGATAAGGTTCGATAAATAACCTAAAATATCAGATTGATATAAAGAAGTCACAATAGTATCTGGATTAATCTTTCTCAAAGTAATAACTAATCTTAATAAAATAATAGGAATACTTACAAACCATATTGCTTTTAATAAAAATGATGAAGGATATTTTTTAGAACCAAAAAAAAAGATTGAGCACCCTAAATCACTAAAATCTTTCTCCATTGGTCCAGAACCCAAAATCGTTATAATACTTATATCAAACTTATTTCTATCTAAATTCTTGAGTAAATCTAATAACATTCGTTCTGTTCCGCCGATTAAAAAATTATTCCATATAAAAATTAATTTTTTCTTTTTCATATTTTAAAAATTATAGTGTGAATAAAAATAAAATACTTCATCAATCGTTATTTTTCATATCAACAGAAATTTTTAATATTTCCTGAGCTATTTCTTTTCTATTTAATTTTTTTCTCCAAAAATTTGCTATCTCATCATAATGATATTGTCCATTTTCCCACTTTATAGAATCCTCAATCAAAGCACTCACAATGGGAATTTTCTGAAATCCCCTTGTTATAGTACCTGAAAATCCGCTGGCTGTTAGGTATCTAAAAGATTCAAGGGGAGTACCAACAATAGAACAGCCCATACAAAGAGCTTCTGCTGCGGCAATACCAAAACTCTCAAGATTAGATGGAGTAAAGAATATTTTGGATTTTGAAAGAAGCTCTGGTATTTTTTCATGACTCACAGAACCACTTACAATTATCCTTGAACTAATTTCAAAAGGTAATTGCTGCACGAATGATAAAATATTATCTATGCCCGACCCAATAATAATATATTGATAATTTTTCTTAAAATTTAAAAAATCGACTGCCGAGCTTAGCATAACCTTCGTATTCTTACAACCATCGTCCTCCCATCTTCCAACTGAAATTATTGTATCTGTTTTATTAACTAATGGTGCATCTATTACATCTGCAGCAACTGGATTAGCAACAAAATAAATCTTTTCTATTAGAGAGTCTTCTCCCCAATAATGTAGAATAAAAGAGACATTACTTAAAGCTTCGGGGCTTTCAAAAATAACTGCGTCGGCAAGTTTAATTTGTTCTATTTTTTTCTTAACAAAATAATCGATTGGTAATTTCCATTTTATATTACTAAGCATACACTTCACTGGATTGCGACTTAATTTTAGAGTTCGTAAATAATTCGGTGTCAGTGGATATCCTAAGGTGCCGTCACTGTCAGCTTTTATAATAACAGTTTTGCCGCTATTCTTAATTATCTTAAGAATTTTCGTATACTGTGGATTCAGGCGTGAAAAAAATAAAATTATATCAGCATTAACTTCACGCCAAAAATTAACATCCATTAAATTACCTGATATAACGGTGGAAGGATTTTTATGTGTACCGAAGTCGAATACATTTAAAGGAATAAGAAAAGAATCAATGCCTAAATCTTTTAACCCCTCCATAATCTGCCCCTGATCTTTAAAATCAGAAACAGGACCATAGATGTCTAAAATTCCTATTCTCATAAATTTTGTGAATTAAAACCAGCTGCCTCTAAGACATTCTTATAACTACTCCTGAAACCTTGTTTTATAATAAACTCAAGATACCGCTTAAAACTGATAGAAAAGGAGCCAAAAAAACTTCTCTTTATTTTAGCTTTAAACATCGAAAAAATTAGTCTTTTCATCCTTTTTCTAACCTCTTTTTGAATCTTATTATCAAATACAGAAAGTGCATTTTCAAATTCCAACCATAAATTTGCTAAATCATTTCTATTAATAAATTCTGAAGGTATTTTTTGAAGCAATTCATTATAGCAACGAACAAAATACTCGACCCAATTTATTTTAATATCTCTTAGATTGCCACCAGCTAATTTTTGAATTTTTAAGAAATCATCAAATGGTATATTTTCTAAAATCGGGGCTTTTATTGGAACATGTAAATAATAATCAATATCTTTTAGAGTTTTAAGATACGGCGTAGCAGTTGATAAAAAATTTCTCCCGCCGTTGCCTATTTCTAATCCCTGAGATAGAAATAGCGATTTATCAATATAGTATATCTCATCAGTTTGCGATAAAAGTAAAAAAGCCGATGTAAAATCTGGAGAAATCGGCATAAACAACCTCCCATATCTCTCTCTAATATTTTCTGCGACATCAAAACGATAACAACTATTTAATCCGCGAGACAACTCATATGGAAAACGTTGCTGAGATTTTAAAAAATATCTAGCAAGATCTTCCGATTTTATAATTCTAGGATTATCTTGATATGTGACGGAATCACCAAAAACAATATTTCTTTTATTGTCAAAAAGCGCCCAGCGCCAAGAATAAACAGCTGCATTCTTGCTCGTCTTTATAACATCATATACCTTATTTAGAGTACCTTGTTTTAAGACTGATCGATCAGTAAGCACTAAAATATATTTACCACTTGCTTTTAATGTTGCCCACTCCCAATGATCTGGCATACTTAACTCTGAACTAGTTCTAAAATATTTTAAATGAGGATCATTTTTAAATTCGGCTACTACTTCATAAGTGTGCCTATTATTAAAATTGTCGGAAATAATCAATTCATAATTATCAAAATTTTGAAAAAGGACGCTGGATATTGCATCGCGTAATAGCTCGGGCCTATTTTTAGTTGGGATAACTACTGAAAAAAATTTGTTTTTCATTAAGATTTATTCGGAATATTTGTCTAAGTATTTCAAATAGATACCATATGTATTTTGAAGTTCTTTATCTCTTAGCTTCCTTCCAATGTTAAAAAACTTTCTAATTTTATTAAATATAATAAAAGAATAATAAAAAATATTGGAAAACTCACAAAACTTCACGCTATGATAAAGAATAATTGACTTCAAGTTCTCGCCAAAATCATACTTGAGAGATTTTGCTAATTTTTGAACTTGCGAAAAATTTCTTTTTTTTATGTCTATTAAACCACCGGACCATAAAATGTTTATAATATTCCTTTTTACATTTTGATATACTATTTTTCTAATTTGGTCTGTAATTTTTCCACTATTTTTGATTTTCTCTAATGTTTTTCTATATCCATCAAGAGCCTCAACCTCACTCCATGTAGAAGATAAGGATAGTTTGTGAACAAAAAAAATAGCTCCGGGAAATTTTAGAACACTATACTGGAAAACAGAACTAATTCTTAATAAAAAATAACCATCGCCTTCTTCGCTCAATAAACCAACTCCCATTACTTCTTTCCTAAAAAGAATGCCTGTCAAAGTAACTAGCCCAGAATCACTAATTTCTAATAAACCTTCCGGGGGTTGGTATAATTTCTCTTCATAATCTACACAAGAAATATTTAGAACTTTTTTTCCAGTAGCAATTATTGTTTGGGTAGCAATAAAACCTGCTTCTTGATATTTTTTAAATCCTTTAATGGCTTTTTCATAAAAATTTGGAAGAAGAATATCGTCATCTGAAAGAATTGAAAAATAAGGAGTATTAATCTGTTTGAGGCCAAAATTAAAATTATTCCAAGCTCCTATATTATGAGAATGACAATAATAATGAACCCGTGGGTCTTTTTGACTTAATTTTTTTACTACTTCCGCTGTTTCATCCCCCGAGGCATTATCATAAATACAAACCTGAAAATTAGAATAGGTTTGATTTAAAACACTCAAAATAGCTCTTTTCAAAAGCTTTGGTCGACGGTAAGTTGGAATAATAGTTGTAATTAATGGTTCATTTTCTTTTGTTTTTTTTCCCATAAAAAATTATTTAATCCTTTTTTAAAAACTAACAGTGGCTAAAATAGTCAATAATTCTTTTAATTTTTTATTACCAAATATAAAATTCTTGCGTTTGCATAGAAATCTTTTTAAGATAGTTTTTTAATCATTCCTCTCTCCTCAATTACAATAATAAATCTTTCCGTTATCTTTTTTGGCAATCTTTAATGCTATTATCAATCTACAAATTAATACTTACTAAATCATCTTTAAAGTATTGCGTACGAAACGTAGGAATCAAATGGAAATCTTTCTATTTTTATATTTTTAAGACCAAGCACTTCATCTACAGCTTGTGTTTCGCCCGGAAAAATCTTAGCATTTAATTCATCAAAGGCAACAACTGATCCTTTTGGCATTCGTGGAACAAATATTTCTAAGGCCTTTTTGGTTGGTTCATAAAGATCTAGATCAAGATATAAAAGACCAATCACTGTATGAGGATTTTCCTCCACGTATTTCTCAGCAGTTATACACAAATCTCCTTTTACTAATTCTATTTTAGGAATATGATTTATTGGTCTATTGATATCGTAAATTCTTATAACTTCTTTAATGTTTTCATAAGAACTCCCTTCTAATCCTTTAATGTGTAAATGATTAGTTATTCCTGTTTTCGTATCTTTCTTATGCAAAGAAGGAAAGCCCTCAAATGTATCAAATCCGATTATCTTTCTTGTATGATTCGCTGGTTCAAATATACTACTCAATTTTGCCCACGTTAATAAACCAGCGCCATGTAAAACTCCACACTCTACAATAGATCCATTAATACACAAAATTCTTTTAAAAATCTCATACTTTGTAAGAAATTTTGCCATGCATTGTCTACTAACATATTTAGGGAATGCTTCAATTTTTTCTATCAAATCATTTTTTTCATCCTGAAAAAGTTTTTCAATCTCTTTAAACTGATTAATATCATTAATGTTTTGATTTTTTTGATCACGACTCTTCATAATTTTTTTGTTATTATTTTTTCTTTATCTTGATCATTATAGCATAAACTACATACATCTTGCCCCCCAGAATGTGCTAAAAGCCCTTCATGTTTAATTCTTTGTAATGCATATTTTACTCTCTTTTTTATTAAACTCTTATTAAATAAAGGTAAATTATAAGAAGCAATTAATGTTTTTCTTTTTAATTCGAAACCATATACAGCAATTTCATCAAAGTATCTAACAACAAATTCTATGCTTTTAATAAATTCTTCCTCGGTTTCTGTTGGAAAACCAACAATTAAATCAGTCCTAAATACAATATTTTTATTCTTTTTTTTAACTGCAATAATAAATTTTCGAATGTCTTCTATCGAATAATATCTATTCATCATCATCAATAACCTTTCACTCGTTGTTTGTATTGGTAACTGAAAATCAGTTACTCTTTCGTCCTGACAACATCTAATTAATTTCTTAAACCCAAGGTAAAAGCCCTGCGGATTAAATTGAGCTATATGAAATTGAATTTTTTTAGGTGATATTTTCAATATTCTTTCCAACAATGAAGGAAAGGATATACCAATGTCTTTTCCATAACAAGCGACATCGGTTCCTGTAATAACAATCGTTTGCGACCCATTATTAATTAGATATTTTACCTGATCTAAAATTTTATTAACTGGTCGACTAATAATATTTCCAGCACCAATTTTGTGAGGACAATAAGAACACTCAAAAGCGCAGCCAGTAGAAATACCAACAAAATTTTTTTTGAGATTATAAACCCTATAATCACTTTTGATTCGAAATTCTGTTGGTAAATCAATAGAATCCCAAGACGCTTTTGGTTTTGCGACAATACTCTCAACCAATAGTTGGGCATCCCACGATGGAAATAAATTTTTGAGTTTTAACTTGCCTGGATTAACGCTTGTCATACAACCATATACATAAACTGGTTTATTAAAAATTTTTATTTTTGAGGCTAATTCGGCTGATCGTGTTTCGTCGGCATCAAAAGCCGCACATGTTCCAATGACTATTAATTCTGCCTCCTCAGGATTATTAACAATAGTTTGTCCATTCAATAAAAAAAATCTTTGCATTTTGTGAAATACTAATTTAAATATAGTGCACAAATTATCTTCCATATATATCTTCATATTTTATTCCATTATTTTATTCTTTTAAGGTATCCCCCGGGTGCAACACTAATTAATAATTTATCTTCAATCTCCCTGTCAATAACAAAATCTCTGTTTTTTGCAAGAAACATTGCAATCGCCGTAGCTGGATTATTCCCTTTACTCCATGGCCTATTTTTCATCATATCTTTTGGTAAATCTTCAATAATAGTATCAAAAACAACAATATAACTTCCTTTACTTACAAGCATAGAATAAAGTTCTAATTCTTTAAAAACATGATCCCCAGTATGATTTGAGTCAAGACAAACTAATGTCTTCTTATTTTTTGAAAATAAACGCACCTTTTGAAAAACTTTTTCATCAACTGAAGATCCTTCAATCATCTTGATTCTTTTAAACATTGGGTGCGATTCAATTTCTTTTCGATTGTGATCACGTATATCAATATCAATTCCTAAAACTTGACCTCTTCCGATTAATTCTATCATTGAGGCATAAAAAATTAAAGATCCTCCATGCGCAATGCCAGTTTCAATAATAAGATCTGGCTTTATATCCCATATAATTTCTTGCATAGCAATAATGTCTTGGGGATATTGAATAATTGGTCGTCCAAGCCACTTAAAATTATATGAATATTTGTATTTAATTGAATTAATTAAAAAATTTTGGCTCAAAGATTTGAACTTTTTATTTTTGATCATTTTCCCAATATTATTCTTTTTTTCTTGTTCAAACTTCTCAATTTTATTCATAATAAAACAAAATCCCCTTTATAGTTATATCGTAATGCCATTTCTTTTATTTCTTTTTTATAAACTGAATTCATCACTATTATTGAATCTATCTTTATCTTTTGAAGAATTTCTGGCGAGATTACTTTTTGTCCTGTGATAGGAACAAACTTATTTTGCTTATCCGGATTAATATCAATTACGTACTTACATTTACTGCGGTTAATAGCAAGTCTATTTAAAAAAGTTACACCTTTTGCGCCGGCTCCCCAAATCACAAATTTATTAATTGACTTAATAATTTTTTTATATTTTTTAATTTCACCATCTATCATTTTTGGAATTTCGTCAAGATCAATATTTTTAATAAATGAGGTTTTATTTTCTTTATTTCCGCGCTTTATTTCTAAACGAAAGTATTGTCCTCCTAAACCATATTTAAAAATAATATTGCCAAATCCGATCTGATGAAATAATTGCTGAACAGAATTTTTAGAAAAATAATTACAATGCTCATAAAAAAAGTCAAAAAAAGATTTATTTTTTAATATCCATTCCAAAGACGGTAATTCAAAATACATCACGCCTTTTCTTTTTAAAGATTCCGCGAGAGAAGTTGCAAAAAAACTAGGATTCTTTATGTGTTCTAAAACATGCCGACAAATAATAAAATCAACTTTCTTTTTTATGGTTTTTTTGTTAAAAAAATCTTTGATTATTAATCTGTCAATTTTTGGATCACTATTAACATATGAAGGATCAAAACCACTAATTTTTTTTGTGCCCTGATCTTTTAATAATTTTAAAAAGAATCCCTTGCCACATCCAACCTCCACCACTATTTTATTTTCAAGATTATATTTATTATATAAATTTTTTGCTATCATTATTAAATACCTGCGGAAGTAATTTGATAATTCCTGTACATTATTATAGGCAGATGAATAGTCCATTTTTGGACTGTCAAAGTTCGCATTAAAAACAAGTCCGCAGTTTTTGCAACCATAAAGGCTAACAATCATTAATTTCAAGCGCAAAGCGCCGCTAAGAGTATTATACAATCTATTTTGTGTGGATGTTCCATCTTTGAACTTATATAAAAATTTAACATCGTTACTGTAACACGCTGGACAATATTTCATAATAAATTTTGTTGGTTTAGAAAATTAAAATACGACTTAAGTCCTTCTTGCCAAGAAGGTAATTCAACTCCAAGATTCTTGGCTTTGATATTTTTTAAAGCGGAGAACTTCGGTCTTTTTATTCCCCCGCTAAAACCGCTTCTATCAACCGGCATTATTTCTTTTTTTATTCCTGCTAATTTTAATATTTCTCTAGCGAATTCATACCAGCTACAATAATCTTCATTTATAAGGTGATATATACCATGATTCACCTTACCATTTAATAACTTTAATATGGCTTTACTTAGATCTCCAGCGTAAGTCGGACTAATAATTTGTTCCGAGCTCACCTCAATAAATTCCTTATCTTTAGCCTCTTTTAGAATATTTAAAACAAAATTTCCTTTTTTTTCTGGACTGCCTTTTTCTCCACCATAAAGGCCGCAAGTTCTGATAATATAAGCTTCCTCAGGATATGAATTCAATACTGCATATTCTCCTGCTAATTTAGAAATACCATATACTTGTAAAGGATTAGGCTTATCATTTTCTTCATAAGGAACTCCTTTTTCTCCATCAAAAACATAATCAGTGCTGAAAGTTATAAATTTAATCTTTTTTTCACGACACAATCTCGCTAAATTCCAGACAGCCGTAAAATTAATATTCATTGCTTCTAAAGGATTTTCTTCACATTGAGAAAGTATGTGATAAGCAGAAGTATTAATTAAAATATCAGGATTTATTTTTTCTATCTTTTCTTTTACTTGTAACCTATTTGTGACATTCAATTCATTTTTATCAAAGCCAAAAATTTCGTAACCAAAAGACGGTGCATTATTAATAATGGCACTGCCTAATTGACCATTTTTACCAATTAAAAGAATCTTGCTCATTTTTTTATAATAGGCCAATTTTTATCTTTTTCTGATAAAATTGGATTTTCTATTAGCCATTTTATATTGAAAAATGGATCATTCCAACAAACGCCTGAAGAATAATTTGAAGAATAAAATTCCGACATAAAATATAAAACTTCGCAATTATCAGTCAAGCATTGAAACCCATGTGCAAATCCCTTTGGGATATACAACATTTTTTTATTTTCTTCATCTATCTCTACAGAAAACCATTGTCCATAAGTTAACGAACCTTTTCGTAAATCAACAGCTACATCATAAATTGCACCGCGAATACACTGAACAATTTTATCTTCGGCTTTTGGTGATTTTTGAAAATGCATTCCTCGAATTGTCCCTTTTTTCTTTGTAAAAGAAAGATTGGCTTGAATAATTTTAAAGCCTAATCCAGCTTTTTTAAATTCTTCTTCACAAAAAAGTCTTGTAAAATATCCCCTTTCATCAACCCTTAGATCTAGCTCAATAATATATAAGCCTTTAATTTTTGTTTCTCTAAATTTCATATTATTTCTACTTTAGGAATAGGCACAATAAACCTTCCGCCAGCATCATGATAATCCCTTAATTGTTCTATGATTTCATCCCCAATATTCCAGCATAAAACTAAAAGATAATTTGGTTTCTCTTGATAAATTTTCTCCGGGGGATACACAAGTAAATGGGTGCCGGGAGTATATAAACCCTGTTTTGCTTTGGATTTGTCTACAATAAAATCAAGATAATTTTTATCAATCCCAAAATAGTTTAATAAAATATTTCCTTTAGCTGGAGCACTATAAGCGGCTATTTTCTTTCCTTCGCCTTTAAGTTTTTTAAATAAGTTTAATAAATTATCTTTTAACTTAATTATATTTTTATTAAGTCGCTGATAGGTTTGTAATTTATCAAATCCTTCTTGAATTTCCTGGTCAATCAAATCTTTAACATTTGCGCTTATTTGAAAATTTCCGGGGTGAGAAATAAAAATTTCCAAAGAACCTCCCTGCATCGGCGTTATTTCTACATCATATATCTCTAAATCAACTCTTTTAAATAAATTTATTAAAGACAGAAGAGAATAATAAAAGACATGTTCATGATAGATAATATCAAATTTGTTTTCCATTAATCCTTTTATGTAAGGGAATTCAAAAACTGCTGTTCCCTCTGATTTTAATATTTCTTTCACGCCTTTTACAAAATCAATAATTTCCGGCACATGAGCCAAAACATTGGCGCCAAAAACCAAATCAGCTTGGATTCTTTCTTTTTCTTTTAATCTTTTAGCAAAAGAATAATTAAAAAACTCTGGAATAGTAGGAATTCCTTTTTGGCTTGCAACTTTTGCAATATTTTGAGCTGGATCCACCCCTAATATTTGAATACCGAGTTTTTTAAAAAACTGTAGCTGGGCGCCGTCATTACTAGCAATTTCTAAAACTAAACTTTTAGAATTAAGGTTTAATTTTTTAGTTAAATAATTTGCTGTTTCCTCACAATGCTTTAAAAATAATTGAGAAGTAGAAGAAAAATAAATATAATTTCTAAAAAGTTTTTCCGGAGGAACAGTATTAATCAACTGGGTCAAATAACATTTTGGACAAAAACCGACACTTAAATCGTATTTTTCCTCGTCTAAAAATTCTTTCTCATCTCTGAGAAAAGAATTAACTAAAGGCATTTGACCAAGAGAAAAAAATTCTATTAATGGTGAATTACAGACCCGGCAATTCATATTTTATTTATTAAAAAATGAAGTTATTTGGTTATTAGTAAGTTTAATTATATCTTCCTTATTATAGAAACTTTTATACCAACTAAAAGTATTCTGAAGTATCTTATTTATTTTAAGTTTGGGCTGCCAACCTAGAAGTTTCTTCGCTTTATTATTATTTAGCTTTAATAATGTTGCTTCGTGTTTTTTGGAATCTGGTTTAATCTTATAAGAACCCCGATCAAGAATCTTTATGGCTGTTTTTGTTAATTGTTCAACTGTTAAATAATTACTTTCTTTGGGTCCAAAATTCCAGGAACCGACAAATTCTTTTTTCTCAGAATAAAGTTTTTTAGCTAAAAGAAGATAGCCATAAAGAGGTTCTAAAACATGAAGCCAGGGCCGGATCGCTTGAGGACTTCTTATTATAATTTCCTCATTCTTTTCAAAAATTGCTCGAATAATATCAGTAGCGATTCTGTCCTTGCACCAATCACCCCCACCAAGAATATTACCTGAACGGGCTGATGCCAAAAGAGTTGAATGGCTATGTTTATAATTTTCGGGGTTAAAAAAAGAATTAATATAAGAACCTATTACTATCTCGGCGGCTGCTTTACTGGCGCTATAAGGGTCATAACCACCTAATTTATCATTTTCTTTAAAAGGAAGACCTGATTCTTTATTTTCATATACTTTATCAGTAGTAATCATTACAACTGCTTTCACTGTACCTACTTCTTTAATCGCTTGAAGAATATTAGCAGTTCCAATAATATTCGTATCAAACGTATATAAAGGATCATCATAACTATCTCTAACCAATGCTTGTGCAGCCAAGTGAAAAACAATTTCTGGTTTTTCTCTTTTTATAATCTCAGATATTCTTCTAAAATCCCTGATATCGCAAAAATTGTTTCTAATTTTTTTCTCTATCCTAAGAGTTTCAAATAAACTCGGCTTGGTATTTGGTTTTAGAGCAATTCCTGAAATTTTTGCCCCCCAATTTAGCAAAATTTGAGTTAGCCAACTACCTTTAAAACCAGTATGCCCAGTAATTAAAATTTTCTTATTTTTAAAAAATTTTTGAAGATTTTCCATAAAAATTTAATTTTTATTCTCCCAAACTGCCCAAGGTCGTGTTGTTTCCCATAATTTATTCGCTTCATCCATTTCTCGATAGGTATCCATTGCCTTCCAAAAACCATCATAGCAATAAACCGACAATTGTTTTTCTTTAGCCATTTTTATTAATCCATTTTCCATAGGTTCGTCGTCAAAATATTTTAAAGCATTTTTATGAAAAACCATAAACCCACCACTCGCATAATCAAATATTAAAGGTTTTTGTTGAAAATCGACTACCAGTTTTTTCTTTTTATCTATTTTAATTAATCCATATTTAGAAAATGGATGAACTCCAGTAATCGTTCCGAGTGTTTTTTGTTTTAAATGAAAATTAACTAATTTATTAATATTGATATCACTCACGCCATCACCAAAAGTAAGCATAAATAAATCATTTTTAATATATTTTTCAATCCGCAGGATTCTCTCGCCGGTTGCACTCTCTAAACCTGTTTCCGCAAAAGTGATATTGAAATTATCGCATTGATTATTATGAAAATCTATTTCATTTTTAGAAGTTTCTAAAGTGAAGTCATTTAAAAACGCTCTTTGGTCCAAAAAATAATCCTTAATCATGTTTCCCTTGTAGCCCAAAGCTAAAATAAAATTATTATATCCATAATGAGCATAAATTTTCATTATGTGCCAAAGCATGGGACTTCCACCTATTAACACCATTGGCTTTGGTTTATATTCTGTTTCCTCTCTCATACGAGTTCCCATGCCCCCGCAAAGAATAATTACCGGAATATTTTTATTATCCATAAATTTTTATTAAAGTTTATTCAAAGTCGATGAAACTCCTATATTAAATCTAACAGAGTTTTCTCTTTTTTTCAATTTTCTTAAAAATCCAAAAACAATTAACCTAGCTCTTAAAAAACAAATTAAAATCTAAAGTAGTTCTTCTAATTTATTTAAACAAACATCAATTGCAAAATTATTTAAAGCATATTCAAAACCATTATCACCTAATTCTTTTAATTTATCTTTTTCTTTATAAATTTTTTTAACGACTTCTACTGCTTTGTCTAAATCGCCTGCCCTTACAGTATAACCACATTTAGCTTCTTGAACTATTTCACAACCATCACTTTCTTTATGTAGAAAAGCAACAACTGGAATAGCAGTTGCCATATATCCTAAAATCTTTGCTGGCACTGCAGGAGTTGTATTTTTCTCAGTAAGACAAATTACACCAATATCACAATCTTTAACTAATTCTGGATATTCTTCTAAAGAAACAAATGGTTTAAAAATAATGTTATTGAGTTTTAATTTCTTTGTCATTTTTATCAAACTTTCTTTTGCTGAGCCATCGCCAACTAAAAGAAAAACCATATCTTCATTTTCTTTTACTCTATTTGCTATTTTAATCAATAAACCAAGACCTTGTGATGGTCCGATAACCCCGCCAAATAAAAATACTAATTTGTCTTCTAAATTATACAATTTTCTAAATTTACCTGTTTTTTTTAATTGTAAAAATGGGCCAGTATCTATCCAATGATGTATCACACGCACTTTTTGTTTAGAAACGTTTCTCTTTTCTTCAAGAAATTGCTTATGACTATTAGAAGGCACCACAATTAAATCAGAATTTTGATAAGTATTTCTTTCCATTCGTTCAAAAAATTTAATAATCAATTTATTTTTTAAAACCCCTAAATCAATCGCGTTTTGCGGGAATATATCATGAAGATTAAGAATATATTTTGCTTTATAAAATATCTTTATTTTAGAAGCAGTAATTGTTAATGGCAAAGGCGGGCTATGAACAATTGTGATATCAATTTTTTCTTTTATAGATCTTCTTATCTCACGGAAAAAAATATAGGGCATCAATAGTTGAGCCATGCCCCTAATAATAAAATTTACTTTATGATGCGGCAGGGTTTTGATACGTAAAACCTTTACTCCATTCTCATCTGCAATTTTAGGCCAAACAATATTTTCTGAAGTTACTAAGTTATATTTTGGATAAGAAGTAGCAACCCAAATATTATATCCCCTACGATTTAAGCCATCAGCCAAATCTTTCATTAATTGCGCTGCTGAACGAATCTCTGGAGGATAAGAGTCTGCAATAATTAATATATTTTTCTTCATAAAGAAGATGTCTTAGTTACTTAAAGTAACCCCAAAACTTTTCTTTGGCTTTTATGTATCTATCGCCCCAACCTTTTTGTTTCTGTAATTTTTCTTCTAAATCCAACATTAATTTTGTAGAAACTAAAATCGATTTAATAGAATCTCCTTCTTCATTATGAGCAATCTTAGCGCCAATCTTCAAATACATATTGCGATAACTATTTGTCTTAAACATTCTCTTTTTTCTAAAAATTTTTGATTCATTTTCTGAAAGATATGAAATATTATCAGTTATCGTTACATTTCTACCAGGAACTTTTAATTCCACATGATCTCTTGGTCCTATTCGAGTACTGCCTTTTTCACTAAAGGTTGTGGTAAAAACTGCACCATTTTCTAATTCTATCCATACCTCAATTGCATTATCTTGCAGCAATTTAATATCAAAATCTTTAGGTTTACTAAAATCATTAAGGCATAAAAAATGATCAATCTGGTGGCAACCATTGGCAAGAAAAGTGCTTCGTGAAACAGGCCAGGTATACCAGAAATATTTAGGTTGGCTTATTTCATAAACAATTGAGTGATAAGAAATTGGCTCACCATGTTTCACATTTAAATCCTCAAAAGCCCATTCATTGAAAATCGAATATCTTTTATGAAAACCAATAAAGACCTTAGGCCCAACTTCTTTTAATGTTTTTTCAATTTCTTCTAGTTCGCCATAATCCATTGCTACTGGTTTTTCAACAACCGCATATGCTCCTTGCTTTAAAGCATGAAGTGCTATTGGAGAATGAGTGTGATTATAACTAGCTACAAAATAAACATCATATTTTTCATTGTCCCGAGGTAGAGGAATTGAATCCCATTTTTGCGCACTTTTCTCCCAAATTTGCGTTGGATCAATTTCGTGAATAGTTGCAATATCAACAAAAGGTTTCATAAAACTAATAATATTCGTTTTGGCATAATTGCCGAAACCAAAAAGAACACCGGTTTTTCTCTGAGAATCCAATTTTTTCACCTCACCTTTTATTTCTTTTATTTCTGTTGAAGTTTCAATACCAAACTTCTCACAATTATTCCAATTTGTATTTTTAATTTCTTTAATCAATCCTTCTCCTAATTTTTTTCTTAATTCTTCTGAGATATTTCTTCCAGAATAAACGCTCCAACTAATAATTTCTTCCCACCATTGATTTAATTCATTCTTTTGCTCTAAAGAATAAAATAAAATTTCTTTTAATGATAATTGAGGTAAAATTGTTTTATCGATATTAAAGATAAGCTCTTTAGGCAAAGTTAAGCGTTCCACTAAAGGGGGATGAAATGGCGCAATAAAAGCCACCACATGATTAACTTTAAATTCTGAATTATCCCCTGTTTCAATGATTTTTCCTATGCCACATGAAACATATTTATCATTACGCCTTTGCTCGCGTAATCGAGACCAAGCTTTAGTGAATAATCCATAAGGGCCAACTACCGGCAAATACCTTAAAGCCATCTTTAAGCTTTTTGGCCTAATATAATACGCATCTTCTATTTTTTCTAAATTTTTCCAAGCCAAAACTTGAATTCTGTATTCTTTCTTATTTCGATAATAATCCAAAAATCCATTATTCCATTTTTTGCCTACAAGTATTTTCATAAATATCAATTAGAGTTTAAATTTATTTTATTGAGTTTTAAAAAATAAAAATTATTCAATCGGCCTCTTTCTAAAAATATACATAAAATCATGTAATATCTTAGCATATTTAGAAAAATAGAAAAAATGAGTTAATCGCTTCGAACGAAATGCTAGTAATGCCGGATAATTCCAAAAATTCCGTTTTAATACAAAATCTTTTTTAAATAACTCTATATTTCCTATAATTTTAATATCTTTTTTATTAGGAATAAGACCTAAATTATCTGCCTCTTTAAAATGTTTAATATTCCTCCAATTAAAACCCATTAATTCTGAAACAATAACATTAAAAGCACCTAAAGAGTTTGAAGCTATAAACCAATCAACCTCAATTGGATTTCCAACAATTGGACCATTTATATTTAAACCATATTTACCGTCAAGAAAAACATATTTAAATTTCAGAATTTTACAGATCTGTCCTATTATTTGATCAAAAACATAATGATTTTTCATCCTCATTGTATCTGGTAAACAACCCCATTGATTTTTAAAAGCTAAACTAACATTAGTCATACAATGAACTTTAGGAACTGGACAAGTAATAGAAAAATCTATTTCTTTTACAAGTAGTTCGGGTAAATCAATAGGGTAAGGTTTATTATCCACTTTCAACTCTACTCTACAAGATTGAATTTTGGATAAATTTATAATTTCTACATTTTGATATTTTTTCTCAAGATCATAAAACCCCATTGTTTTCATTGCCTCAGTCATTGAAAAACTATTATAACCACCTTCACCATCGCCAATATATATCTTTGTTGTATTATTAATTTTTCGAAGATTCGCGACTAAATTCTCTATAAATTCTATACTTGTAGTCACCCCTTCTTTATATTTAGGATAAGTCAAATTAGGCTTAATAAAAATAGCCTTGGCTTTTTTAAAATCATCGATAATTGATAAGTCCTTAAAAGCACGCTGAAACTGGTCTCCTAAAAAATAACTATCTTTTTGAAGTTTTTCAGCAAAAACAATTGGTCTTATGTTTAAATGATCCATAATATTTTTTATAAATATTTCCCTCGAGATTCTAAATGTTCTTCAAATGTTTCAGAAAAAATTGTCTTTCCTGTTTCTCTATCAGTCATATAATACCAATAATCATTTGTTAATGGATTTAAAGCCGCCTGCATTGATCCTATACCAGGATTATTAATTGGTGTTGGAGGCAACCCTTTATAAAGATAAGTATTATAAGGAGAATCTAATTTAAATAATTCACGATTAAGAGAGCATTTTTTAAATGATTCGTATTCGGCATAACATATTGTCGCATCTATTTGAAGA
>Ga0265594_1001330_pt1 | contig 19184 bp, 18 predicted proteins | sample saktaG_11_FD_190147 | JGI IMG/M metagenome (GOLD analysis project Ga0265594, IMG submission 190147) | Saline water microbial communities from Sakinaw Lake, British Columbia, Canada - sak_2011_5_24_80m | ecosystem: Environmental > Aquatic > Non-marine Saline and Alkaline > Saline ... | reverse complement strand
AATACCAGTGTTATCAAATGCGTTGCTGCTGACCCGGATGGGGATGAATTGACCTACCGGTGGGAAGCGACCGGTGGGAATATCTCTGGGGGAGGTCCCACCATCACCTGGACAGCGCCCGGCATTGAGGGTAGCTATATTATCAGGGTCATCGTTACTGATAGCCTGGGTGGCGGGGCCAGCAAAGACTTGGCAATAGTAGTAACTTGTGGTTGTGGGGAATAGCCGCAAGTACTATAGCGGGCTCACGGTTAAATTATTATCTATAAGGTCCCCTCTCTTTGTATATATTTCTTTTGTTCGGTTAGCTTCAATTTTAAACTTCAAGCAGTTTAACCTGGGTAAATTTAACTTTTTATTAAACTTGGTAAACATGAAAAATGCCTTCTAAATCCCAAAACAGTTCTAATGAAACATCTAACGAAGTTAAGAGGAAGGGATTTTGCCGGGAGTACTGTCAGGCATTAAAAGTGACTGGGAATCGGGATTATAAGGTGCTCCCGGTGAGCGTGGATGTGCAAGTGGGAAAGTGCATTTATGTCTTTTAATCAGGGTGTCACAGGTTCGAGGCCTGTACGGCCTGCTTGAAACTTAAAATTGTAGCTAGAAATGCTGGGATCGGCCTTAAAAAGAGGCCGATTTTTTATTGGCCTCGGTTGAAGTGTCAACCTGATTTTACGCCTAAAAGCTAGGCATGGAATCCCAAACTAAAAAAGGAACGTTAAATCAGGCTTTATCTACTCTTGCTTGTTGAACACCCAAATAGCTGCGGTGAGTAATAAAAAGCCTACGCCCAAAACCAGCAGTGCCGACTCCACAATACTCATTGTATGGCCAAATATGATTACCCCGGCAACCTCGCTACCTAAAAAGACCTGCCGGATGGCATCAATTCCGTAGGTAACCGGATTAATTTTAGAAAGCACCTCAAGCCAGGTAGCCATCCCGGTTAGCGGGAAAAAGATACCAGAGAGGAACATCATAGGGAAGATTACAAGCTGCATGATAAGCTGGAAACCCTGCTGAGAACGCATACGGGCACCGATTAAAAGGCCAAGCCCGGAAAGGCAGCTAGAAAGGATAAGTAGCAGTGGTATTAAGCTCAGCACTATCTCCCAGCTAAGAGAAACGCCCACAAAGGGAGCTATCACGAGCATTATCACACCCTGCATTACAGCGATGCCAGCTGCGCCCACGGCTTTACCCACCAGCACGCCACTCCGGTTTAGGGGTGAAACCAGCACCTCCTTAAGGAACCCAAACTCCCTGTCCCAGACTATTGATACCCCGGACATTACAGAGGTCATAACCACCGTCATCGATAAAATACCCGGATACATAAACTGTATATAATTTACCCCGGGCATCATCTGACCGATTAATTTGCCAAAGCCCGCGCCGAATATCACCAGAAATAGAATTGGCATGCTGAATGAGGAAAACATTCGTGGACGATCCTGTATAAAGCGCAGGAGCTCTCGATATGCTATCACCCATATTGAACGAAATATCTTTTCCATTTATCCTTAATGACCTCGCATTTTTCTCATTAATTTCAGGTGTTGCCAGGAATCTGCCTCCTGCTCTCTAATAGCATGGCCGGTGAGTTTGAGGAAAACGTCTTCCAGTGTAGGTCGGTGCAGACCTATAGAAAGAAGATGTAGCGGGAAGCTTGAAACAAAGTCCGGTAAAAATTCCTCACCATGATGAACGGTAAAGCTGACTGTACCATTCTGTTGGCTCGGCTGAACCTTATATTGCTCTTTCAGTAGACGTATCGCTTCCTCATTATCCTCCGTCCTTATAGATACCACATCGCCGCCAACAGCATCCTTAAGTTTATCCGGTGTATCCAAGGCCACAACCTGGCCGTAGTCCATAATGGCAATGCGGTCGCAGTTCTCGGCTTCTTCCATATAATGTGTGGTCATAAATATGGTCAGGTCTTCTCGCTTTCGTAGGTCCAATATATGGTCCCAGATACGGCGCCTGGTCTGCGGGTCGAGCCCTAAGGTGGGCTCATCCAAAAAAAGCACCTTCGGATGATGGAGCAGTCCACGTGCAATCTCCAACCGACGTTTCATACCACCTGAATATTTGCTAATCTTCTCTTTCCGTCTGTCCCATAGTTCCATCATTTCGAGTAATTCCTTTAACCGCCGGCTCAGAATTTCTTTAGGGATGCCATAGGCATATGCATGGAAACGCAAGTTCTGTTCCGCTGTTAGATATTCATCTAATGCTGATTCTTGAAAGACAAGGCCAATCGATTCCCTGACCTGACTTCGCTCTTTCACTACATCGAAACCATTTACAGTCGCTTCACCTTCAGTGGGTGTGAGTAGCGTACACAGTATGTTAATAATGGTTGTCTTACCCGCACCGTTCGGACCTAGAAGACCAAATACCTCCTGCCTCCTAACTTCAAAGGAAATACCCTTCACCGCCTCTAGATTACCGAATCTTTTTACCAACTTCTTTGATTTAATCACTTCCATTTACTTGTCCTTCCTCTTCTAATGCTTTCATTAGCGCCCCAAGCCCTTTAACCAGAGAATTCAAGGCATCATCAGGCATTCGTTCCAGTACTCGTGTTATGGCGGCAGGTCACTAGCGGTTTATAAGACAAATCTGTGTTTATGGACAGGAAGACATGGATATTATACCACTTATGGGATAGGGTAATGGGGTAATGAAGGAACGATTTTCAGGCGTAATATACTATATATAAAGGTGAAAAAGTCATTTACCATTCTTTACGAATGGTGGCAGCTATCTCCAAACTTAACTTCTGCCTATATTCCGTTAGCCTAGAACTGATAACAGCAGCTAGGTTTCTCATCAATACATATCCTATATTGGGATTCTGTTCAAAGAGTTTGGTCAAGGCCGCCGCTTTGATATAAATATCCTCGGTTCTTTCTACACACTTGGCAGAGGCAGTATAAATATACGGCTCCACCAGACTAGACCAGCCAAAGATGCCTCCTCCCTTTACTGTATGAACCGTCACCTCTATGCCCCAGGGCTCACGAAGCCGAACTATGATATCCACCCTACCACTGCGGCAAAGATGTAGTTCCGTTGCATTATTGCCTTGGGCAAAATACGGCATGCCTGCATCTAAAGTGCGTTCATGACAGAGCTCTGCTATCTTCGCCAATTCGCTGTCGTCTAACCCTTTCAAAAGTCCGATTTCTTTTAGAACTTGAATGTTTACCATTTCCGTTCCCTCCGAATATTTCGTAATTGACCTTAGAGTATTAGCTTGCTCTGTATTCGTTATCCCCTGATGGCTCATCATCTGGGTGCATTCCTACTGAGATTTACTTAAACAATACTACCTATAAGTGTGGGAGCATCATATAATTAAAGACTAGTCCTGTCAAGGCATCTCCTTCTGATATTAAGAGGTTACTTTGTAGACCTATTTAAACTGAAGAAGACACCAGTCACAACTATAGAATTGGCGATTTCTAGTGCTCCCTTTATCCCTTTAATCCTCTCTAATCCAGCCTTGCTGTTTTAATCTTGTTTTCGTATGTTGGAGCTTGAGTATAGTCCTATGATTAGAACCTGTCAATATAGAAAAAGGAGCGATTTTAAATAGGCGGAAGCACCCTAATCTTTAATCTGGATTCTTTAAGGGAGCTTAGTCCTATCTCCCCTTCTTGAGTTGAGGCTGCGGGATTAAACCGGGTGTCTTCTACGACAGCGGGGGCAGGCGATACTTGTCTCCTTGAATCCTGGGGGTACTCGCAACTTGGCACCGCAGTCACAGGTAATGGTCTTATAATTGTTAAGCCGCCACATTACGTCTGACGTCTCACGGGCCCGTTGTATCTCGTTAGGTTCTTCTATTTTCTTTTGGGGTGCCGTTTTTGCTAGCGGAATGCTGCCAGCGGCGAGCCCTGCAGCCGGGATAATCCCAGATCTCCCTCGGTGCACTTGGCGATAAGCCTGGTCATAGTTACTGAAAGAAGCGCCCGACATGGCGCGGAGGATACGTATTCTCTCCGAGATGGGTGGGTGGGTACTTGATAGGTCGCTGAACTTCAAGCCTTTCTTGCGGAAGGGGTTAACGATATACATTGGCGCTGTGGCTTGATTAGCCGATTTTAGCTGGCCGGTTGACGCCCCAAGCTTCTCCAGTGCCGAAGCCAATCCCTCTGGATAACGGGTATAAAGCGCTGAGGAAGCATCAGCCAGGTATTCTCTCTTACGGGAAATAGCCAAGTAGATGATTTGCGCCATAATCGGGGCCAGTATCATAAATGCGAGTGCCACTATTAAAATAATTATTTGTGCCTGACCTCCACCCCCTGCTGATGACCTTCTTCTTGACCCGCCCATGCTGCCGAAAATGAGGAAACGAGAGCCGTACCAGGCGAGAATAACAATAGTCCCCAGCAAAACACCGGTCATAGCCATAAGCAGTACATCACGGTTTTTAATGTGAGATATCTCATGACCGATTACGCCCTGAAGTTCATCACGATTTAGCTTCTGCAGTAGCCCCGAGGTTATAGCAACTGATGCATGATTTGGGTCTCGCCCGGTGGCGAAAGCATTAAGTGCGGGGTCATCAATGATATATATGTCGGGCATCTTCTCCAATCCAGAGGCAATCTTCATCTCCTCAACGATATTGTACAGGCGCGGATGGTCATCGCGGTTGATTTTCTTGGCCCGGGACATAGTAAGCAGCAGACTGTCGCCCTGAAAATAGCCAAGTAAGCTCATAAAAGCCCAAACAGCTAGAGCGATGGTGAGCCCGCCGACAGCACTGCCGAAGAAGTATAAGCCCAGAAAATAGCCAAGCAATACCAGCAGTATGCCCATGACAACTACCAGTATCACAGACCTTATTCGGTTAGACCTGATCTGTTCCCACATAGTGAAAGGTGCCTTCTAATTAACTAAAGCTGACCTTGGGTGCTTCTCTCTCCACGGCGAGAGTAACTTCAAAGAATTCACCAGCCTTAAAACCGGTCATACTGGCGACGAAGTTAGACGGGAACATCTGCGTCTTGTTGTTATACCTAAGTACCGAGTCGTTATAATACTGGCGGGAAAAGCTTATCTTGTTTTCAGTTGAGGTGAGCTCCTCCTGAAGGGCCAGAAAGTTCTGGTTAGCCTTAAGGTCAGGATAGTTTTCCACCACAGCGAGAAGTCGGGATAAAGCCGAACTCAGTTCACTTTCAGCCTTGGCCCTTGCCCCGGCGCCAGAGGAGGCTATCTGCTGAGCAAGGTTACGGGCTTTAGTTACCGATTCCAGGGTCTCCCGCTCATGCTTCATATAGCCCTTAACGGTTTCAATCAAGTTGGGAATCAGGTCATAGCGCCGTTTTAGCTGGACATCAATCTGTGCCCAGGCATTCTTTAACTGGTTACGCAGTCTGACCAAGCCGTTATAGGTAGCCCAAAAGAAGATAAGAAGAACAACAATGACACCGAGAATAATCCAAAGAGCTAACATCTGGAACCTCCTTATAGTATAAGCACTACTATCCTTTTTATTTCCCCCGAATGACTACGGGGCCTTAAATACCTCTTCCAGGAAATGGATAACCTCATTCCCTGAACTCTTTATTGCCTGTGGTTCCCCGACCAGCTGGCTGATTAACTGAGCAATCTCACCCCCGTCAAACCAGAGTCCGTGTCCTTCCCCACATGTATCAATCAGTAGCCGGGGTTGTTCGCCAATAGCCTTCTTTTTCATCTTGCGGCTACAGATGGGGCACTTCCGCTTCTTCTCGCCTGAACGAGTATCCGGGGAATTGGTTATATTCTCAAGGAACGGCTCTATACCCTCCATCTGATATGACTTTAGCATAAGCTCAAGCTCTCCGGAGTCAAACCACACCCCCTTACAGTCGGTACAGTAATCAAGCTCAATATTATGGTACTCAACCACAATCATATCAGTCTTACAAACGGGGCATATCACCGCTCAAGCACCTCACTTAATGCTATCCGTAGTGTACGTGGTCAAGCAAACTGTGTCAACGTATACTAGCTCATCTGGTAAAGCCAATCGGACTAATACTGTGGTATAATTCCTGAGAACAGGTTATTTATCCCGCTTTCCAGTGCTTCAGCAGAATACGTGGTGGTAAGCAGGAAAAAGGAAGGAGAATAACTAGAGTGAGTGAAAAAAAGGTAGCTGTGGCCATAATTGGTCCTGGAAATATCGGCACGGACTTGATGTACAAAATCCAGAAATACGCAAGGTTTATGAAGCTAAAACTGATGGTGGGCATCTTCCCTGATTCAGCAGGGTTAAAGAGGGCCGGCGAACTGGGAATAGAAAACTCAAGTGAGGGGATAGAGGCATTGCTCAGAGACAGGAGTGTCCGGATTGCCTTTGAAGCTACTACAGCCAGTGCTCATGCTAAAAACGCCCCCTTGCTTGCCAAAACGGGCATTACCGCAATTGACCTGACACCAGCCGCAGTGGGGCCTTACGTCTGCCCGGTGGTGAATATAGATGAGCACATAAATGCTCCCAATATCAATCTTATCACCTGCGGTGCGCAGGCTACCGTACCCATCGTGTCGGCGATATCATCAGTTACCAAGGTTAAGTATGCCGAAATAGTGGCTACAATTGCCAGTAAGAGTGCTGGACCAGGAACACGGCAGAACATTGACGAATTTACCCAGACTACCGCCACTGCCCTTGAGATTGTGGGCAAAGCCGAAAAAGGGAAGGCTATCATCATCCTCAACCCGGCCGAACCGCCGATACTGATGAGGAATACTATTTACACGGTAGTCGAGGAACAGAAGAAGGATGAGATAGTTGCCGCTGTAGAAACGGTAGTGCAAAAAGTAAAAGAATACGTTCCCGGCTACAGGCTGCGTGTTCCGCCAATATTTGATGAGGAAAAGGTAACCACCATGATTGAGGTGGAGGGGGCCGGAGAGTTCCTGCCCGAATATGCCGGTAACCTGGATATCGAAACATCGGCAGCTCTGGCCGTTGGCGATCTCGTTGCCAAACATTTAGTCGCAGAGGGGGTATAGTCAGATGAGTTCTTCTGGTAGGCAGATAAGAATAATAGACACGACCTTAAGAGATGGCAGTCATGCGGTGAGGCATAAATTTACCATTGAAGATGTAAAGGCAATAGCTTCAGCCTTAGATGAGGCGGGTGTTTACGGGATAGAAATTTCTCACGGCGATGGTCTGGCTGGCTCCTCCATCCAGTACGGCTGGGCCCTTCATTCCGATGAAGAAAGGCTTTCCGCAGCTAACGAGGTGGTGAAAAATAGCAAAATAGCTGTGCTTCTCCTTCCCGGTATCGGAACCAGAAACGACCTTCAGAGATCGTTTGAATGCGGCGCCAAAATAGCCAGAATAGCTACTCATGTTACCGAGGCTGATATCTCGGAACAGCACATAAAGATGGCTAAAGATATGGGGCTTGAGGTGATGACTTTTCTGATGTTATCCCATATGGTACCGCCAGGCAAAGTTCTGGAGCAGGCAAAGCTTATGGAGGGCTACGGTGCTGATGTGGTCTATGTGGTAGATTCGGCTGGAGCCATGCTTCCTGACGATGTAAGGGCTAAGGTAGGCATTCTCAAGGAGCATCTTAGCGTAGAAGTTGGCTTCCATGCCCATGAGAACCTGGGGCTGGCTATCGGTAACACTCTGGCGGCTATCAGTGAAGGTGCCACTGTGGTAGATGGCACTTTATGTGGGCTGGGTGCCGGAGCTGGAAATACTCCGACGGAGGTTTTGGTAGCTGTATTAGATAAGCTGGGTTATAAAACTGGTGTTGACCTGTACAAAATAATGAGAGCCGCTGAGGAAATCATGCGTCCGCGTATGCCCCGACCTCAGGTTATCGACAGAGCTTCTTTAGTCCTGGGATATGCCGGGGTATACTCCAGTTTCCTTTTGCATACTTACAAGGCGGCAGAGAGGTTCAAGGTCGCCCCGCTGGATATCCTCCTGGAACTGGGGAAACTTAAGGTGGTCGGCGGCCAGGAGGATATGATTGTTGATGTTGCTTATGAGCTGGCACGCGGCAATAGAGAGTAAGTATTACTGATTATAATTTTAGTCGGGGAAGGATTTAAAAATAGGTGCCACTTATCTTGGCTGAGATGTTTTGGGATTTGACCTTTGGGTAGTGAGGCCGAAATCTTCCTTCACGATAGTTTATATCGGAAAATATGGCATCAGTCAATGCCGTGAAGCCGTTTTGCCCATTGCTTACGGAATTTGTTGAGCTTAGGTGATATCACCATCTGGCAGTAAGCCCGTTCGGGTTGCCGAGAGAAATATTCCTGATGGTAGTCTTCTGCAGGGTAGAATGTATCCAGTAGGACAATCTGCGTGACGATGGAGTTCTTCCACAGTTGAGCTTTATTTAGCTCATCAATGAGTTCCCCGGCAACGGCTCTTTGCCGCTCGTTATGGTAGAAAATGGCCGAACGGTACTGTGTACCCGTATCCGCACCCTGCCTGTTCAATGTCGTCGGGTCATGGACGGAGAAGAATATCTCCAGAATTTCCCGATACGAAATCTGAGAAGGATTGAAGCTGATCTGGACTGCCTCAGCGTGGCTAGTCCGGCCGGTACAGACCTGCTGGTAGGTCGGATTTACGGTGGTGCCATCCGTGTATCCAGAAACCACATTCTCTACACCGTTAACTTCTCGGAAGACTGCCTCAATACACCAGAAACAACCACCAGCAAGGGTAGCGATTTCTAACGGATCTCCTTTGTTCATAACCTGTCCTCAGGTACGAATTTTAATGCGAGACCGTTTATACAGTAACGCTTGCCAGTTGGCGGAGGCCCATCATTAAAAACATGACCGAGGTGAGAATCACACCGGGCGCAGATAATTTCCGTCCGCATCGTTTCCAAGCTTAAATCAGACTGCTCAACCAAGTTCAATGGTGAGATTGGTTCGTAGTAACTGGGCCAGCCCGTCCCCGATTCGAACTTGGTGGAACTGCGAAAAAGATCAGTGCTACAACGCACACACTGGAATATCCCTGATTTGTGAACCTCATTAAAGAGACAGCTGTACGGAATTTCCGTTCCCTTCCTGGTCGTTATTTCATACTGCTCCCCGTTTAACAGTTTCTTCCATTCCGTATCTGGCTTATCAATTTTCTCTACGGTCACCACTCTTTTTTGTTTAGCATTATAAATCTGGACGGTTGTAATATCCGCACCTCCTCCCGGGTTTTAAGCGTGATATACCCCCGCTTAGACTGGCCTCAGCGTCCCGGCGAAGATCTGCCAGGCCAGGGCAGACTTGGCAACCAGACTCAGGAAAATGTATGCCCTCTCCCCGAAGAGATAATCGCGCCACGGGCCGACCTTCTTGTACTGCAATACCATATTCAGGGCAAAGCTGAAGAAGAAGATGAACAGCGTTGGCAGGATGACATACACGAATGATGGCACGCTGCCTTCTGCCTGGGAAAGGGAGCCGAAGAAATAGATGGCAATGGCAACCCAGGGAGCAATCCCTGCGATACAGCCGACAACGTACGATGTCCATTTTGTCTTTGCTGTGACTTGGTTATGCATCTCCATTATCAAGCCGCAGAGGTTCATCACGGCGGTGAGGGCGAAGGCCATAATAAGAGCGGCGAGGTCATAGACGCCGCACAGCATCCCGATGAGGACAATCATCAGTGAAGCGCTCAGCGAGTACTCATACCAGCGGACATAATTGATACCCTTCTTCAGGTTGTTGACGTACCAGCTGAAGGTGCCCGGGGAAGCTACCGTAAGATGGGCTATGGCTGAGAGAAGCAGAAATACTGCTACCATGATGCCTATTGGCAGATTGACCAGAGTATCTGTGGCTGGCCACAACTTGCCGATGGATTCGTTATAGGTAAGGAAAGAAGTGGTCATCGGTAAAGTGAAGTTATTGCTCAGAATAATGATGACGATTGCCTGGGCGAGGTGGAGAAGTCCCATGAAGATGTTGTAGACCCGTAGGTGGTTAGATTGAGGCTCAAAGTTCATTTTTCACCTCCTGTGTTATCCTCCACGAGGTTCAATCTTCTGCTGCCTGTCAGCAGCTAGGTTTATCAAGATGACCATAAAAACACTACCTCTTAATCAAATTATATCATATTATTCCGAAGAACCAAGTGGAGCTTCTTATCAAAGGGCATGGGGTCTGACATGTTTGTGAAAAACGCCTTTATGCTTGGCATAGTATCACCAGACTTTGCTCTCACTTTTCCGATTCTGCTACTCGTTTCCCAGCTAGCATTATCGTAAATCCAGCATCAGTTACTGTTTAAGTGATAGCCCCTTACCTATGAACCTTTAGGTTCGTTGGCTTGACCCTTTTGGCTTATGGAAGCTATCTATCTGATACTTACAGGGCGGTGCTGAAAAGGGTACATTGGGTAAAAATATGGCCATCAGGTTCCTACTGCTGAGTGGATAATGACAAAAAGAGGGGGGAGTTGGGTACATTGATGACAAAGAGCACCAACCTTATCTAAAGGGGATGTTCTTGAGCACTTTCCCGAGCAAGCTGATGGAACTAATCACCTAAGCATATAGGTACCAATTGGCTATTTATTACGATAAGGAGTGGTGAGATGCTATAGGTTAGTGGCGAATTGTGAACTGAGTCTAGCGCATAATAGCGAAATGATGCGGTATCTTTTAGCATCGAAGCCCTCGCTTATCTTTTAAAAATGTTTAGGAAATGTTTGGAAATCCCCCACAAATATTTATGGTGTGCTTTGTATCCTAAGCGTATGTTAAACCCGAGGCGAAAACAAGGAGGCCTTCTGCGGTGAGAAGCAAGATGGGAAGGCTTTTCCCTGAGATGACTCTAGTTTTCAAGATGCTAATTGCAATCGGAGTTTTGTTCCTGGCTTTCTCTGCTGGTGTCTATCTCTGTCCGGTTGCCTCCGAATCACAGACGGCCACAGTTATCAGACCTACGGTTGAATGCCAACTGGTAGAAAGTCACACCGTCCAATATGTTGACAGACCAGTAGCCGTAGTCAAGAACGTTGAGCGAGTCCAGAGAATACCCGTAGAGCTGCGGAACTTCAATGACCTTGATGAGTTAAAGCAATGGCTGGCAGCAGTAGCTATGGATACAACCACAGTCTTTTTTCAGCTACCTGATGCGCCGGTAGATTGTGATGATTATGCCCTTGATTTACAGCGTAAGGCGCTGGCGGATGGCTATATATTATCCTTCCAGGTCATTAGCCGAAGTGAGTATGATGCAGTTTTCCAGGGTGAGTTACTGCTTAGCCAAAGTCTTCACGCTATTAACCTGGCCATAATTGGTAATAGTGTGTACTATATTGAGCCTCAAACGGGCGAAACTGCCTTTGCCGTATACCTGGACTGAAATGGCGTACTCTGGTTCTGGCTACACTAATTAGAGCCCACCCGGCGCGGCCTTTTTATGAAAAAGTACAGTACTAGCGCTCCCACGATGAAGGTGCTACCGACACTCAAATCAATATTAGGGATGATTTCCTTGCTCAATTTAAGTAGCTGGTCGCTATTTATGAAAGGCTAGTCTGGTTTTGCCAGCATGTAGCCTATACCTGGTTTAGTAAGGATTAACTTCGGATGGCTGGAGTCTACTTCAAGCTTTTGCCGCAGGCGCAGGATATAAACCTTGAGGGCGCTTGTGGCATCTGGGTATTCTTCACCCCATACTGCTTCGGCAAGTGCGGAGTGAGTTACCACCTGACCAGCGTTGCTCATAAGCTGATGGAGTATAGACCCCTCAGTGCGAGTGAGCTCTATTTCTCTTTGGCCGTAAGATAACTGTCTTGTGGCAGGGTTAAATGACAGCTCTCCACAGACCAATGGTGTCCCTCCGCCCGGAGGGCTGGCTCTACGTGTCAGCGCTCTGATGCGTGATAGGAGTTCCAGTTGACGGAAAGGCTTTACCATGTAATCGTCGGCTCCCCACTCCAGCCCCCTCACCACGTCAACCTCCTCGCCCCTGACCGTCAAAATCAGGATAGGCACGGCAGAGAAGGTACGGATTTCTTTCAACACATCATAACCACTCATGTCGGGAAGGCCGAGGTCAAGAATGACGATATCAGGGCTTTCAGTTTCCACCAGCTCCACCCCCTTCTCTCCAAGGTGGGTAGAAACCAGTTTTACCTCGGGCCAGCGTATCTGGAAGGCTAATGAGATGACCTCTACAATTTCACGGTCATCCTCAATAATAAGAACCTTCATGATTTTCCTCTCGGATTCTTTCTCTCTCCCTTCCGGGTGGCAGTTTCTAAGGGCAGTGAAAAGCCGAAGGTGCTACCTTTACCCTTCTCGCTTTTTACCCATATCCTGCCTCCGTGAAGCTCTACCAATCTTTTTGAAAGAGCCAGTCCCAATCCCAGCCCACTGAGACGCTCTCTGTCTTCAACACGCCGGTGATAAGGAATAAACAGTCGTTTTTGCTCCTCCTCACTTATGCCGGGACCATTATCCTGGACCTCCACAATTAGATTAGCACCCTCCTCCCTGGCTTTCAAGGTGATTTCCCCTCCGGCGGGAGTAAACTTGAAAGCGTTGTTCAGGAGATTCATAACCACCTGCTGTAAGCGGTCTTTATCCGCTGAGACTACAGGATTTGAAGAAGGTAAGTCAACGGTCAGGGAATAGCCGTCGCGCAGGGCTAATGGCATAATCTCGTGGGCTGTGTCTCGAAGTAGTGGTACCATATCTATGGGCGTGGGATTTATCTGGAGCATATCTGTTTCACCCTTTATCAGGTCAATGAGTTCGTCAATCCTCCGATTCAGGTTAGAGGCACTCCGGTCAATGCTCTGCACGAGCTTTAATGGACGTTCATCCTTTATTTCCTCAAGCAATAACTCTGTGGCCGCCAGCACCGGAGTAATTGGGGTTTTTAATTCATGTATCAGGGCCCTGGTGAATTCGACTCGTTTCTGTATCTCTTCTTCCAGCTGCTGCCTCAGCTCTCTTTCCTGTTTATACTGTAGCTGTAGCTTTTCCGCAGCTTGCTTGCGTTCGGTGATATTACGTAGAGCCCCCACAAACCCGCTGGTCTCGCCTTGAGGGTCTCGTATTGCGGCTATCCTGGCCTCTACCCAGATTGCGGAGCCATCCTTCCGCTTTGTTTCAAATTCAAATGACTTTGGGCTGGAAACATCCTTCTGAGGTAAGTTTCCCTTGGCTGCCTCCTCGGCAAAAGCCTTCTTAGCAGCATCTAGGATAGCCGGATCCAGTAATTCCTCCAGCTTCCGGCCAGTAGTTTCCTCGGCAGTATAACCGGTGAAGCTTATAACCGAGGGACTGACATAGATAAATCTGAGGTCAGTATCCAGAGTACAGATTACGTCTGTCACATTCTCAGCCAGCAGACGGTAACGCTGCTCGCTCTCTCGTATTTCCCTCCCCGCCTCTCCAAGTGTTGCCAGCATCCCGTTGATTGTACCAGCTACCAAGCTCAGCTCATCCCTTCCTTTCAGAGGTATGCGCCCTGAAGTATCGCCGGTGGTAGCGATGTGGTTAATGCCGCGAATGAGAGTGGCAAACCGCGACAGGATTTGTTTCTGCAACAGGAACATGGTTGTTCCACCGACCAGCAACCCCAATCCTAATATAAACAATACGTAGTAGCTGGTCGTAAGTTGACCTAGATTATATGTATCTCTGGGTACATCCACCCTCAGTATAAGAGCTGGCTTCCCATAGATATCGCTTAGCAAGGTGTAGCCGCCGATGTACTGTGTGCTCAGCGGTTTCACGAAAACTGATTCCTCTTGTAACAGGATCGGTAGTACCTCATTAAAGTCTGCAGGCAGTGTTCTGTCAAGAGGATGTATGGCTACAGAGAAGAGTGTTATTTGAGATAGATAGTCGCTTGTTTCAGTATCAAGGTAGCGAGCGAAGATGAGTGTGCCGCGAGCAGGTCCCTCATCCTCGCTGGTCAAAATAGGCTGTGAGGCGATAAGCACAGGACCTTGCTCGAGAAGGATAATCCCTGAGGTGAAGCTGTATGTACCAGGCTGACTCAGAAGTAAGCTATTTCCAGGGAGCTGTTCTAGCAGGTCTGGCGGGACCGGTATCTCCTCTTCGTTTTCCAGGTCAAAGGCCTTGTCAAAAACAACGTGCCCTGAGGAGTGAACAAATAGCATCAGGTTCAGCTTTAGGGTGGCGAATGTCCCATCGCTGAGATTCGATTCGATATATTCCTCGTTGCCGTCCTCGATAAAGGCGTAGGTATCATCCCATGCTGCCTGGTTAACGGTGTCAGACTCCAAATCCGAGATGATACACGACAGAGTGCTTACCACCTGTTCAACATTTCGGCTGGTATTACGCTCCTCAATTTCTTCAAGGCCTCTCATAAAGGTGAATCGTGAAGTAGCATATATAATACCGGCCATACAGAGAAGGGACACACCAATTATTATAAGCGCCTTCGTCCGTATCGTCATATGTATATCCTTTTGCTGAATTGTAACACTCTTCCAGATACGTATCAATGCTAGCCTGCGTGGTACATAGGTGGAGAAAGCTTGAGCAGCGCCGAAATTCCAGACCCCTGTGCCAATTACAATTAACAGCACTTTCGTAACCCCGTAGAAGAAAGATGAGATGTATGATAGAATAAACGTGTCTCTTTTCAAGATAAACGAAGCTGGGATTTAAGTTATATATATCGGTTATATTTGAGCTGTAAGCTGAAATCCCGAATAGTATGTTACCCTTATATAATGTGTAGATTCTGTTAGGTTGTATTTATAGGTAATAGTGTAGTGAGTAATCCAGTTGTTGAAGTTAAGAATCTCGTTAAGACCTACGGCCCGATAACGGCGGTAAATGATATCAGTTTTTCCATCAGGCAGAGTGAAATCTTCGGTATGCTGGGGCCAAACGGCGCCGGCAAGACCACTACAGTAGAGATATTGGAAGGCTTGAGGTCTGCAGACTCCGGTCAGGTATCTGTCCTGGGGATGGATATAGATAAAGCCTCCTTGAAGATAAAACAGAAGATTGGTATCCAGCTTCAAGCCCCATCTCTGCTCCCGTTGCTCAAGGTGGATGAAATTCTGGACATGTTTGCCGGTTTGTATCAGCAATCTTTACCCCTTGATCAGGTGCTTGGCATCCTGGATTTGGAGGAAAGTCGCCATGTACTTGTTAAAAACCTTTCCGGCGGCCAGCAGCAGAGGTTGTCGGTAGCTATGGCACTGGTCAATGACCCGGAGTTAGTCTTTCTTGATGAGCCCACAACAGGGCTGGACCCTCAGGCAAGGAGGGGGCTATGGGCGGCTATTGAAGATATGAAGGGGCGAGGAAAGACCATTTTTATAACCACGCATTATATGGATGAAGCAGAACGTCTCTGTGATAGAGTGGCTATTATCGACTATGGCAAGATAATAGCGCTGGGGACGCCCCATAAACTTATAATGAATAGTTTTGAAGAGAAGGCTATCCAGTTTGAGCTTGAATATCAGGAGTCGGAAGCGGTCTGGAAGAACCTCCCCGGGGCTACCCGTGTTGCTACCGACGGTAACGAGGTTGTCCTGTACTCTAATAATATACCGGTAACAATGTCGGCTGTATTACGTCTGGTTGAGGAGAAGAATCTAACCGGGCAGTTAAAGGACCTGCATGTTCGGGAGGCCTCACTTGAAGACGTATTTCTTAAGATGACCGGTAGAAGGATTAGAGAATGAGGCCTTTCAACAAACTTCTTGTTGCGTCATTTAAGCAGTTCTTCCGGGATAAGGTAGCGCTCTTTTTCACTTTCGCCTTCCCCTTGCTTTTCATGGTTATCTTCGGGCTAGTTTTCAGTGGAGAGAATGATGTCAGTTATGATGTAGGCCTAGTTAACCAGGATGACTCAGTTATTGGGATGACCTTCGCGGAGTCTATACAAAAGGTAACTATTTTCAAGGTGAGTGAGGGGGCGCTAGATGATATGCTGGCGGAATTCAAAAGGGGTGACCTTCGGGCGGTGATACAAATTCCAGCCGATTTACAATCCGCTATTAATAGCGGTAATGTCGGCGAGATTATCGTTTACTATGACCCTTCGCAGACCACTTCATCGCAGGTAATCCTGTCTGTGCTGGACCAGATGGTCAGTGAGGCTAATCATATAATTACCCAGCAGCCTGTCGTACTCAAGCTTTCCGAGCAGTCCATTCAGGCACGCAACCTGCGAAACATAGACTATCTGGTGCCCGGTATCCTGGCTATGTCTGTCCTGTTCCTCGGTCTTTTCGGTGCTCTGCCAATGGTGGAGTGGCGGGAGAAGCAGGTCCTAAAGCGCTTCGGGGCTACCCCGCTTCGCCGGAGCACCATAGTACTCAGCCAGGTGGCCTACAGGCTGGTGTTGGCGGTGATTCAATCAACAATAATTATTGCCGTTGCCTATTTCGCTTTCCACGTAAAGGTGGTTGGCAGCTGGGCACTATTATTTGGAATTGTTATACTTGGTACCCTGGCCTTTGTCAGTCTTGGTTATCTGGCTGTTTCCCGTGCCAGGACTACCGAGAGCGCTATGCCCATTATTCAGCTAATTCAATTCCCGATGTTATTCCTCTCCGGGGTATTCTTTCCGGTAGATTTTATGCCAGGTTTTATGCGCCCCATAGTGAATGCTCTGCCGCTCACCTACCTGGGAGACGCCCTGCGCCAGGTAATGGTTGAGGCTACACCGCTACATTCTATGGTTGTAAATATAGCTGTTCTTGCCGGGTGGTTGGTGGTAAGTATGGTGCTGGCTATCAGGTTCTTCCGCTGGGAATAGTTGACCGGATAGTTTTAGGGATGTTTTAACCTGTAAAAATACAGGGGTGTATTCATCAATAATGGTCAGTACCTGAAAAGCTCATCTGATTTTCAGGTGACCCTTGATAAAGAGGGCAGAATCATGGATTTGAATAGAGCAATTGAGGACATAGTTAGCAATAGCCCGATGACTAAAAAGGGGTACCATGAATATCTATGTGAGCAACCTATCGCTCACAAAATTACCGAAGATGAACCGCGCAATGACTTTACATAATATGAGGAAGTGATATCTGGGACCGTCATGGATGATAAATATATCGGCAGCGGTCTACTCTTTGGTGAAATGTTCAGTGCTGTGGGGTCATGACACCGGTCTTCTATTTATTGATGCCACTTCGAATTGCATCCCGGTGTGTAAAGGCAAAAATTTCTCTCCAAAGACAAGATAAAGCTGAACCTGGGCTTTAAATCCTGTACAGTGACCGGCGCTTATCCATGCCACATTTAGCTTAGATAGCTCCTCAACCGTTCTCTTTATTATAGTATCGGATGCCTCAACAAGATGCAGACCACCGATGATGCCCTCTATTTTGTCACAGCCGGTTATTTCTATGGCTTGGTTCGTAATATTGATGATGCCGGCATGGCTGCAACCTGTTATTATTACGAGACCTTTGCCCTCAACATTTGCTATAACTGAAATATCATCAAGCATCAAATCATCTACGAGAGCCCCGTTTTCTATGGTCTTCAAGCCGATCCTTGTTTCCTCAAATTCAGTTCGTCTTTTTACTTCGCCAGTCGTCATAATTCCAGGCATAATTACAACCGGGTCTTTGCTTAGAGACAAATCGCCACTGGCTTTTTCTATCTCCGCTTTTGAGTCATCCTGCGTAATACCCACATGTCTGAGATGGGGTTGGGTAGCAAAGTGCGGACGGAAGATACTTGGATGAGCAACCACGCAGACGCCCTTTTTGCCTATTTCCCTGAGCATACGTACTGTCCCTTGGGTGTGGTCATAATGACAGTGCGTCAGCACAATTGCATCAATAGTCGACGCGGGAATACCCATGGTTCTCATATTGCTGAGAAGAGCTTCGGTATTCTGGCCAACATCAACAAGGATTCTCTTTGTGTTCCCCCCGCTCACGCCTTCGAGCAGAAAAGAAACGCCGTGCTGCCCCAGATAAGGACTTTCGTAAAGGACGGAATCCTCAGCTAGAACCGTGATTCTTAGATTATCTAATGTACCAAGTTGCTCCATCCCCGCTCCTTTCAGAGCACCTTTGTAATAAGTAAGATGCTACCATAACATAACTATGGTAGCATCTTACTTTACCATTGGCAATTAAGGAATGATGGCTATTTCATACTCCAGCTAACTATCTCTATTTCAGCATTCTTATAGCCAGTTGATGTTGTAGCATCCTTCACTACTTCCCAAACCTCAAAGGCACCGGCGGTGCGGTCGCCCAACTCATTGAAGGAGATGGGGCCCGTAGCACCGTCAAATTCCAGCTTGACTAAGGCCGCCTTTATTTTCGCGCCGTCGTAGGCACCAGCTGCCTCTATTGCCTTGGCTGCTGCCCACACCGCATCATAGGTGGTATCGCAGTAAGTCTCAGGAGCATAGCCAAACTCCTCGGTATAATTGGGGACAAACTGCTCATAGGCTGCCCCTAAGCCGACGGTTCTGGTTCCGGCAACAATGGCCTTCTCCATGAACTCGGCGCTACTCGCTTCGGCAAATAGACCTGAGCCGTAGTTACCGTCACAGCCAAGCCAGCCAATTTCATCTAGGCCCATTTCTAAGGCCTGCTTAAAGATTATGATGCCATCCTCAGCATAGGTGACAGCCAGAACTACATCCGGGTTGCTGTCTCTAATTAGCCCTAACTCGGTACGGTAGTCTTTCTTAGCGATATCGTAATGTATTGATACCACCTGTTCGAACTGGTAGCCCGCATCTTCAAGCCCCTCAACAATGCCTGCTTCCAGTCCTACACCATAGGTATTATCCAGTACTATAGTAGCCAGCTTGGTATAGCCTTTATCCATAACGACTTCAGCTAGTAACCGACCTTGTGCATCATCACGCAGGCAGGTGCGGAAGTACCACTCTGTACAATCCAGCTCGGAAAGCGGGACCCCTGTAGCTGACATCGTTATCAAGGGGGTCTCGTGCTGCTTAGCATATGGCATTGAGAGCTCAGATGTTGGGGTGATCATTGGGCCGACAATTACTTGTACTTCATCTATCTCAACCAGCTTCTTTACTCTGTCAAAGCCCTGGTCCGGGTCGGTACCGCCGTCCTCTTCCACTAACTCCACCTGTTTCCCCAGTACTCCACCAGCGGCATTGATTTCATCGACTGCCATCCTGGCACCATTGAGCATCTTCTCTCCCATAGGAGCTAG
>Ga0265594_1001329_pt1 | contig 19205 bp, 18 predicted proteins | sample saktaG_11_FD_190147 | JGI IMG/M metagenome (GOLD analysis project Ga0265594, IMG submission 190147) | Saline water microbial communities from Sakinaw Lake, British Columbia, Canada - sak_2011_5_24_80m | ecosystem: Environmental > Aquatic > Non-marine Saline and Alkaline > Saline ... | reverse complement strand
GCGGTGAGACCGATGGCGGCCCCCAGGGCGGCTGTGGCGATGAGGTTGTGGCCGCAGGCGTGGCCTATGGCGGGGAGGGCGTCGTACTCCGCCAGTATGCCTATGTTGGGGCCTGCGCCGCGTCCCTTGATGGTGGCGGTGAAAGCGGTGTCCATCCCGGAGACGCCGAGCCTTGTCTCGTAGCCGTGCATCTTGAGCCTCTCTGTGAGGAGCTTGCTGGCCTTGTGTTCCTGGTGGCCCAGCTCGGGCTCCTGGTGGATGCGTGTGCTGACGTCGATCAGTTCGTCTCTGTGCTGGTCGATGCGTCTGCTTATGGCTTGTTTATGGTTCATGGATCAACTCTGGGTGGCTGTCAAGATAAATCCATGGGGCTACGGTCTGGTGCTGGAGAATATGTATTGGGCTGTGTAAACCGATATCTATGCCTTTTGACATTGGTTGGTGCATGAGGACTGTGGTGCTGCACGGGAGCCCCAGACGGGGGAGGAACTCGGACACTCTCGTCGAGAGTTTCCTGAGGGGGCTGACGGAGTCGGGTGTGCACGAGGTGACTCACTTCTACTTGAACGACATGGAGATACGTCCGTGCCAGGGATGCCTGGACTGCGCTGAGCCGCCCCACGACTGCGTCATCGGGGACGACATGACGGCTATATCCGGGGCGTACAGGGAGGCGGACCTGGTGGTCTGGGCGACGCCCATGTACTGGGGGTACCTGACGGCTCAGATGAAGACGGTGCAGGACAGGATGGAGGCGCTGGCGTGGAGCGGCTTCGGGGGCAAGGTCTTCGCCGTCATAGTCACCTACAGGCATCACTGTGAGTCGGCGGTGGCTATGTTTGAGAGGATATGCCCACACTTCGACGTCGAGCTCCACACCCTGGTGTGCAGGACGTACGACCCGGAGACGGGGAGGGACATCCCCATCGAGGAGCTGCCCGGGAGTATAGAGGAAGCCTACGAGCTTGGGAGAGAACTATCCAAATTATAAATGCCAATGTTCCATGTGGCCAGGATAGGGTCTCGTCTATATGTGGGGAGTGGTGTTCTAGCCTTTCATGAAGTGGATGTGCCGGGGGCCCTCGGGGAAGGGGTGCATGGTTGCCGGGAGGAGCGTTGTTCGTGGTGAGCGGGCGACGACTTTGGTTTTTCCTTATAGTTGGTTACTTACTATAAGCGTTTTTTCTGGCGACGAGTTGGCTTTTCCCTTATAATTGGTTACTTGTTATAAGCGTTTTTTCCACGGGCCTTGTTAATGTTTTTTAGCTATTATTCCCTTTTATTGGTTATATTGTGTTTGGGTTCTTGGCTACACAGAACCATGTGAGCAAACAACCTAGCACGCATGTATTGGAATTGTATTTATTCCAAGTAACAAAGAACACCCCCAGCCCAGAATTTTTTTTCCCGATATGACAAGTAACCTGTCACAAACCCAACGAGAAAACCCCCACACCACACCAAACACAGGCAGACCCCTCACAACTATTTTCTACACGAACCACCCCTATCAATAGACTAGGTGAACCCATGCTTAACGACCAAGCCCTCCGGTACCTGATAACGAACCACCAACTCATCACCGGCTACAAAGACCTCAAAACACAGCTCCAGCCCAGCGGCTTCGACATAACCCTCCACCACGTAGAAGCCTACGAGGGGGCAGGCGCAGCCGACTACAGCAACAAGGAACGCGTCATAGCCGAGACGACGCCCCTAGAGCCCGACCCCGAAGGCTGGTACAGCCTCCTCCCGGGCGCATACAAGGTCGTCTACAACGAGACCGTCAAGATGCCCCTCGACGTGGCCGCCATCGCCCGCACACGGTCCACTCTTCTCAGGAACGGCGCCGCCCTCGGCACCGCCGTCTGGGACCCCGGCTATCAGGGCAGGAGCAGCAGCCTCCTCACTGTCTACAACCCCCACGGGATGCGCCTCAAGAGAGACGCCCGCGTAGCCCAGCTCATATTCTTCCACACCGGAGAAGTCGAGAAGGGCTACAGCGGCGCATACCAGAACGAACGCATCGAACCGTAGCTTACGCAACCTATTTAAACGGTCCACCGCTTCAAAAAAGGCAACGGTGCAACAGAGTTGTCAACCCTATTCAGGACAAGGCTAGCCAAGGAGTTCAGCGATAGGACCGCCAGGTTCCACACCAGCGTCGTCGAGGACCTCCGCATGTTCATGGAAGACGTGGACGGAACCATGGCCCACGACATTATGCTCCACGAGCAAGGCATACTGGACAGAGAGGACCTCGTCAAGATCCTCGCCGCCCTCCAGCAGGTCAAACAGGAGTGGATGGACGGAGACCTAGAGGTGGGGGCCGAGTACGAGGACATACACGAGTACATAGAGGCCCGCGTCATAGAGAAGATCGGCATAGAGGTGGGAGGCAAGATGCACACAGGCCGCAGCCGCAACGATCAGGTCATGGTGGACATGAAGATGGTCACCCGGAAGGAGCTCCTCGAGATCATGATCAATCTCCTCAACCTCGTCAAGACCATCTGCGACGTCGCCGACCAGCACACCGAGACCCCCATGGTCCTCTACACCCACGGCCAGCAAGCCCAGATAGGCAGCTACGGCCACTACCTCATGGCCTACGCAGACCAGTTCCTCCGCGACTACCAGCGGATCAAGGAGTGCTACACCCGCGTCAACATGAACCCCCTCGGCGCCGCAGCCATCGGCGGAACCAACTACAGGATCAGCAGGATGAGAACCAGCGAACTCCTGGGCTTCGACAGCATCCAGGAGAACAGCGTCGACGCCACCAGCAGCCGAGACTGGGCGGTGGAGACCGCCAGCGTCCTAGCCATCCTCATGGGCAACATGAGCAGACTCGCCGCCGACATAGTGACGTGGAGCGGCTCCGAGTTCAGGTACATAGAGCTCAGCGACGAGTACAGCAGCAGCAGCAGCATAATGCCCCAGAAGAAGAACCCCAGCACCATAGAGCTCGTCAGAGGCAAATCCGCCGAGGCATACGGCTGCCTCCAGGAGCTAATGACCATGGTGAAGGGCCTCCCCACAGGCTACTACCAGGACCTCCAGCAGACCAAGATACCGCTCTGGAGAGCCTTCGACACCGTCAAGACCAGCGTCGAGGTCCTCGACGGCGCCATAAAGACCATGAAAGTCAACAAGGACGCCATGCTGACCCAGACCAAAGGCAGCTTCATATACGCCGTACAGCTCGCCGAGGTACTAGCCGAGGAAGAGCTCAGCTTCCGCGAAGCCTACAAGGTCACGGCGGAGGTAGTGAACGCCCTCATAGCCGACGGCCGAACCTTGGAGCAGCTCAAGCCCGACGACGTAAAGAAGGCGGCGAAGAAGCTGTTCGGCAAGGACGTCAAGGTGAGCAGCAGCATCGCCGAGAAGATCAGCGACCCCCTGAAGGCGCTCAACAACCTCAGGAGCCCAGGGAGCCCCCACCCCGCCAACACCGGCATGATGGTGGAGAGCCGGCTGGAGCTCAGGGAGCGGTACTGGAAGGAGCTTGACTTCCTCAAGATCAAGCTGGTCATAGCCGGCGACAACCTGAAGAACGCCCTCCAGACCTACTCCTCCTAACCCCTTTTTCCCTATTCACCTAAACACTAACGGTTTACCTTTAAACCCGGGTAGCCTCCAATATCCTTGAAACGGTTTGAGGCGCCAGTGGGTAGTAGCAGGCATAGTACTGATAATCGGGGCATCCCTCCTCGTCGAGCTCTACCTCAACAGACTGTACCCGGAGACAGGGATCGAGATAACCCTCCCCGAATTCCAGATCGGGGAAGAACACGTGTACAAGTTCTACCGGGAGGGGCAGCTCGTGGGGACCCACAGCTACGTCATCGCAGGCCGTGAGGGAGGCGGAGCGTCCGCCGAGTACACCATGATCTCCACGACGGACATCGCGTACGAGGGCAAGAACCTGCTGCTCCGGGGCGAGTACGTCTTCGACCACCTCTACAGGCCCCTGGGATACGCGTTGAACGCGACGGAGGAAGACAAAAATACCTGGTTCCGCGCCGCCTTCGACCAAGACGAGGTCGATGTCACCATATACTCCGACGGTGACGTCATGGAGCTTACCGAGCAGATAGCCGAGGGAACGCTGTTAGTCGAGAACCAGATGCCCGGGTACTGGGAGATCCTGTTCCAGTCCAGCACGCTTATGCCCGGGAAGAGGTACGTGGTCGACGCGTTCATCCCCCAGCTGGGGGCGGTGGTGAGGCTGACTCTGACGGTGGACCGCGGGACCTCCAAGGTGAGACAAGACGGCGTGGAGCTGGACTGCACGGTGGTGAGGGAGGCCAACCTGGGGCTGGTGTTCTACCTTTACGGTGGAGAGCTCATACAGTACAGGGACGACGAGAACGGCGTCACCATGATGAAAAACGTATAAAGAGGCTTCCTGAGTACCCGCCTCTCGTAGTACAGCTTGGACTCCCTGTCGTCGTACCCTATGTATTGGCGTGGAGGTAAATGAGTTTACTCAGCTTCCAAGGCCAGCGCAAGGGCTCCGTAGAGGACTATGTCTCCGCCTAGGGGCGTGATCATTATCTCGGGCAGCCTGTTGATGACGTGCCCGGCCACGTAGCGCTGTATGGGCGTCAGTATCAGGTCAGGGTTGTTGAGGGCAACGCTGCCGCCGATTGTCATCAGCTCGGGGTCGTAGGCGTTCACGATGTCGGCTACCCCGACGGCGTTTATCTTGCCTATCTCGTCAACTATCCAGAGGGCTGCTTCGTCGCCCTGCTTGGCGGCGTCGAATATCGTCTCCGTGGTGATTGCCTCGGCGTCGCCGCAGCAGAGGACAGCCAGGAGGCTGTTCCGCCACTCGCTGCGCCGCAGCAGCGTCTGGGCGAATCTTGGTATATTCATTCCGCTGCAGTAGGCCTCCCAGTGGCCTGGGCATCCGCAGCCGCAGATTATCTCGCTGTCCGGGTATATTGTTAGGTGGCCCACCTCCACCGCGTTTCCGTCCTTGCCCACCAGCAAGTGGCCGTCGACCATGGCTCCTCCTCCAAGGCCCGTGCTCAATGTGACGTAGAACAGGTTGTCGATGCCTTTACCGGCGCCGTAGACGTGCTCCCCAAGGACCCCGGCGGTGCAGTCGTTGACTATCTTCACGGGGACCTTGAACTCCTGCTCCAGAGGCTTGACCACCGGTATCTCGTTGAAGGGGTAGTTTGGGGTGTTGGTTACCATGCCGGTCTCAAGGTCTATGGGCCCGATGGAGCCCACGCCGACGGCCTCCGGCTGGTCGACCAGCTCCCTGATCATCCTGGTTATCTGCAGGGGCACCCCCTCGGGGCCATTCATCCTGTCGGTTGTCTCGGTGATCTTCTCCTCGATGCCTTCCCTGTTGCCCGAGGCTACACGGATCTTGGTGGCCCCGATGTCTACGGCGATGAAGGACAAGTCGGTTCATAGAAAGAGGGGGGCGGAAAGATAATATGGTTACTGCTTGGCCCTTATTCCGGTCGTCAGACAGCCGATCTTCTCTACTCAAACCTTGATCTTGTACCCAGGCTACTACCACAGCTCATACCTTATGCGGCTGTCCTGTACGCCCATATTCCTTAGGGTGTTAACGGTGGAGTGCATCATAGGCGGGGGCCTGTAGATGTAGTAGAGAGCGCCAGTGTCCAGCCCCAGCTCCGTTAGGAAGGCCTCGTCTATCTTGCCTTCCCTGTGCTTTATGCTGCTGCCGCTGACTGTCTGTATAAACCTTCCAAGGATATGGATATATGACGATATGTTTGAATATGATACAATATAATACGTATTACTACTATATCTTTCAATTACGTAGTATTACTATGGATCCCTAGAACCTCAGCTGGACGTCGTTGCGTTGAATCCACTCCTTGATCGCCTGCTCACCCGCGATGCTCAGGGCCCCCTTCTTGTTGCCGTACAGCCTCGTGACAATGTCGCGGAACCTCTGATCTGTCTCGTCGTCGAGGGACAATAGTAGTTTACCCATGACAACAACGATCCATGTATATCTATAAAAATCTTAGGACTCTCAAAACGGGTTTATGTCATCTAACGATGAAGAATGATGACAATAGATGTCAAGACGCGAGACCCCGTCCAAACAAGGCGGCCTCGATAGATGAGATTTCGTCGATCATTTAAAGACGGAATCATCGAACATTATGGGAGAAAGGGCTCTCAAAGCTTACAACGTACGTCTCTCGCGGCAAAAATCGTCTTCAGAAGATCAGATAAGCCTAATCATGCATTTACTATAAAAAAGCTCGCATGTGCTTCTATATACTGATAAATACTATGCTGTGGGTTGAACGTCGAATCCTGTACCTGATTACTCGTTCATAATCACTTTAACCTTAGGGACACTGGGTGAACCATCAAACAAAAAGTGTCCTCGATGCAGCCAAGCGGAGAAAGGCTTAACCAGACCTTACAGTTGGTAATTTTATTCTTATTCGTAGCTTGGGCTGCGAGCGCGGTCGGTGTGACGGCTGCACCCGACTTCGCCTTCGACGGCGAGTGGATCGACGTAATCAAGCCGGGGTACCCTCAGGCGCTGGATCTCAACTTCACGATGCCGGGAGACGTGGTCACCTACAACTACACGCTCGAGGGCGGGCACACGTACCACGTATACCTTATAGGCGAGTACGCCAACCTGACGAGGCACCTCACAGACTACGACATCTTCCTGTACCAGGAGACAGACGACGAGCCTCTGTTCCTCTCCAGCCACACGGAGGCCGCCGGGTACCCAGAGCAGGTGAGCAACGACACCAAGGGGCAGTACTTCACCCCCAGCGAGTCCGGCAACTACTACGTAACGGTTAGGAACGACCCCAACGAGAGCGAAGCGGCGGAGAACGCCACACTGATGGTGGTCGAGCACATCGAGCCCAACAGGTGGTACACACGGTTCCTCCGGGAGCCCATCGAGGACGAGTTCCTATACGACTCCGACTGGGTCTACGAGTTCGAGTCCTCTGCTAATCGCATAAAGATAATCATCGAGGTGCCGGACACTCTGGACATGTACGAGGCCCGGCTCTACGTCATGGCTAACCCCGCCAAGGGGAAAGGCAGGAAGATCATGGGGGTCATGGCGCCGTGGGAGTCCGGCCTATACGCCAACCGGAGCGGAATATACGGAGGATTCAACAACGACCCTCAGGGCTTCAGGCACCTGAACGCCTCGGCCAGCTGCGAGCACACCGGCGACGACATGCTCATAAACTATAAGCAGCCCATCAAGAACCCCCTTCTCTACCACCTGCTGCTCATGTCCGAGTACTGCAACGGCATCCTCAGGTTCATGATACAGACCGACTTCAATTCACCGGTTATCACAGACGTCGGGTCCCCCGTGGACATAGAGGGTAGCACCGACGCCGTAGTTAAATGCAATATCAAGGACGACTCGGAGATCCCTCAGGTGGACCTACACTACTCCGTGGACGGCGGCAAGACGTGGAGCATGGCGCCCTTCACCTCGAAGGCAGACATGTACAACGGGACGATCCCGGGCCAAGACGGAGGCACTGTAATAGACTACTACTGGGAAGCCACGGACGTCATGGGGAACACCGTCCAGCTATCCGGTAGAGTAGGCGTGAGGACGAGCTCAGACCTCTCAGTAGCCATCGACAAGCCGAAGATACTGGGCGGAGAGACCGTCGCACTCACAGGCGAGCTCTCGCAGTCAGGGAAGGTCAAGGTGAAGTATACACTGGGCGGCAAGGTCATGGGTTTCGATTTAACCACCGACGCCGCGGGGGCGTTCACCCACGTGTTCATGCCTAACGAGCTGGGCAGCTGGACAGCTGAGGCCGTGTTCGCGGGAGACTTATCTTATCGCCCAGCCACCTCAAACAAGGAGACCTTCAAGATCGAGAGGAAGCCGACCTCCCTCACGCTGAACCTGAGCGCCAACGAGATCGGGCTCGGCAGCAGCGTAAACTTAACCGGCGCGTTCAGCGAAGCCAGAGTCGGGTACGAGGTTTACATATACGCTACGTGCGGCGTAAACCAGACCACCCTACTGGCCCTCACGATGAGCGATGGAACATATCTCACCGTGTTCACGCCAGAGCTCTCCGGGGACTGGAGCCTGCAGGCGGAGGTTAAGCCGGACGGCATATACACGGCCGGCAGCAGGAGCCCCTTCGAGCACCTGGAGGTGGGGGGACCCACCCTGGCTAAACGAATGGATGACCTCCAGACGACAATGTTCAAGCCCCCCTACGTTTACGGCGTAGGCGCCGCACTAGGAGGCTCCATAGGCGGGGGGCTATACCTGGCCCGGAAACGCGGCTACCTAGGAGGCAAAGGAAAGGAAGTCGAGGAAGTCCCAGAGGGTGAAGGAGAGGAAGACGAGGACTTCGACTTCGATTTTTAAATAAGAATCATTGTTATTTAGAATTCGAAAAAGTAAGATCTCGTTATTTATGAAAATATGTTGAATTGAGTAAATCGTTCTAAAGATTTCTATTTGTTCCCATTGTTTTAGGAATAGCTATATGGCTGATTTCCTTGTTATATTCTCCTTTTTTCAAACCAGACACGGCGGAAATCCGTTTATGTGACGAGGAGCTAGTGGAGTCTGATTTTAAACTTGAAAATGTTGCGGTAAATTATTGATTCTGACGTCCTTTTCATAACTTTTTCTTTTTCGGGTGGAGACGGTTATAATAGCCTCCGTTTTGAGTTTTATTGCCAAGACGAAAGAAAGCAGAATCTTGTTATAGACTCTGATGTTGAAGGTGTGGTTACGTTGAGTGTGGTGGGCATCGACATCAACAATGTTGTTGTGGTCGAGGAGGGTGATCTGGTCGGTGGCTTGATAGAGTGGCATAATGTCCCGCCTGGAATCCACGAGATTAGTACAGTTACGAACTTGACGTTGTTTTGGATACCTGGAACTTTTATGTGAAGCTGGAGAACGTTTATTAAATTACACAAAATCAATGAATTTTATATTCATATTTTAGATATATATGTAAACTCTATACTCAGTCTACTAATGAACAACATTATGTAAACAATTAGTTAACATTGTGTTAACAATGAGATATGCATGAAATTAAAGTACATGCATAGTGCCTGTAGTATTGACTGAAAATGAAAAGAAAATACGTCATTGCAGTCTTAACCCTACTCGGATTAGGCGTCGTCAGCACACTGGCATTTTCACTTGGCGATGCAACAACGTCTGTAGCTGGACCGGTACAAGTGACCCAAGATACAGTATCTGAACATATCAGTACAGTTGATGTTTACCCGTATCTAGGCGATGATGGCATGTACATAAAAATTGGTTTAACAGCTGCATCTAAAGGCCTTACATTCGATCTAACAGTAGAAGGTGGATCCGGCCCAATTGACATCGAAGACTACACATTTAAATTCAAAACTGGTGCAAGCTGGGAAGACATTACAACGCCTTCATATGATGAAGACTTAGGCGCAGTAACACTCCCAATAACTGGCTCGGCATTCTCTACAGTTAAACTAAGAATCTCAGACGCAGATAGCGATATCTACGATCTCGCACAGACGCTGATCATCTACGAGACAGCCTGGTCGTAATGACCTTAATCCGATTTTTTTTATTTTCAAAGAGGTATTAAAATGAACTCCGCGAAGGTCTTCAGCGTGGTAGCGCTGGCAAGCGCCACCACGGTAGCCGCGTTCATGGCCCTGATGATCTTCCGCGGAAACATGCCCATCATCCAGATGGCTCCCTTCATCGGACTCAACGGCGCCATAGTTGGCGGCCTATTCTACCTCGGCATCGACGCCGTCACGAGCTTCGGAGCCGCTGCCCAGAAGGAGCCCAAACTCGTACTGGTTCGGAACAGCGAGGGACGAGTGCTCAGCATAGAGACCCGTGGGTCTCAGACCGAGGACTCTGGATTCTTCGGTGGAGGAGGTAAGGAGGAAGTACTTGAGCTCAAAGAGGCGAAGCCCCTCAGCGAAAGGTTAGGGTTGACCTCTGAGCAGATGCTTGACACCATAAAGACCGTGATGATAATCGCCCTTATAATCGAGACTTACATGGGCGTAGCCTTCTTCAGTATTAACTGGACGCCGCTCATGGTGGTGACCACGAGAAGCATGGAGCCCACCCTGAACGCAGGCGACCTCATATACGTGAAAGGCGTCGCCCCATCAGACCTCAAAATAGGCGACGTAATCACCTTCAAGTCCCCGACAAAGTACATCTCAGGCACGCTGATAACCCACAGGATCGTCGAGATCAGCTACGAGACCAACGAGATAAACTTCAAGACCAAGGGCGACAACAACCCCGTCACAGACCCCTGGACAGTCACAGCCAGCGACATAATCGGAAGACAGACCTACGTGCTCAAGGGCGTAGGCAACTACTTCCTCTGGATGCAGACCCCGGCCGGCCTGACGACCCTGGCAACGGTGCTCGTCCTCTACCTGTTCTGGCCCAACATCATGGAGAACCTGGGAGGGATAAGGAATAAGCAACGGTAGAAGATGCGCCTTCATAACCACCAGGCCGTGCCCCGTAGACGTCGACGAGATCCCTCTCGACATCTGCAGGCTCTGCATCGACGCGTGGAAGACCAGCGCCGAGATACAGGCCCTCACAGGAGTACAGGTCGTACCCGAAGCAGTAACCATGCGAGGAGCAGTTCAAGCCTATCAGCAAGTGACTCCCGCCCCTCAGTCCCAGGCACGGCCGGAGCCACCTATAATAGAGCTCACCGTCCCGGACAAGGCTGTGGGAGATGTGGAGACCTTTGAACGTCTCCATGAATTAGACTCCATGTTCATAAACGATAGCGTCGACGCGGAAGACTACATAAAACGCAGGAGGGAGCTGGTGAGCCAACTGTCGACAGCGAAGTCGGTGAACCTGCCACAGGAGGCCATAGACCTCATCAACCTCGAAGAAGACCTGGAGGTATATCCCGGCGACAACGGGCCTTCCAAGAAGATTCTTTCCCTACTCCTCATAGAGCAGAGAAGGGTAGGCGTCAAAGTCACCAAGATACCTGGAGACTTGAAGCTGCCCCCCACGCTGACCAACGCGAACCTGAGATCCATCGTAGGCCTGTACAAGAACCTGGATAAGGGGAGAAACCGGGTGCTCATCCAGTTCAACGGCACAAAGCTCGGGATCCTCGGGAGGAAAAGGAACAAGATCCTGTGCATGGTGCTGGAGGCAGACGAAGACCTAGATGACTACGAGGAGGGGATAGAGTACCTGACCGAGCTGCTGTCGGAGACGGATGACTTCAACGACCTGCTGAAGGCGCTCTCCGCAGCGATAGGAAAGACAAAAAGCTTTTCACGGCAGCTCCATAACAAGAAACGTATCGGTGGCCCAGTTGCATAAAACATCTAAAGATCGATGCAGAGTAGCACTGATTTTGACCCTAGCGATGACGCTCATCGTCTTGTCTCAGACGGCGGCGGCGGAAGCGGCCGAGTCGCCGGGGATCAAGCTTGAACTCTCCCCGCCGATAATCACAGCCGACGGGGAGACCCACGAGATAGTGGTGGTCCAACTCGAGACGGATAACGGGTACCCATACATAGCTCAACAGGACGTGACCGTCTACCTCACATCCTCGAACCTGGACATCGGGCTCGTCGACGACAGCGTCGTCGTGCCCGCCGGCAGATCCTACGCCAAGGCGGTGTTCAACGCCTCGTACAACTCGGGGATGTCCGTCATCACCGCATCCGCCGCCGGGTTCATCACGGATGAGGCGATAATACAGGTGACAAGGTCCGACTTCGACGCCCAGCTGAGGGTGTACGCCGTCCCCGACGTGATGCCTGCCGTGGAGGACGTCGTGGGCCGCGCCGTCATCCAGATACTGGACCTTGAGGGTATCCCTTACAACACACTGCAGGACGTAAACATAGTCCTGTCATCCTCCAACGAGACCATTCTCTCGCTCCAAGACGCGGTGACCATTGAGAAGGGAACCAACTACGTCGAGGTCCCCTTCACGATAAACAGTGAGACTCCCTACGAGGTGACAGTCTTCGCCCACGCACCCAACTTCGAACCCGGGAGCGACGTGGTCACCACGATGAACGAGACCGGGACCCCATACGGACTGAGGCTCTACTTCGGGCCAAGCATATTACTGCCCAACCAGAGCAGCCACGAGATCGTCACCGTCCAGCTGATGGACTCGGAGCAAAAACCCGCGGAAGCCATGTCTGACACCACGGTGACCATGACGTCGTCGAACCTCAACATAGCCACGGTGGACAGAACCCTGACAATACTGAGGGGAGACTACCACGCCACCGCCTCGGTGAGGACACGCTACGTCAACGGGGAGACGACGATCGCCGTCTCCAGCCCAAGCCTCTACCCTCAGCAAGGCTTGCTGACGGTGCAGGGCTCCGTCCCAAAGATACTCGAGATCTACACTGTCCCGGACAGGGTGATAGCTGACGGGTCGTCCAACGAGATAATCACCATACAGGTGCAGGACGAGGACGGCTACCCGATAAAGACCGACCGCGACATTTCCCTGTACCTCTCAAGCTCCTCGGCCACAATAGGGGACGTACCCGTCTCCGCAACCATCTCCAAGGGAGACAGCTACACCTCGGTGCTTTTCACCTCGACGGCGCGGACAGGTGAAGCCACGATAGTCGTGGCCACTCAGGGGCTGGAGCCCTCCGCGACCACCGTTGAGACGATAAAGCTGGAGATGAACATGACCCTCGTCACGCCCAAGACCATAATGATCAACCAGACCTTCACCGCCCAGGTCAACGTAACCAGCTACGGGTATCCGGTTCAGGGTGCGGAGGTCAAGTGGAACGCCCTCGGCGGCGTCATAAAGTCGGAGGAGACCGAGACCGACGAGAACGGGACGGCCGCAGCCCAGATCGTCCAGACCTTCGAGCAGTTGAACCTGAAGGCGCAGGCCTCGAAGCAAGGGTACGGCAAGGAGACGGTTCAGAAGAACATCAAGATAACCGTGCAGACTGAGAGGAAGGAGCTGACCATATCCATTCTAGGCTTCAACGTCAACGTGTTCGTGCTCCTGATAATCGGTGCACTCATAATAGCCGCCGGCCTAGGGGCATACGTCTACCTGAAGTACCGTAAGAACAAGCAGAACGGGATCGAGGACCTGGAGATATACACCTAGACCTTGATTTCTAGACCCTTCTCTTTGATTGCGTAAAGGTGCGTCTTCCTTGAGTGGTTGGTGCCCCTCATCTTGGTTACCCTGAGCCGCCTGGTCAGGTTGCCGGCTTCGTCGTAGTTATGCTCCATCAATATTATGCCGTCGGCGACGAACTCCTCGATGCTCTCGCCGATCCTGTTGCTGTTCCAAGGTATGTCGGTGATGGCCAACGTCGTGCACCCGGTCTTTATGATCAACCGGTAAAGGAGCCTGATGAGGTGCCTCTTTTCGAACTCTGTCTCGAGCCCCATGGCCATGGCGGAGACGGAGTCCACCACCAGCCTCCTCGCCCTGAGGGTGGTTATGGACTCGAAGATCTGGTTCAACGCCGACTGGACCTCCGTCTCGCTTCCTATCGAGAGATCCAGCACCTCGACCTTCCTCCTCCTTATGAGGGGCTCGAAGTCGATGCCGAACTTCTTCATGTCCTGGATTAGGCGCCTCCTCGTCTCCGCAAAGCACGCATAGACCCCTGGCTCCTCGTCCACGATCGCCCCCGAGTAGATGAAGTTAGAGGAAAGAATCGTCTTGCCTGCCCCGGGGTTGCCGGCGAGAAGTATCATGCTGTTGCGGAGAAACCCGCCGTCGAGGAGGCCGTCAAGCTGCTCGTTTCCCGTCGATATGCGTTCACTCATCATCGTCTAGCTCCAGCCTGAAGTCGGGAGAACGTAAAACGCTGGGTAACGCCTCGTTTCTCTTGAGCTCGCTGATGATGAGGTTACGGAGCCACTCCGATACGTTCAAGCCTTCCCGGTGAGCCATCTGAACCACAATGTCACGGATCCTGGGCGTGACCCTCGTCGCCAAGAGCACGGTTTTAGGTGTACCTGTCTTCCGGGGCAATTGACATTCCTTCATCTTAGTAAATAGAAGCACGTTATTACGGCTTCTATAAACTCATTGTTGGTTCTATTAAATATACTATATAAAAAGATTATCATATGTTTCATCAAAAAAATACATAATAACTGTATCGAAAAATATGTTCATAACCTAAAGTCACTGAATAAGTCACACCTATATGTATGAATTTAAGGCTTCATTAACATACTCAGAAAAAGTCTTCTCTCTGCTTTTTACGTACTTCAGTTTTATCTTCGAGTAGAATCTCTCAATAATGAGCTCCTCGATGCCGTTGGCGCTGTCACCGAACAGATCCTCCAGTCCACTCGAGAACAGTCCAGGGTTCTTCACGATCTCTCCTCTCTTGAAGGCGGTGTTCAGCTCAAGGAAGTTGAGCACGACTTTGCTGAAGTTTAACACTTCCTCTATAGACTCCACGAGCTTGTCGTTGAACTCGTCTATTCTGTTATCATGTTCATAGGCGACGTCCTGCTCAAACTGTATCGTCTCAGCGGCCATCAGACAGCACCTTTGATTTCAGCGTTCTCGGCTTCATCCAGATGCCTCACCCTCGTCTTTATGTAGTCAAGCACCTTTTCCTGGGCGTACTTCAGCTCCTCTTCCTGTTGCCTAAGATTCTGCTCGATAAGGTCCAGTAAAAGCTCAGGGTCAAACGGTTTAACCAGATATACGTCGGCCTTCTTGTTAACCGCATCTATAGCCGTATGGGTTTCCGGGAAGCCCGTCAGTATGAGCTTCTTCATCTTCGGGGTGGTCTCCTTTATCCGTGAGAGAACCTCGATACCCGTCATGTCGGGAAGATGAATGTCTATCAGCATCGCGTTGAAGAACTCTTTCTCCGTCTTGGCGATTGCCTCTTCCCCGGTCCTCGCGGTGGATGCGATGTAGCCCTCGCTCTCGAGTATGCTGACCAGAGACTCGAGTATCATTTCGTCGTCGTCCACAACAAGTATCCTTCCCCTATCTGTCACTAATGATTCATCCTACGTATTCTCGGCTGGCTGTTCCAGCTTGTTTAAACTATAAAGGTTTCTGGTACAACAATCAAGTTTTATATGAAAACGAAAAAACCGTGATCTTCAACGATTTTTTAAGATTTTCAGCAGAAACAGACAATAATACCTTTTGTGTAACATACCGAAACGACGGAATATTGAATAGTGGGTTCAATAAAGTTTAAATTGAACTGATAGGTACGATAACAAGAACCAGTAGCAAATTTTTAGGGAGTATAGCATTTTGTCGGAATCAAACCTGTGTTACCCAAAATGCAGGAGCTTCAAATGCATTAAAAATGCCTTGACGTTCCGAGGCAAGACTTCTTGGTGTAACTGGACCAGCGAACCATGCGATCCGAAGGGCTGTACATACGCCGTATGCGTTAAACGCCAACTGCTAGACAACGGCGTATGCGGTCTGACAGTTAAACGTAGGACAAAGGACGATCTGAGGCCAGAGGACGTTTTCAAAGACGAGATAAAGCCAAGAGGAAAACTAGCTAGGAAGACAGGCGAGCGGTCCATCTTCTAGGATGAAGCTGAGAAGGCTTGAGGAACACCATCAGACAACATCTCAAGGAAAAGGTTCCAGAGGATCTTCTGCCGAGTGTCCCCAGCTCATTCGACATATTGGGCTCTAGAAGCGGAGCAGTAGCCGTCATAGAGATCCCAGACGAACTAACCTTGTATGAAAAAGAGGTAGCGGCTGCCATACAGGCTGTCCACAGGAACGTCAAGAGCGTTCTAAGCAAAGACTCTGGTCGGGACGGCGAGTACCGGCTTAGATCGCTGCGGCTCATCTCTGGGGATCCCGACACAGAGGTGATCCACAAGGAGTCTGGCTGCAGCTTCAAGCTCGACCCTCGGGTAACATATTTCTCGACAAGGGAAAGCACGGAGAGGGAGCGTATCGCGGAGATGGTGCGGCCCGGCGAAGACGTCTTGGTCATGTTCAGCGGAGTCTCACCCATCGCCGTCTGTATCGCCAAGAAACATTCCGCCGTCACGGTCACGGCCATAGAAATTAACCCTGAGGCCCATGGATACGCCGTCGAGAACGTCAAGCTAAACAAGGTGACCGATCGCGTTAAACCCATATTGGGCGATGTCCGCGACGTCTGTCCCTCTCTTAATATAGTGTTTGACCGCGTCCTGATGCCTCTGCCCAAGGGTGCCTACATGTTCTTGGACGTCGCTATATCCATGGTTAGGCCCGGGGGGGTGCTCCACTTCTATCATTGGGCACCTGAAGACGACCTCTACGGTGAGGCCCAGAGGCTCGTCGTCGAGGCCGCCGCCGAGGCGGGGAGGCGAGCCGAGTTCGTCGGAGGCGTAAAGGTATCGCTTTACAGCCCCCGCGTCTACAAGGTGCGCGTCGACATGGTGGTCCATTAGTCAATCAGAGACATAGACCTTGGGCTTCGAGATCAGGTTTATCTCCCTGCCACAGTCTGGGCAGAACTCGCCGATGAAGTGTATCCTGTTCCCACAGTATCTGCAGAACTTTACCTCGGGCGCCCTTGCTCGCCTCAACGTCGCCCCACAGAAAGAGCAGTAGATCGAGTCAAACGGCATGACGTGTCCACACTTGAGGCACTGCTTCTCATAGCCAGGCCACTTGTCGGGGGTTATCTTGGGGAGCGCCTTAGGCTGAGGCGGTGGCTGTTCTTCAACTATCTCAGGTATGAGGCACGCCACTCCTCCGCAGATGGAGCCAGTTACCAGCGCGGGCACTATGGTGAGCGTTAGAGCTGACAGCATGTTACCTATCAAAGGCATCTGGGCGGCATGTACCCCAAAACTGAGGGTGCCCCTGAGAAACCCTTCTGCTATGTAGAAGATGATTGCGCCGATGATGAAGGTAGCCCACATCGTGTATTCAACGATCTTCTCTCTTCCTCTGTTGAGCTCGGTAATATAGGCGGATATCGTGGTTCCGATCAAGGCGGAACACATTAGCATCAATATTGTCGTTAGCCTCGCTGGAAGTATTTTTAGGAACAGGTTTACTAATCCAATCAACGTGAATAATGAAACCGCTGAAGCTGGGATGAGCCATAGTAATGGTTGATCATCTGGCCATGCTGTCTTCAAAATGGGCTACCCGCCTATATGAGTAATAGACGGGCGTCTATGGGTTGTGCACAGTTTTTTAACATAGAAATAGCAATAAGTTCTTTATTCACATCTTTTTTTAATCTATTTTTGAAACGGATCCATATTTAACGTTATATTGAATATGGTAAAACTACAGCACTCAGTTTCCCATAATTAACAAAAATGTTAAAGATCGTTGATCTGTATTTAATATAAAGGCGCTACTCCTCTTCCTCTTCATCCAGATCGAACTCGTTGTCCAGATCCAGGGGCGTGTCTAGGGGCACGGGTGGAGGAGTAGTAGCCATGGTGTAACCGATCCAGAGTATGATGAACAGGATCATATACACGGCGGCAATCACAGGCAGCTTGAACGCCCACTCGCTGTATGGCCCAAGCCAAGCGAATAGTGTCCCGAAGAGCCCGGGGAAAGCCCACACGAAGTAAGCTACCATTACGACGATGGTGGCAACCATGATGGTGTAGCCGAGGTTTTTATCGTCCATATCTATCCTCAGTCATACATAGCCGGTTATAACGTTATTATTCTTTTCTCTCCTAAGTGGTTAGAATGAGTTATGCACGTTATTCCCATATAGGTCCTAGCTTCTCGGTGTTCCTCATTTTTCCTGATGAAACTCAGACAGGGCGGTCTCGTCCGTATTGTACCCGGCCTCCGGCTTCTTTAACACATCACGTAACAGGGTTTTACACATATTTTATTCCTTTAAGCTTTGGTGGCGATAAATGATATTCCATAAATAATATTATTATGCTTTTTAGTCATTTTATTTCCTCACATATTAAATCCTTTTTTACCTCACACCTTCAATATTATAAAAATAGTTATAAATTTGAGGACAATATCTTCTTCAACAAAGTCGATCAGATTCGGTGGATAATTTGAAAAATGTATTTGTAAATAGACTGGGCCGCGTAGCCTTGGAGGATCAGCCCCTCGAGATATGTGAGAGGAAGGGGCTGGGGCATCCAGACACTATGTGCGACTCGGTGATGAACCAGATCTCGATAGAGCTCTCCAAGGAGTACATGAAGAAGTTTGATGTGGTCCTGCACCACAACGTGGATAAGAGCCTCCTGGCTGCGGGGGTGACGACCCCCCGGTTCGGGGGAGGCGAGGTAGTTGAGCCTATGCTCTTCGTCTTCGGTGATCGAGCCACATTCAAGGTCGGTGACGAGGAGATACCGGTAGACGAGATCGCCGAAAGAAGCGCCAAGGACTGGTTCAGAGAGAAGTTACGCTTCGTGGATCCCGAGAAGCATGTGAGGTACCAGAGCCAGATCAAACCGGGGTCCATCGCGCTGGCGGACATCTTCGAGAGGAAGGGAGAGTTCCTCGGCGCCAACGACACCTCGGCGGCCGTAGGGTACGCCCCGTTTACGAGGACTGAGAAGATCATCATGGAGCTGGAGTATCACTTGAACTCGAAGGAGTTCAAGAGAAGTTACCCGGAGTCCGGGGAGGACATTAAACTCATGGGGCTCCGCAATAAAAACGATCTGAACATTACAGTCGCCATGGCTTTCGTCGACAGGTTCATCGAAAGCGAGGACGACTACTTCAAGAAGCGGAGCGAGATATATGACGCCGTCACCGAGTTCGTCTCCGAAAGACACGTCTTCGACGAGGTGACCATCGACCTCAACGCCTTGGACGTCAGGGGGCGTGGCATTGACGGCCTCTACCTAACCGTCACGGGCACAAGTGCGGAGGCGGGGGACAGCGGCCAGGTGGGGCGTGGGAACAACGTCGTAGGCGTCATACCGTTGAACAGGCCGATGAGCAGCGAGGCCGCCGCCGGCAAGAACCCTGTGAGCCACGTGGGCAAGATATACAACGCGCTGTGCTACAGGATAGCCGACAGGATCATAGCCGACGTGCCCGGCGTAAAGGAGACATACGTCTGGCTTCTGAGCAGGATCGGGCGCCCCATAAACGATCCCACCGTGGTCTCGGCCCAATTAATCCCCGAGAAAGACGTGGAGCTCAAGACGTTGACGCCCCAGATAGAGGAGATTAATTGGG
>Ga0265594_1001328_pt1 | contig 19207 bp, 13 predicted proteins | sample saktaG_11_FD_190147 | JGI IMG/M metagenome (GOLD analysis project Ga0265594, IMG submission 190147) | Saline water microbial communities from Sakinaw Lake, British Columbia, Canada - sak_2011_5_24_80m | ecosystem: Environmental > Aquatic > Non-marine Saline and Alkaline > Saline ... | reverse complement strand
ACACTAAATTTGGTTATATATATTAATGTATTTAAACAAATTAGATGCCTTTGAAAATTTCAACGTCCGGACAGTAGTGATATATTTTATTAAAGTTGACTATTCCGTGTTTTTCTGTGATGTGCTTTTTACAGGCTAATTCATGCGTGATTTTTTGCTCATCAGTAAAACGTATTTTTGTATCGATTGACAATGTGGCCGCCGGCTCACTCCCCAGGCTTTCAAGATAATCTGTGTAATAACCAAGCTGATAGCTGCCATCAGGCATTTCAGTATCAACAGCAGGATTTGGGAATGGCCCCAAAATAACCCACTCCGTAATCACGCCCTGACCGCTCAATTTATGCACCGGACTATCTGAACATCTAAAAGAAAGTAATGGAACGAAAATAAATGCAATAAATAAGATTTTCCTGTTTGTCATTGTTGTTCTCCATCTATTTTTCCTGAATTCTCGCAAAAAAGTTACAATAACTCTTCATTTTAGTCAAATGTGCCCATAAAATTTCACAGATGGGCCTTTGTATCAAATTGCTTGATTTTATCTAAAATTATTACTAAAGTTTTGCCGATATGTTAAAACGTGAAAAACAAGTCTTAAATTCCGATAATTTGAAAGAATCAGTGTTGCGGAAAATTCTGGAAAGTGATTCTTTTAAAGGTCGGGATCTTTATCAAAAACTTCTCAAGTATCTTGTTAAGGCTTCGTGTAACGGTGCAACTCCTAAAGAGATGACAATTGCCTATGATGTATTCAATAAGGGTAAGGATTTTAATGCTGCCGAAGACACGACAGTGCGAGTTCATATACATAATCTGCGTAAAAGGCTTGAGCAGTATTATCAGTCAGAGGGGCAATCAGATAAAATAAAGTTATATATCCCAAAAGGACATTATCTGGTTAAGTTTGCTAAAAATATCAAATCTGAATCACATCCGTTAAAGAGCCATAAAAATATTCTTAGCGTTTTGTTAATATTTATTTTATGCCTGGCGATATTTTGTATCATAATTAACAAATATTTTGTCTCGAAGAGCAATCAATGTTTTGAAGTAATTGACAGAAATGATGCAATTTGGGGGCGTTTTTTCCGAAACAAATACCCAACTTCAGTAGTCATTGGGGATTTTCTGGTCTTTCATGAAACTGATAACCAATTAAATCGATCAAGAAGAATCCAGGACTATCAAATCAATACCGTTGAAGAATTAAATGCGTATATTGAAAATAATCCCGCTAAAAATATTGAATCCTGGTTTCTTGGCGAACTGCCGCACAACAGCATTTTTAATATTGTAGACATCCAACCGGTTTTTCTATCATTTAAACAAGAAATGGAAATTAATTTTACGACTGAAATCGACATAAATTTCATCAAAAACCGGAATATTATTTATATCGGTGAATTCAAGAATCTGCGCGCCCTGTCTGATTTATTATCCTTTCTGCCCGTGAAATATGAAACATTGCCCTGGTGGCACGGTGCTATCAGCTACCAGGTGGACGATTCTTTGATCACGTTAAAAACTTTTCATGATTGGGGTATTAGCCGCTACGTTGTGGATATTGCGTTAGTAGCCAAATTGCCCGGGCAAAATAACGAAAACTACCTTATAATTGCCGGATTTGGATACAATTCACAGATAAAAATAGTAAAATTATTCAGTCAAAAATCCTCATTAAGAGATTTGGAAGACAATATTAAAGCGATTCATGGTTATGTTCCTGAATATTTTACTATTGTATTTGAAGTTACAGGTTTTGATAGGGCGAGTACGACGGCGGAATTGAAATATTTCCAGGAAGTAAAGAGAGATTTTTACCAAAAATATTTACCTCCATTTTCAAAATAATATCTAAAAAGCAAACAATCCGCAATCAGACCTGGGATCAGATTAGCCGGTTATCGTTGACGGATTCGACCAATACTCGGTTTCTGAAAAGGATTTTATAAGACATACCTTCAGGAGAGTTGAATCAAAAAATGAAATCCCGGTACAATTCCAGACAAACCGCTTCCTGAAGTATGCCACCAATGTGAATATCACAGATTGAGTTAATTCAACAAAACGGTTATAGGATACCAGTTGAGGAAATTCTGAGGCCGAATTAAGAAGTGATTTTAAATTATACGCTCCACGGACCAGGTATCAATCTCCAACCCCATATATATTCAAGAACCGTCCATGCAGAAAGAACCGTTATTAAAGAATAAGCCAAATTTTCAACTTCTGTTTTTGCTTTTACCATACGATAGCCGAAGAAAAGAGTTAATAAAAGAAAAATCGTCGCAGTAATATATGTTGAAAAATGAGTTCTGCTTAAATGCTCATATTGAAAGATCATAACGGCGTGACATAACCATATTCCTGAAAAATGTCCTAAAGAAAATATTATTCCCGTTGGAATATATTTCTTTAAAGCAAAAAATAGTGTCAGGAAAACAAAAAGCAGAATTAATGGGAAAAAATTCCACTCCGCAATTACAAGAATATTGAGGCGCTCAAGCAATTCTCCCAAAGCTCCCCATAAGAATAACCCTGAAATAATTCCACACCATGAGCTTTTTACTATATCCTTGGTATTTGCTGTTTTAAAAAAGAAATAAATATAAAGAACGCTGAGAATGATTAAAAAAGCTATACTTAAAAGAAAACCGACACGGCTGCTAAGTCTATCGGCAATTCTATAAACAGCTACCAGTGACATGTATAATCCGCCAAAAATTAGCAGAATCAATCCCATACGTTTAAAACCCATTTTTAACACTTCATATCCTCCGCTTGATTAACTTGTCAATTGCAAGGCTTATCGGAAATAATATCGGTTGAAAACAATCCAAATCCCCATATTCCCGATCTGCCGGAATATATTTTTAACCCCACGGAAAGAATCCCATGGGGTTAAAAAAGAAAATAGAGTTAATAATAAACAATTGGCGCTTAAGGAACGATTTTGACGCCCTTTCCGCCTTTTCCGGGAGAACTGTCATAAACTTCTACTACGTGGTATATCACAGAAATAAACATCTTGGGGAAATCACCGTGGAAATAGCTGTGAATAAGATTAATATATTTCACCACATCCTTCTCATAATCGGTTAACTCAGGATCATCCGGATGTAACAGATGGGCAATAGCTTTTACTTTATAAGTTGGAATATCGAGGTACACCAAAGCAACACCGGGATCAGCCATCTGGTTTAAAAAAGATTGGGTTTCAAACTCCGGCGTGGAATATAGTTCTAAAGAAACTAATTTGGTGCGGTCAAAAATAGAATCACAATTAACATAAAAACCCTCAAGAATCGCTATTTTTTCCGCGAAGGGACTGTCAATGGTTGAATGAAGTTTTTCAATTATTGCCTTTAAATTTTCCTCTTTGGGTATAAATCCGGTTCCCTTCACCGCATTATTAATAGAAAATTGAGAATCGAAACGTTTTCTGCCATGACTGGCAATCATGGCATTATGGGGACCATTAAGAGGAGGTCGCTGCATTTTCTTGATTTTTTCAATTGTTTCCAGTCTCCCCTTAGTGTTCCACTCGATATATTTATCAGGCAGTTCTGTTACTTTAAATTCCTGCCATCTGTTTTCAACTTTTGCTTTAACTATACCTTCGCCGTATTTGCTCATATTTATAGTTGTCTGATGAAAAGTGTTACCATCCCAGATTCGGACTTCCGCTTGTTCCGAGCCACAATTCACAAGAAAACCCGTTATCAGGATGAAAGTAAGAACTCCGGCAAACAAAGCGATTCGAGATTCAGCAAATTTTTCAAACATAATACCCTCCAATTGTTTAATAATGATTAATTAAGACCTAGCTCAATTGATATCTGGGATGTTTTGCCGAATGGTCCTAATGGCATAACCGCATAATTAAAGTTAACATTTCCCAGTGTTTTCAAATTTATACGTAAGCCCGCTCCAAAGGAAATATTTTCCTCATCGTAGTTAAATCGATAGCCGCTTCTCAAGAAAAACCTTTCATAAAGAGCGTACTCTAAGCCAAGATTTATATGCTCGGGACTGTCATTTGGATGAACTGCATCTAAAGCCAATGATAATCTATTACTCCTACTGTGAAAAACAGCATCATTATTTCCCAATATATCTAACCCGATTCCAATTCTAATCAATAATGGCAATGGCCATCTTTCCGTTCGGATATTAACATCAGTGAGATAATTTCCATCTATATCTTCATCAATATCCGCTTTTTCGATCAGGTCGCGTCCTTCGAATCGCACTTCACCCCCAAAATTGGAAAGCGCCATACCGATTTTCATTCCATAAAAATCGGTTTCTAAAATTGATCCTACATCAACAGCAAAGGTTTGTGCGAGCTCGTTGTATTCCATAAGCCTGATATATTTTAATGAAAAGCCATAGGACAAACGGTCGGTTAATCGGCTTGCATAACTGGCGCTTAAAGCCATATCGGCTACAGAGTAATATATACCGGTTCCATCCGGTTCGTAAACGGTGGTTACTTCTTTTTCATCCATAGTAAGCGCAGAAAGCGAAAACCCAAATGTGCCGAAGGAACCGCCTGGTACTGTAATACTAATATACTCATGAGAAATGTCCAGAACCCAGGTATTATGATTAAATGCAACACCAATATTTTGAAATGACGTCAGACCGGCAGGATTCCAATAATGCGCAGTGCCATCATTGGCAAAAGCCACGAATCCCCCACCCATTCCTAAGGCTCTGGCGCCAACCCCCATTTTTAGAAATTGTGCTGCCGTAGTGCCGACTTTGTTAAATTCAGCAAATATTGACGAAACACAAATAATTAAAACTAATAGCAAACGCTTCATCGGATAACTAAAAACCTCCCTAATGCTTTATCACCATCCGGAGTAGATATATAGTATAAATATACGCCGGAAGCGATGAATTGATCATTATAAGTCCGCATATTCCAAAATTCATAGGCCTGTGAAGGTGAGTCATGTTCGATTGTTGCTATCAGCTCCCCAACCAACGTATAAATTTTGATAGTACATTTACCGGGTAAATGATTGAACTGTAATTTTTTACCGAATTCGTTGGTTTCCCAGGAATTGGTAACAACATAAGGATCCGGAACGACTCTGACATTGTCCAGAGGATTGCCCGTATCCGCCCTGTCTTTTTCCTGCTGAGCAACGGTATTAAACGAATAAGATATTTCCGGTTTGAACGGTTTATAGGTCAGTATGGTAAATTCGTCACCATCGGAAGGAGCTTTTGAATTAATTATTTTCAGTTCACCCTCGGCATTATAAGAGGAATCGGGCTTATTATTCGTGAATAAATACAGATAATTTGGAATCGTATCTCCCGTAGCTGGATCCGTATCAATCTTTTCCAGGATGAGCATATCGACATGCTTTTCGTACCAACCGGGACTTCCGGCTAAATAGCCGAGTCCCCCCGGCACCAAATCCCAACCTAAAGCGCTGTAATAATGTCTCCGGTAATCCTCCCATGGTGCCGCGATAGCAAATTCACAAAGCCAGGTATTTTCTGAAACATCAACTATATTATCCGGGTCGGTAATTACTTCTACACGGATAGGCAGATGTTGTTTTTCATCTTGCACAACTCCTGAAAAATAATCATACCAGTATGCTTCTAAACCACCACCATCATCTACAGTAATTCGCCAGTCATCTGTTGTAGAAACATTTTCCTGAGCCGCATCCATTCTGCCGGGATATTTACTCTGATAACGCCAGTCGAAAGTACAGGTGTCATCATGGACCATTGTCCAGCTCATCGATTTAACGCCCATTTGCGAATTCCGGACAGTTAAACGAAATCCGTCTACAACCGGTAGATTATCCCCGGTTTCATCGGATAGAGGATGATTGAAAAGCAAAGTATCTATTGCAGTAATATCTATCAGATTAAATCCAGTCCCGAATGTAGTATCGCCATCTTCAACAGAGTAAACAGCATCGTTGGTAAAAGTTATTTTATATTCGTGTCCGGTTATAGCGCCCGGATCAATAATTTTCACCTGAACAATACCTTCGCATATACCACCTATCGGTTCAAGATTATCCTGAGGCACGGAAGCATCGGTAATATTGCCGGGACAAACTCCCGGGATGACTGAAACAGTGTGAGCTTCAAATATCGAAGAGCCAAGCGGATACATATATGATTGCTCCAGACTATCAGGGTTCTGATTGCCGCAATCATAAGCCGTAACGCAATACCAGTATTCAATGCCATTGATTAAATTTGAATCCACATAAGTATGTGCCAAACCTGTATTATAACCGAGATGTTGGGGAAAAGCGGGATCACAACCTTCAATATCATTAACCTTGTCGAAAATAGCTATCGGTCTGTAACCGATAGTGTTGCCATAGACGTCCGTAATAATATCACCCCAGGTAAGTCCCAGATCGGTGCTTCGGAAGATTTTATATCCCTCAAAATCCTTTTTCCCGCTAAGCACATCCACACTATTTTCCGATGGATCCGATTCCCAGAACAGAGTTACTTTTTTATCACCTGCCACAACATTAACTGCAGGCGGCTCAGGCGGTCCGGAGCCCTGAAAACGATATTTATACATCCTGTTTGCAATGCGTACGTTACTCATCAGATCGCTTGTATCGGGTTTGCTGGGGATGATTCCCGCATCTCCCATAATCAGCCCAATAGAAATTGTGACCATGGAATCTGCATACAGCGAAAAAGGTCCGGAGGATATTATATAATTTATGGCATCACCCTCTAATTTATCACTCCCCATATCCGACCATGGAGGATAGAATGCCGCAAGCGAATCCACTCCGGTATAGTCAATGTTAACATCATTACCGTGAAAGTAATAATCCGGATTAGTTAAATAGGGGCTGCTTTTGTCGCTGGTCATAAGCGCCCACATCTCTTCATCTGTTGTTTGGGGCACGCCGCGGGCAAAATGATGAAAATTGGTTATACCCATCTGATTGGGAGTATCAAAAACACGAAGCCCGACTATTCCCAAAGGATCATCGGAATCAGACCATGAGGTGCTGGCTTCATTATCTATATCATATACATAAACAAGGTCTTTTTTTCCGTCATTATCAGTATCAATAAAATTTATATAATCATGGTTATCATAGTCGGGCCGGAATTTAGCGTAGAATCCTATATAAATATCTTCCAGGTCATGACCACTGGTATTGTGAATTTTCATATCCCAGAAGACAAAGTCCTCAGCATAGGGTCTGCCGTAACTATAACCGGTTTGTTCAACTTCGATTCCTACCCTTCCTCGGGAATTATAGTCATCATTATATATGCAAAATAAATCCCTGTCGGAAGTAAATTCACCTTCCCGTTCAATCAGTGTATCCGGAAAATCAGGGTGATTTACATCTATCCGGTAATATCCGGGCCAGACTCGTTCGGATGTGCCGATCCAGTTCCGGTTTTCATCGTAATAACCATAGGGCCAGGTTTCCCGGAAATCGCTTGATGCCATAAAAGGCGTTTCATCGGAAACAGCCGTTACCTCTCCCGAATAGTGCCTGCCGGCGGCATCATCCGGCGGAAGCCAGTCCTGAACTTTTGTTCTGGACTGTGTTACGGTTTCGATAACGTTGGTGTCATTAATGGCTACTACAAGCCCTAAGCCAAAGGCATATTGGCGGTTACTCTCGGCAGTGCGGGGCCAGTGAACAGCGTTGGTAAACCAGACATGAAAACTCGCCAGATCGCCAAAATTACTCGTATTGTTCTGCAACTGTCCCTTATCCATCACACCGACCGCTTTTTCGCTGAATCCGGCTGTTTTATATAGCGGACGGCGATCTTGCTCTTTATGGTTTTTATCATCATTTCCAACTAATGTAGAACTAAGAATTAAGAGCACAACAGAGCAAATTAGAAAGTTTGCAGGAACAGAGACTATTCTCTCAAAGTTCAGGTTCTTTTTACATTTTTCTCTATTTCTACCAGTCAATATAAGTTCCTATCTTAATTGTTCGTCCCTGACCGACAGCCGACGGGTTATGATTGGAATCTTCCGACGAGCCTACCCCGTGCCAACCCGAATCGAATGGTTTACCTGTTCGGGAAAAAACAAACAAAACATTCTGGTAATTTGTTAAATTCAATATCTCTAAAAAGCCAACTACATTCACCGACTTTACTGAAAAGGTTTTTTTAATCCGCAGATCGGCAGAAAAAGTCCATGGTTTTCGAGCAGAATTCATATCTACCCGAATAGAAGGATCCACATAAGGAGTATAAGGCAGACCGCTTCCCGCATTTACCAGCAGGTTTGCGTTGATATTTGTAAATGGCTTTATGCCAAGAAAAGACACCTTGCTGTCACCGGGAGTTCTGTAATTTATATTAACAGAAATATCGTGACGCTGATCAAAGTCTAAAAAGAATTCCTGATAAGGGATTTCCTCGTTTGTATATGCCGAGAAATATCCGCCTAACGGATTGGAATTATTGCCTTTCGCAACTGAAAGCGAATAATTGATCGAACCGGTCAAATATCCGACCTGACTTTTGCTTATACTTATATCTATTCCTTTGACACTGGCATAATCGGTATTGGAATAGACGATATATTGATTGGAAAGGTAGCGCATCTGTACTGAGGATAGTAAATCTCTGATATCTTTTGACCAGGCCGTAAACTCTAAAGCAATATTCTCTGAAAGGGCTTGCTTAATACCGGTTTCAAAGGAAACGGTCTTTTGAGCTTTTACACGTGGATTCCCTACTAAAGGCATACTGTATGACAAGTCTTTGCTGGCGTTGTAAGTGATTGACCTAAAGTTCGGATTCTGGAAAAAGTGACCATATGAAAAATGAAAAACAGTGTTTTCCGTAACAGGATACGCAATTCCTATCCGGGGACTCCATTTGGACTTTGGAGGTACGTCAGTAACCGGAGCCTTTTTCCAAACATTATTGGTTGAGTCCCATAAAACAAAACGCTGAATATTTTCCCACATAGCCGCATTTGGATCAATATAATCATAGCGTAAGCCAATATTGAAAATAATAAAATCGTATTCTATCTTATCCTGTATATAAAACGAACCTTCAACCGGAGCAAATGTTGTATCATCTTTAAAATTTGTCCCTCCGGTCCAGGGCTGTTCCTCTGTATAAATGTTAAGATTATGATGCTGATAGGTAAATCCTGATTTCAGAAGATGGCGTTGATTTAGCTGATAGGTGAGATCAAATTTCGCAGACGAAGTGCGACTTTTGTTATCCGTATAACTTCCCTGATCCCCGCTAACATAAAAATAAACCGATTCATCGGTAAGAGGTTGTTCATATTCGGAAGGTTTTTTATTCATAACCCCCACTTTAGTAGCTACATTGACCTGGGATAATGAGAAGATATAGAAAAGCGGTTTGCCGATTGAATGATTTAAGGTAAAAGACATTCTGTCATTTACTCTAAATGAATGAGCCTGATGCTCGGATCTGTATTTCCATTTATGTGAATAATTCTGGTATAATTGTGCCGAACTATATAAACATAGACCAAACTTCATTTTCGGCGTCATTCTATTTGTTAATTTAATCTGGCTATCCTGCCTGATATTAGCGCCATGAGGAAGGGGATTGTCCACCTTACTGTAAAACCATGATGCAAAATAGTGCGTGTTTTTCAATGGTAATTTTCCACTTGAGGTAAGATTTACCGAGCCTTCAACCGGCAGATTGTATAATGGCACCAAAGATTTCGGATAGAATCCGGGGGGACTGTTCTTCATATAATCGAAGAGTTTTTCCTTCAAATCAATATGAGTATAATCAGTATCATTAACACTTTTAAAAGCGCCGACGGAGTGGTAGGGCGATTCATTGAGTTGCTCTGAAATATATTCCAATTTCCCGCGAAATTTGTCACTGCCCTCTTTAGTTACGACATTAACCACAGCGGACATGGCTTCTCCGTACTCAGCATTGAAAGTACCGCTTATAACACTCATTTCCTGAATAGCATTCTGATTTATAGACCCGGTAAAATCGCCTTGCATGGGATCTTTTACTATGATGCCATCAATCATGTATAAAATCTCATTCGTACGTCCACCGCGGACATGGATTCCGCCTCCCTCATCGGTCGTAAATCCCGCCCTGGTCACCAGAACATCTTTGAAGTCCATCACAGGCATGTTAACTATTTCGTCAGCCTGAATGATTACCACTTTAGAGGTCGCGTCCTTTTGAATTAAGGGTCGTTTGGATATAACAATTACCTCTTCACCGGATTCGAGTACTGTTTGTTCCAAAACAACATCCAGTTTAGTAGTATAATCCGAAAGAATAGTAACTTCTTGCTCTACCCGGGTTTTATATCCAATGAACATATATTTAACCGTATATTTACCCGGCGGAATATTCAAAATAAAATAACTGCCGTCCTTATCGGTAGCTGCGCCAAGATCCCGCCCCGTAATGACTACATTGACCCCGATAAGCGGTTCTCCCGTCTCCGTTCTGACAGTCCCGGAAAGTTTACCACCAACTCCAGCCAACAGCATTGCTGAAAAACTGCATAAAAGAACTAATAGTCTGAATAATTTAATCATTTAATAAAATGAATGGTGGAGGCATACGCTTTATATAATCCACACCTCCACCAAACTAATAATCCTATATTACTTTATAAGAAGCATTTTTCTCATAATATTTTGCGAACCGTCAGATATAGTATAAAGATACACGCCTGAAGGTACTCTTTGTCCAAGACTATTTTGACCATTCCATATGATAGAATATTTATTCGGGACGAGATGACTCGTTATTAAATTCCTTACAATCTCTCCATTAACATTGAAAATATTCAAAGAGATGTTTGAACTAACATCGACCTGAAAACTAATTGTGGTTGCCGGGTTGAAGGGGTTTGGATAATTTTGAAACAGGCTGAAGTTTGCCGGTATTGATGTTTTTATTCCCGGGTCTATACTTGTTGCCTGATTTGGCGTAACTACAATATTATCGAAATAGCCGGCAATACCGGTAGCGCTCATCTGGAAAGCATAGGCTCCGAACTGTCCGCTTGCCATCCTGTCTACACTATCATCGATAAAAATGCCAATTTCGGAGCCATCGTACCAGCAGGTGAATTGAGTAGTGCCGTCAGCAAGGGTCTCCACCTTTATTTTCATGTGGTGCCAGCCCTCTGTTTTATCAAGATTTGTGGCGTCGATACTCTTGTCAAAGGTATACTGCATAGTGGTCATATTGAGATGATTATTATAAAAACGCAGGCGATTGCTGGCGTCGAAGTCGGCTACCAGTTTAATATATGTGCCTTTTGAAGAGTCGGCATAAACTACCAGCCCGGTATAGGCTGAACCGCCCGGATGATTGTTGTAGCAGTAGACATCGCCCTCAATAGTGTAATTCTGGCAAGTTGTGTCTCCAGCTAATGCAATAGCTGCCCCATTATAGGAAGCATCAATGTCCTGTAGATAACCAACATAGCTCCCACCGTTAGATAAAGTTACCGGAGCAGAAGACATCGCAACAGCCTGCATGTATTCTTCACCGGCCCGGTAAAGCTGCCAGTCAGCACTGGCCGTGCCCGACTCAAAATCCTCGGTAAACAGGACGGTTTGTGCCTGTGCAAATGAAAAAGCAGCAATAAGTAACAAAATCATTAGTAACATTTTCCACATGATTGCCTCCCTTTTTTTATTTTTGCCAGTAACGCTTTAAGATAAAAAACCATTTTGAACAAGTCAATGTTATTTATCGAACTTACAGTATTAAATATCTAATGACTTTAGCAAGTTAAAATTACAACTTCGCCCAAAGGCTATAAACAAATGAAAAATTTAAGGGTGCAGAAAGACGTTTAGTTGAAACATTGGTGGATGAAAAAAGCGGGATAAGAAACGAATACGGGTTTTCTGTTTTACAATTTTTTATTTTGCGAAGAATTATTTGCGTTTCAATGGATGATTTAATAATATGAAAGTAAGCGGCAATATTGACATTAATATAAGGGTGAGATAAATGAAAAAGCTATCAAGGAGGCAATTTTCCAAATCGCTCCTTTTTTTAGGCTTATCGTTACCGGCTTCTGCATTGGCGTCATTCTTTTCAACATTTAAACAGAGGGGCGGGTTTGTGAAATCTTATCACGGCATTTCAAAAATCACTTCTAATGAAAAAGATGTAAAACTCCAATCTGATTTTGAACCGGCATATCTGCGACTGCATCGAAACGGTGAATTGAAGAAAAGAGGGAAAAAATTATGGAACGTAATGAAGAGCTGCAAACTCTGCCCGAGAGAGTGCGGAGTCAACCGGATTGAAGGGGAGCGGGGATTCTGCCAAGCCTCTGCTCAGCTGGAGATTGCTTCATTTCACCCGCACTTTGGGGAAGAGAGACCACTCGTCGGCAACGGAGGCTCCGGCACTATATTCCTCACAAATTGCGGGCTCCGGTGCGTTTTCTGTATTAACTGGGAAATCAGTCAGGGTGGCGAAGGAACTCCGAGAAGCATTGATGATATGGCAAAGATGATGCTCAGACTTCAAAAAATCGGTTGCCATAATATCAATGTTGTCACACCGACTCATTACTCTCCCCATATTCTGTTAGCGCTCGATATTGCAGCAGGCAGAGGTTTAAAACTGCCCCTTGTCTACAATACCTGCGGATGGGAGCGATTGGAAATATTGAAAATATTAGACGGTGTCGTGGATATTTACCTGCCCGACTTCAAGTATTCCGAAAGTGAAATGGCGGAAAAATATTCCTCCGGCGCGGCGATTTACCCGGAAATCACCCAGGCTGCTCTGCTCGAAATGCATCACCAAACAGGGGTGGCAAAACCGGCCGATAAGGGTATCATGCAAAAAGGACTAATGATCCGGCACCTCGTTATGCCTAATAATGTTGGGGGAACAAAAAAAGTCATCGAGTGGATAGCGAAAAATCTTCCTAAGGATACTTACCTGAATATCATGTCACAATATAGACCTATGTATAAAGCATTCGACTATCCGGAGATTGCCCGGAAGGTAACCGGAAAAGAATACAGCGATGCCGTAAAATGGGCCAAAGAAGCCGGTCTTACAAATCTGGAGATTCAGGGATATTCTTCCTTTTAACCGGTCTTATCAGGGGATTTAAATTTGCCCCCGTGATTCACTTTTTTATATAGGGTGTGCGATATCATATTTATCAGCTAAAGCTGTACCGGTATCGATTTGGCTCCGGGCTAAAAAATAATCTTTCCCACCAGTACACTAATTGGTATAAATATCACGATTCGCTTCATGGAATGTATCCGTAACTCCCCGGCATCTATAAATGATATCTCAACCGGTAATTAATCAATTACTACTAACTAAAAGATAAAAAAAGATTACAATAAACGCTTTACAAAGCCAACTCCAATTCATATATTTTGACTGAACGGTCAATAAAATATAGAAGGTGGAGACATGCCTCGAAAAGAAAAAGAAGACGTAAAACAAAAAATCCTCGACACTGCGGAAGTCCTTTTCGCAAGCCGTGGTTTCGACGCTACCGGAATCGATCTGATCGCCAAAACCGCCGGCATCACCAAATCACTGATCTATTACTATTTCAAAAGCAAGGATGAAATCCTCACGGCTCTGTTTGACATCTTTGTGAAAAAATCCGTGGCAATGAAAAAGAAGATCGTCGATATCTGGATGGCGGAACCGACACTCGGCGTCGATAAAATCATTCGCAATTACATTTTGCCATTTATGATGGAAAATAAAAACATAATCAAAATCGCTTTTACGGAGTCTATTAAGGATGTCGACGATGTGCCTCATCTCAATATTTTCAAGTTCTTCGACCAGAATTTCAATGCCAGTTACGAAGTTGCTGAAAAACTCGGGCTCAAAGCCGAAAAAGAACAAGAAGCGTTAATCACCGGATTTTTTATGTTCTTCGCTCCGCTTTTTTCCTTTGTAATCTTCAGCGACGAATGGTGCGACTACTATAAAACTGACATGAAGACCGTTTCCAGCCTGTTTGCAGATTCTATTGGAAAACTATACTCAGCCTTTGCAAAGGCACAGATTCAAACAATTACTCTCGAAGAAATGTTAAAGAATCGACTAATTGACTGAACGGTAAATCTCTGAAAAACCAATTAGGGGGAGATTATGAAAACGGAAGAAAAAATGATGAACGCCATCGCCAATTTTGTGTCCCGCTTTTACAAATGGATTCCCTTTGTAGCCCTGCTGCTCTTTATTCTCAGTATGATATCAGCCAGTAATATTGAGGTGAAAACCGAAATCAAAGACCTGATGTCCGAAAAAGACCCTATGGTCGCCAGCTACATAGAGGTTGACTCTATTTTCGCCGGCGGTGCCACGGTCATGATTACTATCGAAGGAAACAATAAAGCCCGGATGGGGCAATGCGCCGAAGATTTTGTTTCAGCGTTGAAAGCCAACTCAGAAATCATGAAAGATGTCAAAGCCATCAACCTGAAAATCGACCGCCGGTTCATTGATGATTGGGGCTTGATGCTGCAAAAAGCCAAAGACCTGGAAAAGACCCAAAATACCTTCTCGCAATTGAACCTTCTGCCTTTTATTATATCCCTTAATAATTCCTTTGAGGAGACCTATACCGGCGATGAAGCCGAAGAGGAGCTGGAAACCAACAAGCAGGAAAATGACGCCGTGGCAACCCTGAGCAAACTGGAATCCTTTTTCACCCTGCTACGGGAATATCTGGAAAATCCGGAATTGTTGCCCGTTGAGGAACAGGGTAAAATCTTAGCCGAAACATTCATGTACGGCAATCCCTACGGATTTAATCACGACAACAGTATGCTGCTGTTTACGATTACCCCAAATTTCAGCGCCATCGAATTCGATAAAATTCTGGCAATTATGACTGTGATAAAAACCATCCAGGCTGACATGAATAAAAAATATACCGATCTGCATGTCGGATATACCGGTGATATACCAATTCAGAGCGATGAACAGGACGCGCTGAGTTTTGACATGTTTGTGCCGGCTTTGGTAGCATTACTGCTAATTCTGCTGCTGTTCATTTTTTCATTCAGTCAGCTGCGTTCGATCCTGTTTATTCTGATTGCCCTGATCATGGGCATTGTATTCAATTACGGATTTGTGGGCATAACCATCAAAGAAATCAATATGATGACCAGCATTATGGCAGTGTTGCTGATCGGGCTGGGCGTGGATTACGGCATTCAGATCGTCACCAATTTCACCACTTATCGGGAAGACGGACACGAACCCAAGGAAGCGCTTAAACTCACCTATCAAAAAGCCGGTATGGGTACGCTTCTGGCGGCGATGACCACGGCTCTGGCGTTTTTTGTGATGTCAGCGACCGGCGTCAAAGCCTTTGAACAGTTCGGCGTTATCATGGGGACTGGTATTATTAATTGCTTCCTGGCGATGTTTTTCATTCTACCGGCGATTCTGCTCTGGTGGGGCAAAAAGGATCTGAGTAAAAAACATCTGCCCAACATCAATTACCGGTTTCTGGCAACTCTCGGAAAGACGACCTATAAACACCGCACAATGACAATAATTGGCGGCACGGTTGTCACGATTGGTCTTTTTGCAGCCATGTTTTTGAACAGGATGGAATATGATATGATGCGGCTCGAACCGCAGGATATGCCATCAATAATCCAGTATAAAAAGGTCATGGAAAAGTTTGAAATGACGCCCTTTGCCTCCATGATAATTGTCAACAACATTGAAGAAGCCCGGGAGATGACGGAACAGTTGGAAAAAACGCCCATGGTGGCTGACATCAGCTCGGTTTCCTATTTTTTTCCGCCGGAAGATGAGCAGCAGGCGCGACTTGCCGCAATCGCGAAAATCCGCAATATGCCCGCCCGTTTTCGAAGTATGAGCTATACCGCTGAAGACATGGAAACATTTGCCTACGAAGTTCAACGCATCGAATGGAATATCATCGAGATGGGTGATCTGTCAGTCGCCGGGCTCGGCGAAGATAATAAAATCGTCAAAAAACGGAATCAGATGATCCGGGAAATATTCGGCGCCGAAGTCGGCAAACCGGGTAACGAGGTTTTTCAGAAACTGATTAAACTGATAGAAAGCAATCCCTCGCAGTACGCCGCAAGACTCAACCGGCTGGATCCCTATTTTGCCAAAGAAATGGATGCTATAGTTACCAGGATGTCCCGCACCAATCGCCCCATGACCATCGGCGATCTGCCGGAATCCGTCAGCAAGAGTATGTTTGATGAAACCGGTAAGCGCAATTTAATTATGATTTACCCCGACGAGGAGGTTCTCGATCATATCAATACAATTCGGCATTTTAATAACTCCGTCGCCCGGGTATCTTCACGAATTACCGGCTCGACCCAGATTATCACCTCCTGGTTGGATGAGGTCATCAGCGCATCCGGGAGAGCCGGAATCTATATTTTTGCTGCCGTGATCTTTTTTCTGGTTCTGATTTTCAGAGATCTTAAATACACGGTCTTTGCATCCGTTCCGCTGGTGATTGGCATGATCTGGATGGCGGGTGTGTATCCACTGCTTGGACAGATGCTGAACTTCGTCAATATTGCCGTAATTCCGCTGGTTATCGGTATGGGAATCGATTTTGGGATTCACATCGCCCATCGCTTTAGGGTGGAGCAGAACATCGAAACCGTCTATCGCTACACCGGCAAAGGCGTTTTTCTGTCGGCAATGACCACTATGATCGGATTTGGGTCGCTGGGATTGATCGGCAGATTTGGTTCCGTCAACTCCATGGGACGGATTCTGTTTGTCGGGATTCTGACCTGTTTGCTGACAACCCTGTTTATTTTGCCGGCATTACTTTCATTCGATAAAGTAAATAAAAAATCCTAATAATTGGAGGATATGATGAAAAAAATAATACCAACATTGATAATTTTTCTAATCGCGCTTTCGCTGACTGTTACGTTAATTGCGCAGGAAGACGCGCTTTCCATTATTCGCAAAGTGGATGAAATGGCTAAAACCACTACCAGTGTCGCCAAAATGAGCATGTTGACGTTTCCTTATTCCGAAGACAACAGCAATTACCGTGACATGAAAGTCCTGGCATACGGAAAGGGCGATGACGACAGCTATATGGAATTCATTTCCCCCAAATCAATCAAAGGTTTGCGGATTCTCAGCAAAGACGGCGACCAATGGGTTTACTTTCCATCCACCGGTCGCGTTCGGAAAATCGCGGCAAAGTCCAAAGACCAATCCGTCCGGGGTGTTGGGGGAGATTTCTCCTACGAAGATCTTGGCGGGGGCTCAATGGAAGAGAAATACACCTTCAAAATTCTGACTTCCGATAAAGACAGCTGGACACTGGAAGGAATTCCGATCAAAGAATCCGCTTACTCAAAAATCATTGTCGTCATTATTAAAGACAATTATATGACGCCCAAAGTCGAATTCCACACCGGCGAAGACGGCCATAAAAAAGACCTGACCGCCGAAGAATTCAAAACCATTTCCGGGCGACTGATGCCGACCCGCATGACCATGACAAACCTGATCAAGCAGAGCAAAACCGTAGTGATTATCCATGAAGCCGAATACGATATTCCGATAGACGATAAATACTTTAATCCCATGCGTTTTTATAAATAGGTACAGAAATTATGAAGAATACAATCTGTCTATTGTCCACATTAATAATACTTGGAGTTTTCAACCTGAAAGCCCAGGATTCGGATTTCCCAGACGTTAGTTGGGATGATGATCCCACAGAAAGCTCCGCATTCAGCAGCTATGAAGAGCCCTTCAGCCTGTATGGATATATGATCGACTATTTCCAGGGCAGCCTGAATTACACCGACCGGAAATTCACCAGACCGACTTACGGTAACGCTTTATTATTACGCCTGAAAGGTGACTGGCGTCCGGAAAACAATCTGCGCTTTCACATGGAATTCTCCTACATCTCTAATGTTGGTAATCAGAATCCCTGTCTCATGTATGAAAAGCTGGGGATAGCCGGGTTTAATCAGAGTGACTTTCCGGTGGAGGATTTCAACCAGTGTATGTTTTTCGATCATGTCTGGGGAATGATCAATATTGGCAATTTTGATATGCAGTTCGGTAAATTTCCCATTGCCTGGGGAACAGGCTATGTATTCAACCCAACCGCCCGCGTCGCTTTCCCGCCTTTTCTGGATATGGTTACCGAAGACACTCCCGGAACCATGGCGATTTTGCCCAGTTACGCGCTATCCAATCACTTTTCACTGGAAGCCTATCTGGCTTTTCAGGATAAAACCCGAAAAACCACCGCCTACCGGGAAGACAGCGACGCCAATAATCTGCCCTACGGAATCAAACTGAATACCATCACCGGTTCATTCGATATGTCCCTCAGCTGGATCAAAGAGGCGCTTTATAACGATCTGGATTATCGCCCGATTGATGATATCCTCGAAGAGGCAGGGATGGAATATATTCAAGGCTTCATCGCCAATCAGATGATGGCTGATCTGTTGGTCGAGGGTGACACAGCGGCGGTTCTGGATATGTTCAAGCAGGGCGCGCTGGCGGAAATGACCGCAGATTCGCCGACCCATCCCTATTATAAGCGCAGTTATTTTGCCGGGTTTGATTTCGCCGGAGCTATCCGGGATTTCGGCGTCTATGGTGAATTCGCTTTTCGCATTCCGCGCGATAGTAATGATAAGAAATTCGTGTTGGAAAGTTACAGTATCTCCGATAATCTGGAAATGTGCGTAGGCTTTGATTATTCATTTTCCGACATCAATTTAGAAACACGTATGGAATATTATTACCAGGGAATCGGCGCAAAAAGCAAAAAAGATTACAATCTGCTGACGGTTCTTTCAGGCGAGAAACTCGTAAATGCCCGCAATTATACATTTTTATTTTTTGAAAAAACGGTGAAGGACTTTCACAAATTCAGCCTGGCGTTTTTCAACAATCTGGATGACGGCAGCTATGCAATTCTGCCGGGATACAACTATTCTCCCTATGCGAATCTTGATATCACGGTTGGTGCGTTCATCCTGGGTGAATCAAAGGGATCGGAATTCGATGGTCGTTATACGTTGTATGGCGTTAAAGCGGTCGATCTGATTGAAAATATCTGGCCCTACATGCGGCTGAAATTGAGTTTTTAATATTTTCATCCCGATGCTCAGAGGCATGTTATACGTATTGGCGTAATTAC
>Ga0265594_1001327_pt1 | contig 19217 bp, 24 predicted proteins | sample saktaG_11_FD_190147 | JGI IMG/M metagenome (GOLD analysis project Ga0265594, IMG submission 190147) | Saline water microbial communities from Sakinaw Lake, British Columbia, Canada - sak_2011_5_24_80m | ecosystem: Environmental > Aquatic > Non-marine Saline and Alkaline > Saline ... | reverse complement strand
TCCCGGTCTTCCCCTTGTCAGCTGTAACCTCACCCCTCACTTTGATAGTAGTAAGGGGACCAACCACCACGGCACCCTTCGGGCTGGCATCCGCCACTAAGAACTCTTGGTAGCGGCTGCCAAGAAGGGTGACCCTTACTTTGTCTCCCAGTGTCATCGTCAATCCTTCCAGTAACCTCCCGAGATATTTCCTATCCTTTTCTTTCACAAAAGCGCTTGAGGGAGTCACCGGGGCGAGGACTAAGGTATCGGCGCTTTCACAGTGTATTCTCTGAACCTCTACCTTCTCGCCTAAGCCAGCTTGGGCATTCTCACGAGTAATGCCATCTATCTGGATGGTGACTTTGCCCCGGTCTTGAGTGTAGGCCGGCATCACCTTAGCTACAGTAGTTCTCTTGCCCGTGATCTGGACAATATCTCCTGTCTCAGCCCCTATTCTTGTCATATCCTGGGGGTCGAGCCTTGCTATCACCCTGCCGACATCCTTCGCCAGAGCCTCGGTCACTTTTAGGGTTAAAGTCTCGCTTCCTACTTGTACCATTTCCTTTCTCCTCATAAGGCCAGCACCAGAATTTATTTTCTTTTCATTAGCTTTATCTCAAGGATGCCATTTCTATAGGAGGACTCCATAGTATCAGCCTCGACCTCAGAGGGAAGCAAAACTTCTTTGCTGTATTTTCTATCCCTTGCCTCAGCCGTCATCTCCAGGATGTCATCTTTCACCTCTACGTGGATATCTTTCTCCTCCACACCGGGAAGTTCGGCGAGCACCACCACCCGATCGCCTTCATCGAGCACATCAACTAGCGGTTCACGGACCTCCGCGACCACTGTGCCCTCTTCAGTTGCCTTAATGTTTCCAAACTGCTCAATAACCGGCTTTCCCCCCAGCCCCATCCTGACGCTGAAGCCGTACACAGCTTTCGCCTTCCCGCCTAAATCCTCTACTTCGCCGGTGCGGCTGTATTCCTCTTTACCTTCCTCGGTCATTTTGGAAACCAGGTCAAACAGGCTTCCGATCCCTCTAAACAGCCCCCCAAGACTGAATTCAATCCCCTCCCCAGGCTTTCTTTTTTCGCTCATTGCAGCACCTCCCCTTTTGCGTTGCTCCTTACTGACTTGCCTTTGCAACTCCTCCAGTTTGAGGCTAATAATAGGCAGCGGTCTGGTGAGGCCGCTTTCCCAGCGCCTCACTGTCTGAAGCGAGACACCTAGAAGCCGGGCAAACCTCTCCTGGGAGAGACCAAACTGTAGCCGTAATTTTTTGATGCCCTTGTCTTCCATGTTGATTCACACTTGCTATTATCAAGCATATTATAACAGATGTTTAATCATATGTCAATACTGAGGCAAGGGTGGGGAACCAAAACTGAAGACTATACGCGCAGAGTGAGGTCGGGTAAGTTAAGACCTTTGTTTAGCGCCGTTTTGGACTTTCCTGTGAATCACTCCCAGCAGCTCTCTCAGCTCCCTGCTTCGGCATGTTATCTCATCAACTCGGTCACTGGCTAAAGACTCTTTAACCTTAAGCACGGCTCTATAAGCTTCCTGAGCCAGCACTTCGGTATAGGAATCGCGGAGTTCATCTATAAGCATCTCAGCAGCAGCGATTGTGCTGTCGGCTTGGATGCCTGCCTGTATCCTTTCTCGCCTTGCCATGTCCTCCTCGACGTTTACCTCTGCTTCATAGATCATGCGCTGTATGTCCTCGGGGCTAAGACCTCTTGAGGAGACAACCTTCACACTTCTGGTGTTTTCGGTTAACAGGTCGGTGGCTGACACGTGGACAATGCCATCAACATCAATATCAAAGCTTACCTCGATCTTGGGCGTTCCCCTCGGGAGTGCAGGAATGCCCTCCAGTTGAAACTGGCCCAGGGATATATTGTCGCCGGCAAGCTCTCGCTCACCTTGCAGCACGTGAATATCCACTGACGTCTGGTTATCAGCTGCCGTAGTAAAGATGCGTGCCTCCGAGGCGGGTAGCGGAGTGTTTCGGGGAATAATCTTGGCGAAAAGACCTCCTTGCGTTTCGATACCCAGCGAGAGAGGGAGTACATCAAGAAGAACCGCTTTATCGATGAAGCCGAGCAGCATTCCCGCCTGAATGGCTGCGCCCAGAGCCACAACCTCATCAGGGTTAATGCCTTGGTAGGGCTCCTTTCCTAACAGTTGTCTGGCGAGTTCTTTGACGGCAGGCATCCTAGTGGCTCCTCCCACTAGTATTACCCGGTCGATATCCTTGGGACCCATTTGCGCGTCGGCCAGGGCCTGTCTGGTGGGCGGAATAATCTTCTCCAACAGATCTCGGGCCAGCTCTTGGAACCTCTCCCTGGTCAGGGTTGCGTTCAGGTGCGTAGGGGCACCCGCGTCACCGCCAATAAACGGAATGTAAATGGAGGTTGATGACTCTCGTGAAAGGTCGATCTTGGCTCTCTCGGCAGCTTCCCTCAGCCTTTGCCTGGCTATTCCATCACTGGGGAAATCAGCCCCTTGGGTCTCTCGGTACTGCTTTGCCAGGTAGTCCATTAGCCGCTGGTCATAGTCATCCCCACCCAGCCAGGTGTTGCCGCTGACAGCTCTCACCTCAAAGATGTCTTTCTCCAATTCCAGGACGGAGACATCGAAGGTGCCGCCGCCCAGGTCCCAGACCAGAACCGTATAGATATCTTCCCGGCCAAGGCCGTAAGCCAAGGCAGCGGCGGTGGGTTCGTTGATAATCCTGATCACGTCCAAACCGGCTAGAATTCCCGCCTCCTTCGTCGCCTGGCGCTGGCGGTCATTAAAATAGGCAGGCACGGTGACTACAGCTCTCTCTACTTTCTCGCCTAGATAATCTTCAGCATCCGTCTTGACCTTCCGCAGGATTAAGGCGGAAATTTCTTGAGGCGTATACTCCCTTTCACCAATCCTCACCTTGTAATTAGAGCCCATACGCCTTTTGATGGAGAAGATCGTCCTCTCGGGGTTAGCGGCGGCCTGCCTCCTGGCCAGCTGGCCTACTAGTGGTCTTCCCTCGTCGGTAAAAGCAACAACTGAGGGCGTGAGCGGCTGCCCCTCGGCATTAGGTATGATTTTTGGCTTGTCGTTTTCGATGACAGCCACCACGGTGTAAGTTGTCCCCAGGTCAATTCCGATGGCCTTAGTCATCTTCCTACCTTGCTGCTCCATCTAGAGCTGACTGCCTTAGTTGGCTCTTCAGCCTAGGGCTTACCCAGCCGCAGTAGTCACATCCCTTCTCTAGAAGCTGTCTAACCGGGGCCTCTTTCCCACACTGAGGGCAGGTGTCTACCTCTCTGGTTGAAGCAAGGACTGGCTGTAACACGATTCGATCAAGCGCTTTTTCCCATTGCCCTAATTCATCCTCCGCAAAGGAGGCCACCTGTTTTCCCAGGTCATTATGATATATGACATCGAGAACCTTGTTGTTCTTGGGTGCCGGCCGAGGGTTCCTCGTTCCCACTGTTGAGCCAACAATCCGATCAAGGGGAATCTCAAAGCCAACTTTCCCTTCAAAATCATACCACCAGCAAAGCCTATTATTACTCAGGTATAAGTGACCGGGCTTCCAGGTTTCAGCCATGATTCCCCGAGGAGAGGTGAGGTGCCACATCTTGCCGCTACAGATGACTTCCTCGCCTTGGCTGAGGAAACTAGCACTTCTCTCATCGTGCGCAGCCAGGCTAGGGATTTCCTGCCAAGTCAAGCCCATTGAGCTCAATCTCTGTTCCAGGGCCTCTTTTAATTTCAATGTATCTAAGGCGTGTAATCGAACTACGTAACCCGACTTGAGAAGCAGACAGAGGTTTTTTCTCTCCTTTCCGGTAAAGTATTTCTCCATTTCCAGCGCCACACCTTTTATCTTTTCCAGCGGGGTCTCAAAGAGCACCTCCTCGAAGCTTGGGTGATATAGAATCAGTCTCTTACCAGTCAGATAAATCCGGCCCATCCTCCAGGCAGTGTATATTCCCTCGCTATAGTAGTAGGAGCCAAACATCTCCAGAATGATCTCTTCCCCTGGCACTGCTGAGATTTCCTTCTTTTTTCGGTGCTCGCTCTCCCAGGCTCGGGTGCGCTCATCCCAATCCTTCATCACCCCATATTTGAGCATAGTCTCCATCCCGGCCAGGGCAGCCCTCAGGTTCACGCCGATGAGGGGAACGCCAGCAACCGAGATGATGAGGTCGGCATGGATTACGAGCCCCTTATCCAGGACTCTATCCAGTAGGTCGACCAGGGTAGCGTGTGAGTTACGGGTTGGCTCCATAGATACCTCTATCAGGCGCCCCCTACGAAGCTGTAGGGGGGCCAGGGTCCGGTAAAGCGCACCGAAAACCCCTCTAACTGGTTAATCTTATCCAGTTCCTCCCCCAGCTCCGTATACCTGTCTTTATAGATTAGACAGGAAAGATTCATAATCATCTGCAAGCCTGCTTCTGCCTTCTTCGTCTTTTCCACACGGATATCGTCAGCATGTTTCCGGATGCGAGTGTAAAAATCCTTGAAGCACTCGTTTGCTTTACTTTCCATCTCGCGCTTTATCAAGTTCTCTAGCTTTTGCCGGTACATATAAGCCAAGCCCCTCGGCTTGAGCCTAATTTCCTCATCCAGTTTTCTTATTTCGGGGCTTGTCCGTGTCAGGTTCTCGGCGATAACCTTGGGGTCCCAAAAGACCTGCACCCCATACTCGGCCTTGCCTCTCACTTTCTCAATTTTACTTTTGAGCCCTTCATACTCCTGCTTAAGCCAATCTTGCACATTCCGCTTAGCACTGCCCTCCGTTTCTCCTTTAATTATGGTGTCGAAGCTTAACGGGAGCACGGTGCCATACCTTTCGCAGGCAGCATCAACCACCTTCTGATGTGTCATTACCCACGCCTTCACCACTTCTTGATCATCTGACCGGTACGGCTGCGCCGGGCAATTGTGAACCACGGCGCAAATATCCCTGTAGGGGATGGCGTAGACCTCCTTACCCTCTATGCCAATTTCCCCGAAGCTCACCTTTTCCCCGCTGTCGACAACGCAATAGAGGTATCTCCCCTGTTCTTCTACGATGGCTTCAGTGGCTATCTTAACCTCAGTCTTGTCAATGCGCTCCATCTCTAAGTCCTTTGCTCAACCTCGTCTTTCCATCTCTCAGGGTTAATCATCCGGTCGAGGACGTCATCCACGATCTCATCAAGGCCGTCCCTTACCGACCTGACGGATTCAACGATGCCCTGCTCCTCCTTTATCTCCTCAATGGCGATGTCGAGATCCATAAGTGCTTGTCCCAGCCTTTCCACTTCCGCCTCGGTCAGGCTGCCACCCTCCATTCGTTTCATCGCCTGGAGATTGAGGGCGTCCCTTATTACCTCAACCAGGGCGATTACCAGGCCAAGAACGCCGTGCTTCAGGTTCTTCTCATCGATATCGACTACCATAGCTCTAGGTCGCCTCTCTAAGTTGTTCTCTTTGGCAGGTGAACTTCCAGGATGCCGTTTCGGCAGGTCGCCTTCAAGCTGTCCTGGTCCACCCTGGAACTCAGCTTAATCTCCTTACGGTAGTTCCTGCGGGCTGCTGGTTTGGTGGAGAGGGAAAGAACATCGTCTTCAACTTTGAACTCCAAGTCTGCCAGGTTTACACCCGGAACCTCAGCCACAACCACGACCTCCTGTTCCTCGTGGAAAACATCCACTGATGGCTCAACTACCTCGACTGGCTCCGATACTGTTTCCCGGCCTTTCTGTCTGGCTAGTGGTCCGGCGGTTCCTATGTGGTACTCCCTTTCTCCGAAGATACCGCTGGTCCTCAAGTGTCCGCTGATGCTGGTCTCTCCCCTTCTCCATTCTTCATCGCTTAACACCTCTCTCCCACCAGCTTTCTTCAGCTTTTCCCTGAGTTCTTCAAGGCGACCCTTCACCTCCTCCGGTGAGGAGACAAGCTTAGCCAGGTCTATCTTAAGGCCGAAGATGTTGAGCGTGCCGCCGATGACATCAGATAGTTCGGGCTCTTTATTATCTTTGTTACCTTTCTTCATGGTGCCTCCTATCTAGCCTCCACCTGAGGGATCTCTTCCTCCCGGTGCCCATCACCAGATGGACCGGTACTTACCCTCTTTGCTTTAACGCTTAGCCAGCCACACCAGGGACAGCCCTCGTTCATGAGTTGCTCTACAGGCACCCGCTTGGCACACTGTGGGCAGGTCTCCTTGCCAACCATCGCCTCCTGCCAGGCCGGCGTTTCCACTCTGGTCCCCGAGGGGAACTCCAGACCATATTTGGCTGCGGTTTCGAATGACGCCAGAGCCGCCCTTATTTTGATACCGAGAAGCTCGACGCCGGCTATAGAGACAGTGATATCGGCGTTGATCACCAGGCCTTTGTCGAGTATCCTGTCGATGACATCGGCCAGCGTACCGGGTGTATTTCTCTCCGCTTGCATTACCATGGTTCTCCTCCTTTCACCAGTGGTTCTCCGAATTGCTATTCCTTAACGACTATATTAACGAAGCTGTAGGGAGGCGCAGGGCCCACATATTTGAACACAATTCTATCAGCAGAGTGGACACCGAGTTCCTCGACGCAGCTATCAAACTCCTTCTCCCGGCCTCTGTCAACCAGGAACGCAGCGTTCATGATCATATCATCGCCGTGGGTTGTGTTAAGACAAAAATCGCTGCAGGCCTTCCTTAGCGGCTGGAGCAGGGCTTCCCTCTCCTTAGCCTTTTTCTCTTCTAAGGCCAGCTTTATCCTTCTGCTTACGGCAGCTTTGTCCTGGCCGACATCTTCACCTGAACCGGCCACCACCTTGTCTCTTACTATCTTGTTCTCTTCGTTTTCTTCCACTATCTCCTTAAAAGTGGCATCCATATCTTTCCAGAGGGCCTTGAGCCCCAATTCCACCTTATTATCCAACTCCCGGAGCAGCTTCTTGAACTCCTGGTAGCGTCTTCTGAGGAGACTGCGGATCTCCTCAGCATTGGGCGCAACGGTATAGAACCTCACCGGCAGGACGGTATAGTCCTTCATTACTGCCTCGATGACCTTCTCATGGTTGAGCATGATTTCCTTGCTCACAACGTACTTGCTCATGGGCACAGTGCTCACCACCGTGCTGAGGTCTCTATAGGCGATGGTTGTCACCGGGTCGCCTCGGCCGCCAATACCAATGGGACCGAAGTTCCTGGCCTCTCCGGTTCCAATTATGCAATATACATACTGACCTTCGTGCACCGCACTCACTCCAGAAGTCTTCGCTGCCCTGTCTTCAAGCATTAGTATCCCGGAGGCGTAAGCCTCTTTTATTCCTTTTCTTCCTTCTCCATAGGTTCGCCACGGAGGCGAGTCCTCTTGCGCTCGAACCTCAGCATATTACCGTCATCGTCCAATAACACCTCGTAGTCACCCAGGACATCGGTGGCAGGGGGAATCCTGGACATTTCCAGCATGTCCAGAGCGATATGCCACCCTTGCTCATCTTTGGAAGCCCCAGTGACAGTTACAGGTTTGAGTCCCGTGACCTCTGCCAGCTGGGTCTTAGCTCGTTCAGCTAGCTCTTTCGTATCCATAGACAGTCCTCCTTTAGGTTGCCAAGACTGGGGGCTCCGTCATTGCCGGCCTCGCTCAGCCTTGGCCTCTCGAATAGCATTTAGCCGTTCCACTATTACCTTTTCCTGCCTCTCATACTCCTCCTCAGTGACCTCGCCCAGGTCATAGCAGGTCTGGAGCTCCAAGAGCTGGGCCCGAACCCGATCCTCATCCAGAAGCTCACGCTCTGCCTCCTCGGTCACCTTTTTCGCCAGCCAGTGGACCATCCTCGGGGCTCCGAGCACTGGCGAGGTCAATAAGTCCAAGAACAGCCCCATTCTCTTTCCCCTTTCACAATTCCTGCCAATTCACCACGATGTTCACAAAGTTATAGGGGGGAACCGGTCCAACGTACTTGAAGGCTACTCGGTTGTTCAACTTCTCGTCCAGCCGCCTTATTGCCTGGTCAAACTTCTGCTCCCGCTCTTTGTCTACCAGGAAAGCTGCATTTACTATCGCCCGGTCCACCAGTGTATCGTTCTCCCGAACACGCTGGGCAATCGGCTGAAGGGGAAGTAAAATTCTGGCTGCCTCCTGGCTTCTCTTCCGGTCCAACGCCTCTTTGACCATCCGTCCCAGGGGTATTCCCTCAAAACGGATTGCCTCCGGGGGCCTGCCTGAGAGCGACTTACGCAGCCTTCTAATGTCGGCGTTCTCGGCGACGATCTCCTCGAAGACAGCCTTCTCATCGCGCCAGAACGCCTTCAGACCCAGCTCCACTTTACCCTCCATGTCCCTGAGCAATCTATTGAACTCCTCAAACCTGCTAGACAGGAGCTTCTCGACATCTTCTAAGGGGGAGGTTGAATCGGTGACGGTTCCAAACCTCACTGGAAGGAGGGTAAATTCCCTCATGACCGTCTCCAGCACCCTCTCGTGAGCCATCATGTTCCGGCGAGTGCTTTCATACTGCTTCACCGGCGAGTCACTGAAGACGACAGCGAGACCTTTGTGGCACACTGTATGTACCAAGCCATCCTCATTGCCTAGCCCTACCTCGTCAAAGGTGCGATCCTGCTGGCAGGGGATGATGCAATAAAGGTATTTTCCCAGTTCAGTCATCTGTGCCTCCAGCTATACCCCAGTTTCAACGAAATGAAGATACTCATTTTTCAGGCGCCTTATCTTGATTAACAGGCTACCACCTGACTCAGCTTGACCCTGGCAATAAGCAATAAGCAGGTCCGATGCCTGGCGAAGTTTGGCAAACCGGACCTTCGCCATCTCATCCCCCGGCTTTCGATCCGGGTGGGTTTCAGCAGCCAGGTGGCGGTATGCTCTCCTGACCTCAGCCTCTGAAATATTCTCACCAAGGCCAAGGAGATGCCTGGCTTCCTCTATCTTCTCCGGGTCCGGTCTTGTGACCTCCACGGTGGCAAAGCTATAGGGTGGTAGAGGCCCAATGATGCGGAAGTTAATTTGGTCCTGGAAAAGGTCGTTCAGCTGCCTCACGCGACTATCGAACTCTTCTTGGTTGGCTCTCTCCACCAGGAAGGCCACGTTCATTACCATTTCGTCGGAGACCAGCGCGTTGGGCTGAATATCGACGGCCACCGGCTTGAGGAAGCTTATCATCTGCTCCCGGTGGCTATCCCTACGCCGGTCCATAGATGCCTTGACCATCTGTCCCAGACGGATGCGTTCTACTAGGGCCTGCTGCTCCGGCTTGCTGACAATGGCCTGCCTTGCCTGCACGATCTCCGGCTCGGTGCTGATCTCCCGTAATACCTGCCCGGTGTCCCAGGTGGCAGCCACCTCCACCTCGACTTTATCGCCGATCCAGGCCAGAGCATCAACAAATTGCTGACGACCCTGAGAAAGCACGTCGCGCACTTCATCGGAGGTAGTAAGGACCGTCCCGAACTTTACCGGGAGCACTGTATGCTTCTTCATGATGTGCTCCACCACCACTTGGTGCGCAAGCAGGCCGCGGACTACCTCTTCCTTGGACATGGCACCAAATTCCTCGCCGAAGTAGTCACTCACGACACAACTGAGGTCTTGATAAGCTATCGTGTCTACCGGACTGGAGCCATCCACCCCGGGGATGTCCCATGTATTCTCATTACTACTATCTATAATTCCGTAGATATATTTGTCATACATTGGTTACATCTCTCAGATAGACTAGCTGCCCTCCTCGATTATACCTGTCCCGTGGCAAATCAGGCAGTAAAATCCTGCTTCGCTGTGAGGGTCTGCACCTGTGCCCAAGCAATGAGGGCATGTCTTATTGGGCTCCGGGACAGGGGTCACTCCCACCCCGCTACAGGCGGTGCAGGTCTGTCGGCTGCGGGGATAGACGCCGGTGCCGTGGCAAAAAGCACAACGAATGTAAGGTTTCTCTACCGAAACGGTGCCTGTACCTCCACATACGCAGCAGGTGGAGAGGGGAGACATTATGCCAAAGGGGTCTCTCCCGGTTCCACCGCAAAACGCACATTGAACAAACGTTCTCAACGCCGCTATTGTTTGCCTTCTATCCATTTTGTAACCTCCATCGCCTGGGAGTTGAACGCCCTGACAGCGGCAACGTCAGTTAGCTGCAGCCTCCATTACTTGAAGTGCTCCCTCGACTCCCTCCAGCGCTGGGTTCTTTTTTCCAAGCTATACCGACTGACGTCGATTGCCTTCCTACCCAGGATGCGAGCCCGTTCTATAGCCATCAGGCGCCTGACAAGGCCACCAACAGCTCCTGGGCTCACCATCTTCATTTCTCTCCTACGCTGGGGCTGCCAGACGTGGCCAGCTGCTCTCCCTTCGTCCGCTTCATGAGTCTGGGCAGGCAACGGCACCTGGTGGAGGAAAATCGGGCTCGGCTCGACCTGAATTTCAGACCTCTCAGCGTGACCTTTTATTGTTTTGATTTTGTCAGGCATCACCTGCCTTGCCCGGGCAGCGACCCAGGCCAAATCCTGTCTCCTCGCCTTTGTAATAGCCTCTCCATATTCGCTGGTGCTGACCACACCCTTGCCCTTGCAAACAAGGCAGGGAAGCTTGCTGTTAGGTGCGGCACCCGTGCCACGGCAGCTGTAACACGCCTCTATGGGCTCGCGCACACTGACGACGCCTTTGCCACCGCATACAGTGCAGGTAATGTTGGAACGCGCAGGAAAGTCGCCTCGCCCTTTGCAATAAGCGCAGACTACGGCCGGCGGAGTAACCTTGACGACGCCCTGGCCTCGGCATACCGGACACTGGGACTTTGTCTTTTGCAAGATGCCCGTTCCTTTGCAGAAGGCACAACGAAATTCCTCGCCCTTCAATATTTGTCCTGCCATGCCTCTTCTATCTCCCTTCAATCGGTAAGGACGCCACTCCATGCCCTGCACCGGCCTCCCTTAGTAATCAAGGGGCATCTTTTTCCATCGCCGCTGGCCGTATTGACTGGCTGGTGCCGGTTGCTTTTCTCCAGCTCCGATGTCAGTTGAAGGGTCCTCAGACGACCTTTCCCGTTCTGTTTCTTGCTCAAGTGTGCCCATTGCTTGACGGATTTCCGCCAAGTGCTCCTGGATGCGCCTCTGCCGCTGTTCCAGGCGCGCCAATTCCTTTTCTAGCCTCTGCTTCTCCTTACTGAGCAAGTAGAGGTCTAGATGCGCCGTCCCCTTTTGGGGAGGTTTAGCATGGACACGAGTGGTTATCGCTGTTCTCAAGTCACCCAGGCCTTTGGTACTGGTAACGTCCTTCATGGTATCTCCTTAAGCCTCGTGTACAGAAGCGAAGTCAAGGGTTATTTTGCGGCCGGTGCGGGATGTCGCGCGTGGTATGGATGTCCCTTGACGTCTTGGGAGTGTGCTCAGCAGCCATATGATGCTGGAGCCGCATCAGGCTGGTGAAGACCTTACCACACCTCTCGCACCTGCGCTCCTTTACTACCTTTAATTCTCGTGGCATTCTCACGCCCCCCTTAGCAGTACTGGTCAACGAGCTGGCTCACCACCTCTTTTACCTTTGCAGTCTGACTCTTGCTGCCCACCCTGGTGGACTCGGAAGCCAGTATATCAAGGCACAGCTGCCTGAAGAGGTTGTTTTTGGCATCGACTGAACCATTCTGCACCTTCAGGGCCTTGGCCACCATTATGCAGCCCCGAATGGTCGGGGCAAACTCGCACACTTCCGCCTGCCTCAAGCCCCGGACAACGCGCACGATCTTCTCAGCATCGCTCCGCTCAAGGTCAGACTTGGCCTTGGTTATGGCCACCTCCGTCTCCTCATCAAAGTGGTCCAGGTCAAGCGTCACCATCCGGTCGCGGAGAGCATCCTGGCTCCGGTAGACCCCAGCATACTCCTCGGGGTTGCTGGTAAAGATAGCAGTGAAGTCGGGGTGGACCCTGAGGTAGCCCTCCCCCTCTCTGGCTGCCGGCATATCCAGCATCTTCTCCTGGAGTACTGAGAGGAGGGCGTTGTTGGCCTCGGGGCGGGACCTAGTGAACTCGTCGTAGATCAGGGTAAAGCCATACCTGCAGGCCACAGTGAGGCGATTGTCCACCCACCTCCGGCTCATATCTTCCTCGGTCTTGAGCACCGAGTGAATGAAGTTGTCTATCACCTTTCTCATCCGGTAACCGTATTCGCCGCCCACCAAGTCGGAGGTGCTGAACTCCTCGTCTCCGTGGATCATCACCGCCGGGCGGCCAATCCTGCTGGCCACATGAAGGGCCAGTGTTGTCTTCCCCGTGCCTGAGGCTCCCCTGAAGTGGATAGGAAAACCGGCGGCGATGTAGGCCAGCGCCCGGTCCACGATCCCTCTGACAAGCGATGTCTCCACAAAGTTGGGCAGAGGGCGTGGCTCTAACAAAGTAGTCACCGCTTCCATTACCATATAACTCACCTCGCTTTCTGCTTGGCAGAAGATTCAACTGCCACAAAAGATAAAAAACCACTGCCAGAAAGAGGCCGCCCGCGACACCTAGTGCTACTCACCGTCTTTGGAAGGTATGCTTGCCCCTACGCAGTGGCTTTAGCTCTCTCTTTTTCCACCTTTCCACTATATGGCGAAGTATAGGAGACCCCGCTTTTCCACCTTGTTTTCGTCCGTGAGGTTTCTAACTACCCTTGCCATCTGGATGCGGGCCAGTCCGAATTCCCCCTCTAGCTCGACCAGTCTGGTGCCGTCGGGATGATTTGCCAGGTATTCAAACACCTGGTCGCGAAGGACGGCAATCTCCGGGGTCACCTCGGCCACTTCGGCGTGAGCCACAGCCTCCTCCTCGGCTATCTCCTCAACTGGAGGTGGGGGAGCTACTTCCTCGACCGGGGGTGGCGCTACTGCCTCCGGCGGCCTCACCTCAACCACCAGCGTTCCTCTCTTTGCCTGCATGGTGTTGGTCAATTTCTGCCATTCGTCTCGGGCACCACCCTGAATGTCAGCGAACTCTTTTAACCGAGCCCGCGCAGCTGCCTTTCCCTCAGCTACCACGCTGGTCAACTCACCCCTGAACTGCCGGGCCTCACCCTGCCGCTTCCTGTCCTCCTCCTCGAGAGCAGGGCGAACCTTAGCCAGGTCATCTCTCAACTCCCGGCTCATGGCAGCATGGGCATCGTCAAACTCCTTGAGCTGTGTCTTCACCGCAATCTTTCCTTGAGCTACTGCCTTACCTAGCTCACCCATGAACTCCCTAGTCTCACTCTGCCGCTTCCTGTCCTCGTCCTCGAGAGCAGGACGAACCTTAGCCAGGTCATCTCTCAACTCCCGGCTCATGGCAGCGTGAGCAGCATCCAGCTCCTCGAGTTGGGTGCTTACAGCAGCCCTTCTGTCAGCCACGCTCTTAGCAAGATCGGCTCGCAGTTCCTTACCCATAGCTGTCCGGGAATCTTGAAATTCCTTTAAGTCCGTCTTGACCGTCTGTCGGAGCTCCCCTATCCCGCTAATCCTGTCTTCGTACGAGCGGACAATCTCATCGGTTAAGGTTCTCATTTCTTCTTTGGTTGGCATCTCTTTCCTCCTTTCTGCGCTTGTGGGGTAACCACACCTAATAAGCAAGCATACTGTCGCCTTCTCAGGCCATGATAACGATTTCTTTCAATCTGCCCGACACTGGGAGCCCAGCCGCAAATGTCAGGCTTGGGCATGGCCACCCCGACGCGCTTTAACTGATACTACTTCTATGCCGCGGCCGCTGTCAGTCCTACGGCCTCCGCATACTTTAAGAAGGTATCCACGCCAGCCACCACAACCCTAGCCTCGACGGCCAGGATCTCGATCCCGACCAAGCTGACGCGCACCCATGCATCTACCACTACCCCCTTGTCCAGAATCCGGTCAACTACTTCGGCCAGACTGGATGATGCAATCGCTTTCTCTACAGCCATTTAGTCACCTCCTCTTTTACTGGTCCCTATGTCGTAGGTAGCGGGGAAGGGCTCCCTCTCTTCTCTACACCGCCTACTGAGACTACTTTAGTATAGTGCTGTTAACCTATGGCTTGACAATCCCTTTTCGGGTAATCTTTCCAAACGGGGCGATGCCATCCGTGGCGACGTTGGGGGAGTCGCGTGGCCCGAACGGGTTACCCCAAATGGGTTACCCCCGTTGTTGGTCTACCTCTATAGCTTAACATCGGGAGCAGAGTAAGCCGCCTCAAGCCTCAGTGACGCGGTTCTAGCCAAGCTATAGCTCTTCATCTGGAAAGGAATCCACAAGCCCAGCGCGCACCGCTTTCACCGCGGCCTGGGTTCTATCGGAGACTCCGAGCTTCAACATAATTGTCTGTACGTGCTTTTTGGCGGTGTCCTCACTGATGAAGAGGGCTTCACCGATCTTCTTGTTAGTTTGCCCCCGGATCAAAAGACGGAGCACATCGAGTTCCCTGGGGGTCAGATCCTCCAATGCTGTGGCATCTCCAGATTTTCCCTTAAGCTGGCCACCAACCGCATCAGACAAACTCAGTATTGCCTCGCGCAGGAGGTCGGTCTTGATGAGCATGCCTCCACTGTTGACTGCCCGAATGGTGTGGATGAGGAGGTCTTTTGAGGCGTCCTTGAGCAGGTAGCCGCCGGCCCCGGCTCTAACTGCATCCACGACATAGGCATCGTTATCGTATATGGTGAGCACGATGACCGAAGTCGAGGGGAGCTGGCTCTTAATGCGCCGCGTAGCCTCTAAGCCATCCATGTTTGGCATACGAAGGTCCATCAGGACCACGTGGGGACAGTGCTCGTTGGTTCTCTCTATAGCTTCCAGGCCATCACCTGCTTCTGCTACGACCTCGATGTCCGGAGCGGTGCTTAGCATGGTGCGAAGACCTTCACGCACCACAGGGTGGTCATCTACCAAAAGCACCTTTATCTTATCCATGCTGCTCCCTGTAACTGCTGGAAGGTATCTCTACGCTCACCGTGGTTCCCTGACCCGGGGTGCTCTCGATGTCACAAGTTCCCTGCAAAAGTTCTGCTCGCTTACGCATGCTGATCAGCCCGGTACCCTTCCTTCTGCCTATAGCCTGAGGATCGTAGTTGAATCCAATACCCCAGTCCCTTACCTCGACCTTCACTTGGTCATTCGTGGAAGTTATCCTGATGCCGAGCCGCTTGGTCTCGGCATGTTTTCTCACATTGGTGATAGCCTCACGGATGATTCGATATAACCCGGTTTCAATATCGTTGGGAAGCCTGCTGACATCAGCCTTAAAGTCCACTCGCCATCTCATTTCCTGCTCCAGTTGCCGCATTTCCTGGCGGAGTGTGGCCACAAGACCAAGGTCCCTCAGGGTCGCCGGCTGAAGGCTATTGATGACCTCCCTCGACTCCTGGATGGCCTGCCTCACTAATGCACTTGCTCTCAGAAGCAATTGCTTGGCATTGGAGCCATCAAGTGAAGCGCTCTCCAAGGTTTGAAGATATTGGAAGGCCGAAGCCAGGGTCTGGGCTACTCCATCATGGACCTCGAGGCAGATGCGCTCCCTCTCCGCTTCTTGAGCGTTAAGCGTGTCCCTGATGAGGCCCCGCATCTGCTCCTCAGCCTGCTTGATCTCAGTGATGTCTCTTATCACCACTATCCCATAAATAGGGTCCCCTTGAGCATCTTTCATCAATGAACGAGCTGTTTGGATTGGGATTTCTCTGCCATCTTTAGTGGGTAATATCATCTCTCGAGGTTCAGCCTTACCTGTCTCTAAAAGTTCTGCAAGAGCAGCCCTAGCCTTTTCTAATTCTTCCGGCTTAACAAACTCGAAAAAAGATTTGCCAAGGTATTCTTCTTTGTTGTAACCTGCCATAGCTTCCAGAGATTTATTTACCGAGATTATTTTCCCCTCAAGGTCATGCGTCAGCACACCATCAACCATAGCATCAATAATCGCGGCACGGTCTGTTAACACCAACGCTTCCTTCTCCTTTTCTTGCAAACGCTTGAGCTCGGTGACGTCCCTGAGTAAGGCAATGATATTCGTAGGGTTCCCCTCTGCATCCTTGATTAGTGAGTAGGTGATGCTTGTCGGAATTTCCCGACCATCCTTTGCGCGAAGCACCACTTCGACGGGCTCCACATGGCCCGTTTCTACTAACTCTCCCAAGAGGTTCATGAACCTCTCAATATCTTCTGGTTTAATGGATTCTCCAAGCTCATCAAACCTTTTCCCAACTCTTTCCTCTGGTTTATAGCCAAGCATGGTTGCCGTCGCTGGGTTGACGGAAAGTATCACTCCATTGAGATCAAGTACTATAAGTGCATACGGCATAGCATCAATAACCGCTGCGCGCTGCTCCTCCGCTCGCTTGAGCTCAGTGATATCTTGTGCCACACATACAATCCCTTGAATCTTGCCATCGTCATCGCGCATCACTGAGCCTGAAAAAAGCACCGGTATTTTGGCGCCGTCTTTTGACAGGTAAGCTCTCTCTACATTTTGAACAGAGCCTTTTTTAATTAAATCCTCAATCCCTGAACCCTTAAACAGTTCTTCTTCTTCTTCTTCTTCTTCTTCTGCAACAACCTTTCCCACTGGTTGGCCGACGATTTCTTTTTGTTCATAGCCCAAAAGGGCGCAGGTGGCAGGGTTGACGGTTTCAATGATGCCCTCCGGCGAAACGACGATGAGGCTTTCGGTCATAGAGCGGATGATGTTGTCAGCATATTCCCGTGAGGTTATTTCATTTCCTGATTTTCTTAAATCCTCGGACATTTTTGCGAACTCCTTTATTTTTTCACTCTTCATCTGTCACCCCTCCAGGGCTTACCCGATTGCCTGCCGGCGGCGCTCCAAATGTGGCGATAAAAAGGTCATACAACCGCTTCTCTTCGCGCCTATAGGAATCTTCTGCAACCAAAAAACGAAAGCCACAGGTTTCATGCCCAAGACATCGCGCCAGAATTTTGTTTTTGGTCCGTGCTTGCAAATGTTCCATCAATCTCTTTTCTAAGTTCTTCGACCGTCCTATATAAAAGATGCTGCTGTCCCCTTTGGAATAGGTGATCTGTCCCTCCTTGAGACATAGCTCATACACCCCGCTGGTCTGCGGAACATGGAGGCAAACCTCCTTGATGGTTAATGCATACACACCGGAAAGGGGGGCTGTCAGTAGATGCCAAAAATCCTGACTTCGGACATGGGCAGAGGGGATACCTAATTCTCGGCGGACGGCCGAGATATTCCGCCTCACGGTGGAGATATCGAACTGCCTATGCAAGAGTTCTTGTAGCTGACAATCACCGTAAGGGATCCGGAGTACTCCCTCGATTATTTCGCGGTTCTCTTCATTCAGGAGTTTGCGTAGCGCCCATTTTGTCCGGTCTCGCCGGTTCGGCAGCAATACCTTGAGCGGCTGCTCCGAGCCATCCGGCAACCTGATGCTCAGGTTGGGAATGAGGCGGGAGAGCCAGGAGTGGCAAGCCGGTAGTGCGTAAGTGCCTGAATCATTCATACCTTGGTTCATCTTCTTTGCTAGTTCAACCTGGGGCAGAGGTTTGAGACGGAGAATCTCCCCGGTTGAAAGATAATCCTTTTGTTCCTTGGCAATAGTTTCCAGGAGACGATGAGTGAGACCATTGCGCGAGTTGACGCGGCGAAGTTGATGTAAGAAACTTTTTTTCGACGCTGCTATCGGCGAACCGTTGCCAGAGACCCGTGTCCATCCTGTAGCACCGCTGAAAATAAGGGTGACCATATCGTATCCCATACTCGTCATGCCCCTGCTTTACGTATTCCCCAATCACACTGTCCTTTCTAATCGGAGGCTGCAAAAGAGGGTCAAGTTTTGAGAGGTTCTCTTTCCACACCCATCCATGTTGCAACCATTGGTCAAAAAGGGGCTGGCTCTCTACCTGTTCCACAAACGTAAAATATTTCCATAGGGGCTGCTCCAGCAATTGTGCAAATATAATTCTCCCGATCAACTTTCCCTGTCCCTCTATGTTTTCAAATTGCTTGTTGATTGGTTGTTTCTCCTTCCTTTTCGGACAACCTTTCAATTAAAAATTGTCATTCGCGATAGCTGCTGCTAGTGCGTGGTTTCTTTGAGGGTTATCTGAATCCTTTTTCCGTGGCTGGGTCTTAATCCCCGCAGAAACCCGGAGCGTTTGAGATAGCTCGGAAAGGCGCTATTTGCCGTCGGCTCCTCATCCACTTTTCCTACATCGGCCATGTTCCTTAGCTTATCCAAGAAATTCGCAAGCGGGTTATTGGATAGCTGGACCGTGATGCCAGCACCCCGGTCCCAGGAGCCAACCATTTGCCGGATGCTAGAATAACTATCCTTCAGCATCTCGTCTAACTGACAAACGAATCTCAATAACCGGGCAGCGTCAACAGTTGGAGATGTGACCAGCTCAACCTCGTTAATGAAGCTATCACGATCCTCCAGCAAGTGCTTATTTCGATAAACCTGCCTGATGGCTTGGGCAAGTTCCGCCCCCTCTATGTCTTTAAGGAGGAAGGCGGCTGCCCCGGCTTCCAGAGCCTCAGCCTGGTAATTTCCACTCTCAGCCAACATGATGACATCAACATCACAATGTAGCTCTTTTCCTTTCAAATGGCGGGTAGCCTCAATCCCATTTATCCCTGGCATGTGAGTGCCCATAAGCACGACATCTGGGGAGAGCCTTCTTACCTGGGACAAGGCTTCCTCAGCACTGGAGCAGTCGCCCACGACCTCTATGCCTTCCTCTGGCTCTAGCATGCCCTGTAACCCTTGCCGAATGAGCTCGTAGCCATCAACCAAAAGTACTTTGATATCTTCTTTCATCCGTAGCCTCTTACCCAGACATATCAGTTGCACCCGGAGCTCTCTTGATATCGTGCTCCCTTGCTATACTCTTTAAGATGCTCAGAATGCCGATAACCGTGCGCTGCACCCCAACAGGTTCTTGCGATAGTACCATAGCCACATAAGGGTCCAATCGCTCAACATTAAGCTCTGTCCGCCCCTCAGCTTCGTTAGAAGGCTGGGACGGCAAGTAGCCAGCTAAAGCAAGAAGCTCCTTCTCTCCAAAGCCCAAGGGGTTAGCGATTTTGCGCAGAACTGTGAATGATGGAGAACGCTCTCCCCTCTCAATACGACCTAAGTGCGATGAGGATATACCTGCCCTGACAGCAACCTCCTTTAAGTTCAGCCCCATCGAAATTCTTCGCTGCTTAATGACTCTAGCCGCATTTTTTCTATAATCCTCGGTCATGACTAATTAACTCTTCTGTTATTACCCTGTCGAAG